>FJVV01000410.1_pt1 | contig 24478 bp, 27 predicted proteins | sample 1011911 | NCBI WGS metagenome assembly FJVV01 (sample SAMEA3912450, study PRJEB9761) | metagenome | biome: forest; material: soil | place: USA | collected 2011-06-22 | depth 0.1 m
GGTCGCGGGCCGCGCCGGTCGAGGCGACCGAGCGGGCGAGGTGATCGTGCAGACGTTCACGCCGCAGGCCGAGGCGATCCAGTTTTCGCGTCAGGCCGACTTCGCGGGCTTCGCTGCGAGCGAGCTGAAGATGCGGAAGGAGTTTCGATATCCGCCGTATCGCCACCTCATCCACCACCTCTTTCGCGGACCGAGTGAGGAGAAGCTCAAGTTTTACACGGAGCAATGGGCGAAGCATGTGGAAAAGGAACTCGGCGGCCGGCTGGAGCTGCGCGGCCCAGCGCCATCGCCCATCGAGAAGATCAAGGACGAGTATCGCTACCAGCTCTGGTATTTCACCGGCGGCGTGACGCGCGTGATCGCCGACCTGAATGCACTCCGGCTTGCCTTTAACTGGCCCGATGAAATCACGCAGGTGCTCGACGTCGACCCGGTCAACCTGAGCTGATCGTCACGGAGATTGGAACGTCCAGGCGACCAGCCGGCTGTTCTTCTGGCCCTGACTCATCGCGATGGTGCGGACGTCTGTCGCCCGCGCCACCTTGAGTGCGTAATAGATCGCCGGAAGGCTGCCGCGTTTTGATACGAGCGTGGTGAACCAGCGGCAGCGGTCGCCGAGCGGCACGCTCTGGGCGATCATCCGCCGCACAAACGCCGACTCGCCACCGGGGCACCAGAGCTCGTGGTTCTGGCCTCCGAAATTCAGGACCGGCTTTTCGACTTTGCCGCCATCACCGAGGTTTCGGAGTTTTCGCACCGTGCTCTCGGCTGCTTCCTTCGCCGACGCATGGAACGGCGGGTTGCACATCGTGAGATCGAAGCGTTCGCCGGCCCTCACTATGCCGTTGAATATGTCGGATGGCGACGACTGCAACCGGCACTCGATCTTGCCGGTGAGCACGGGATTGGCGGCGACGATTTTTTTAGCCGATTGGATGGCGACCGGATCGATGTCCGTGCCGACGAAGCGCCACCCGTATTCAAGCATGCCGATGATCGGGTAGATGCAGTTGGCGCCCGTGCCGATATCGAGGACGGTTACGTCCGCGCCTTTGCTGTCGCCGAGCAGATCGGCGGCATGGTGGATGTAGTCGGCGCGTCCAGGGATGGGCGGGCAGAGATAGCCGGGAGGAATGTCCCACCACGTCAGTCCGTAGTCGTGCCGGAGCAGGGCGCGGTTGAGCGTGGTGACGGCGACGGGATCGAAAAAGTCGACGGTGTCGCCACCGAGCGGGTGGGGGACGATGAACCGCGCGAGTTCCGGACAACTCTTGATGAGCACGGGAAAATCATACCGCGACCGATGCCGGTTCCGCGGATGCGGGCCGCTTTTTTCGGGCGGAGAAGCATTGGAAGATGAAGCCATCGGTGCGCTGCCCAAGAAGAACATTAGATCACGGAAGGCGAGGGCGCGTTGCTAAGTGCGAAGTGATTGGCACCGGCAGAACGTGAAAGTCCACGTTGGCCATTTTAGAATTGGTCCAACCGGTTGCCTGCGCAACGCATCGCGCAAAATTACGGTGTAACAAGAATATGCATATCGTTTTTTAATGCATTGGGTCATGAAATTAAAATCGGCAGAAAACATAGGGGATAATCGAAGATTGCCCATGGCGAAACCGACTCTGTCACCACCTGTAACCCTCTTTTGCAGTGTAATTCCAAGTATTGGCCTGCATGGGCGATTCCCTTAAGGTTCAGCGCCAGCTTACCGACCGTCAGGGGAAGATACTGTCGGCCAACGCGGCGTTCAGCACGTTGACGGGCTATGCCTTGGAGGAGGTGCTGGGGCAAACCTCGCGCTTCCTGAAATCCGGGGTGCATGATGAGGCTTTTTACAGGCAACTCTGGCAAACCGTCCACGCCGGTCGTATCTGGCGCGGAGAGATTATCAACCGGCGCAAGGACGGAACGCTGTATCAGGAGGAAATGATCGTCACGCCGGTGCGTGCGGCCAATTAACCACGGGTCTGACGAGAATTTCGAAGAGCGACGTGACTGCGTCCATGAAAAGCCGCACCACGATATCGGAGAACTGCTCCTGCGTATCGCTTAACTATTTGGCGTCGCAGTGGTGCGTGAGACGGTGGATGAGGGTGGCTCGACCTTGCGGCCGAAGCCCCAAGAGAACGATGTGTTGAACGCCTCGGTGCCGCCCAGACGCACGCCGTGAAACATCGTCTCTGCCATCGTGGTGGAATGGAGCAGCCGGGCCACGTCGATCATGAGTTCTGCGTCCGCGACCAGCCGCTCGACGTCCTCGCCGGGGTAGCCGGCCCAGTATTTCAAGTCGTGGAGGAATCCCGCGGGGTAAATGCTCACGCCTTTCCATTCGTTGACCCAGCCGGTGCAGCCATCGCTCTTGAACGGCAGCGGAGGTGGATCACGTTCGATCTTTCGCCAAAGATCATGCAGCCCGTAAAACGTGCAGATCTCCTTGATTCGGGAGAGCGGCACCTCTTCGCCCATCGTGGGCAGCTCGATTTTTGTGGGGACGACCGCAGTGGCGGGCTCGGACGCACGCAGGGGCGTGCCATGCGCGAATGCGAGAAACATAAAAACAATCAGGGCGAGAAGAGGGGTGCGACGCATGGTGAAAGGGTGAGAATGCATCGCACTCTGTCTGCGACTCTCCCGTGATTCGAGCGGGAAACTGGCTGTGGCGCCCTGTCTTCAGGCCTTGATCACGGGCCATTCTCAATGGGGTGATGTTCAAACATTCTGATAAAGAACGATCCGATGACAGATGTTGGCATTGCCCGTCAGCCAGACTGGCAATGATTTCAAGCAGATATCCCTGCTTATGATGAACCGCGTATCCCGTCGGGATGAATTAACGCGATTCGATGGTAAACAATTATGCCCCCGAAATTTTAAAACCTCTGCTCCTGCCTGTGCCTGCTGGCCTTTGCGCTATCGGCTTCGATCGCCGCTCAAGCCCAACCCACCGGCGGGTTTGACCCCAAGACCCTCGCTCAGGCCCCGCAAGGCAAGCCGTGGGAACCGGCCTGGGGTTTCTGGCCAAAGGCTCCGCCCGCCGCTTGGCAGCAGACACATTGGGTCCTTGTCAGCCAATCCAAGAAAGGTGGCGTGGCCGTGCTGTTTTTGGGTGATTCCATCACCAAGGGCTGGGCCGGCGACGGAAAAGAAATCTGGGCGCAGCACCACCAGCCTTTGAAGGCTCTCAACGTCGGGATCGGGGGCCATACCACGCGGCAGACCTTGTGGCGTATCGAAAACCAGGCTCTCGACGGCATTCAGCCAAAGGTCGTCGTGTTGATGATCGGCGTGAACAATATTTTCACGGGCACCGGTTCAGACGAGGCAATCTCCAAGGGTATCGGCGAGGTTCTCAAGCAGATCCATGCGAAGTGCGCCAAGTCCAAGATTCTTCTTTTTGGCATCCTGCCCTTGGATAACGACGGGCAGAGCACCCGTGCAAAACAGATCAACGGGATGATTGCGAAATTCCAGTCCTCCTCCGTGCGCTTTGTCGATCTGGCCGGAAAGTTTCAGGGAGCCGACGGCAAGATTATCGCGAATTTATACAGGTCCGATCAGGTTCACCTGGCCCATCCCGGTTACGTGGTCTGGGATGCGGCCATGAAGCCGGTGATGGATGAGATGCTGAAATAAAACGAGGCCCTGCCGATCTTCCGTGAATCAGATATCCTCCACCACTGCGTCGCACGGCGTGTGGTGTCAGACGGCACTGGCCACGCCGCCGTGGATGTAATCACGGAGGTGGCGGGCTTCCTGCAGGTTTTCCTCAAGCAGGCAGCGGTTGATGTCTCCGATGGAAATGATGCCGGCGATATCGCCGTTATCGAGAACAGGCAGGTGACGGATGCGGCGGTCCATGAACAGGGCCATGGCCTCGTCAACCGTGGTGTCGCGGTTCGTGGTGACGAGCTTCGTGGTCATCACGGCCTGCACGGGCGTGGTCTTGGGGTCGGCACCCTGTCCGACGATGCGGCTGAGCACGTCGCGCTCGGTGAAGATGCCGAGCAGGTTGAGCTTGGCGTCCGTGACCAGCACGGCGCCGATGTGGAGCTGGTTCATGATGCGCACGGCTTCACTGACGGTTGCGGTGGGTGCGACGGTGGTCACTGACGAACCTTTCTGTGAAAGGATGTGGGATAGCGGGGTATTCATGGGCGGGGTTGGTGGACGGGGTTTCCTGCGAGCTAAGACGAAGGGCGGGCACGAGTTCGATTTGCGTGCCTGTAAACTACACATTAGTCATCGGTCTTTCCTGAAAGTTCGATGATTTTGTCATCTGAACCGGCGGGGTTTTGTTGCTGGCATTGATACGCGCGAACGGGGTGATGGGAAAGCTCCAAATGGCCCGGTGTATGGAGGGTTCACCGGCCGTGGGTAGCGAGGCACGAATCGGGGAACGCGGGTTTTTGGCGCATCCACAACACCCGGCAAAGGCTGTTCGTCAGCGCCTCGTGCAAGGCCGAGCCAAAATCGTAGGACCGGTCATCGAAGCCGGCGGTCTCGATCGCTTCGTCCATCCCGATCATCACCGCAAACATGCGTGCCCGCAGTGTGGGAATGTAAACTGAATCCAGTTCAACATCCGGATCGGCGGCATGGGCCGCGCACGCCATCGCGTCGCTCGAGTGATGCACGCGGCAGGCTTCCGGTCGGCCCTGATAAATTGAGCATTGGCCATTATCGCGGAGGAGTGCGCACGGCTGTCTCACGCGGTCGCGCTCGTCGCCGAGGAGACCTGCGACTCGCTCGCGACGGGCGGCGGTGCGCTCGATCACCCCAGCCAGTTCATCGGGAGGGAAGTTGAGCTGGATATGCTCGGCCGCGAAAAAAACCTCATGCGCCTGCACATCCACGGGGCCGTGGCAGCAATGGCTGCAGCCTGCCTGGCAGGCGACGGTTGCCAGCACCTTGGCGGGAGTTGCTTCGCAAGTGCGGTCAAGCGCCTGCATCCCCCAGCGGATCGCCGCGATCATCGCGGCGGGTTCGGTGACCGACTGCAGCCGTTGTCCCATGTGCTGCACGGTCTGCGAGTAAAGCTGGCGGCGTTGTTTTTCGAGAGAGGGGGAGAACATGATCGGAGACCCATCGCCGCATGACCATGTTCAAACCGCGATAAAAATGAAGGCACCTGGTTTCAGATCACGGGTTCGGTTCCAAAGACGGACGCAAAAAAGGCCGTCAAGCGACGGCCCTTGATAAATCTGTCACAGGCCCGAGCCGTCAGGTCTTCATGATCCTGAGACCAGCCGGGCGCTTCGCGACAGGCCCTTTACCGCCGGGTGATTTGGCGGCTCGTTTCTTGGCTGCGGTCATTCGGCCGCCTCTGCTTTTTTGGACATGATGTTTTTGTTTGGATGGGTTGCTGATCATTGCCGCCGGGCGGTGATCATGGCGCTTCTCATCTTGATTTTCCATAGGGTGAAACCCGTCTCGGCGGCTGCGGTGGCTTTGGCGATTCTTTTTCATGGATTTATAAAGAATGGTAGGGAAGTGCCCCATATTCTTCCACCGGGAGGTCAGTTAGACTGCCGGGATGAACATTCTTTTGCTGATCATTGTGCTGCTTCTTCTGTTCGGTGGCGGTGGCTTTTATGTTGGCGGTCCGGCCGTTGGTGGCGGTGGCCTTGGCCTGATTGTGCTGATAGTGGTTATAGTCTATTTAATGGGCGGATTCCGGAAAAAATGATCGGTGGGCTGATTTAATGGGCTCGTCACGATCTGCTTCCATGGCATTTCAATCCCCGGATGTCCCTGTTCGTGATCTCACGACGATCAACCGGGATTTTTATGATGCGCTGTGGGCCGAGACCTATGTAGAGCGGCCTGAACGTTTCAACACATGGGCGTTGGTCGCCGGCTTGCTGCCGCAGTCGTCGGCCCGTCTGGAGGTCGGTCCAGGACTGCGTCCGCGATTGCCGCTGGCCGGCACCCAGTTCATCGATCTCAGCGCGGCGGCCGTGTTTCAATTAAACGCACGTGGAGGTCGCGCGGTAGAGGGAAAGATCACCGCGTTGCCGTTTGCCGACAGGGAATTTGATCTGGTGGCGGCGTTTGACGTGATCGAGCACGTCGAAGATGACCGGCGGGTTTTTGGCGAACTTGCGCGGGTGCTTAAATCGGGCGGGGTGTTGTTGTGTTCGGTGCCCTTGCATGCTTCGCATTGGACGAGTTTCGACGCCTGCGTGGGGCATGCCCGGCGTTACAATCCCGTCGATCTGAGCGCGATGCTTGCCGATGCCGGATTTGTGATCGAGCAAAGCGCGGTTTTTGGCATGCAGCCCAACAACGTCCGATTGCTGGATTTCGGAGTGTGGATGCTCACCCGTCGACGACGGCAGGCGCTACGTTGGTATAACCGGGTGTTCATGCCGCTGGGCATGTTTTTCCAGAAGAAGCTGCAATTCGTTCCCGGCCTTATGGACACCGCCGGTGTGCATGAAGTGGCTTTGGTGTGCCGCCGGATATAAATACCGTATGCGCCGGTCGGCCCTTTTGCGCCGCTTGCGGCACTCATTGACCCAGTTCTAAAAATGCGGGACAACCCGACATGGGATTGAAAATCAAATGGAACGATGACCGGGTGCGCGGGACGGCGACGGCCATGCTGCTCATCTGCCGTGACCGGTTAAGCCGCGGCGACACGGAGAATCTCATCGAGGCATCCTTGGCCGACTACCGACAGGATCCCAAGAGTTACAAAGAGAACAAAGCCACCTGGGGGGAGATGAATGAAACGGCGCCGCTGAAGAACCCGCAGCACGTGGCGTATTATAAAGCCCTGCTTTTGGCGGTCGAAGTCCTGCTCAAGAAATTCGTCCAGGGAAAGCGCCAGTTTAACAGCCTGGTCGAGCTCGATAACTACCTCGTCTTCACTCTCGGCGTCGTGCGCTGAAGACGGCTTGCCTTTGGTGATTGGCCGCTAGCGGTCGGCTGGCAGCAGAGGGCGCACCTGGGTGCCCAGCAGCTCAATGGCGCGCAGCATTTTTGCGTGCGGGAGCGAGGCGACGCTCATCTGGAAATTCATGCGAGCCACTCCGCCCAGCGTGTTGCTGACATCGAGTATCTTGGCCGCCACGGTTTGCGGATCGCCGACCAGCAATGCCCCTCTCGGGCCGCGCAGCGCGTCGAAGTGCGCACGGGTGACCGGCGGCCAGCCACGTTCACGTCCGATCTCGGTGAAGGCCCGCGCGTAACCCGGGAAAAACTCGTCGGCCGCCTGTTGCGTCGTATCGGCCACGTAACCGAGCATGTGCAGGCCGACCCGAAGTTGTTCGGGCGCGTGACCCGCCTTCAGGCCGGCCTTGCGGTATAAATCGATCAGTGGACGAAAGCGGTGCGGTTCGCCGCCGATGATCGCCACCATCAGCGGCAGGCCCAGCTCGCCGGCGCGCACGAAGGAGGCCGGTGTCCCGCCCACGCCCAGCCAGATGGGCAGCGATGCCTGCAGCGGACGCGGGTAAACGCCCTGGCCGTCCAGCGCCGCGCGGTGCCGGCCCGACCAGTGCACCTGGGTTTGCGCACGGATATTGAGCAGCAGGTCGAGTTTCTCGGTGAAGAGGGAATCGTAGTCTTCAAGGTCCAGTCCGAAGAGCGGGTAGGCTTCGACGAACGAGCCGCGCCCCGCGACGATTTCCGCTCGGCCTTGGGAGATCAGGTCGAGCGTGGCAAAATCCTGGAAAACCCGCACGGGGTCGTCGGCGCTTAGCACGGTGACGGCACTCGTGAGGCGGATGCGCTGCGTGCGCGCCGCCGCAGCGCCGAGGATGACTGCCGGGGCCGAGTCGAGGAAGTCGTGCCGGTGGTGCTCGCCGATGCCGAAGGCATCCAACCCGCTCCGGTCGGCCAAGGTGATTTCCTCGAGGAGCTGTTGGAAACGCTCGACTGGCGCGGGGGAGATTCCGGTGACGGGATCGGGACGAACGGCGACAAAACTATCCAGGCCAAGTTGCATGATCGTGTGATGGCGGTTGAGCGGTTGTTGCGTAAACGTGCTTGCAACCATCAGTGAGTCAAATGACGGGACCGCGCGGCCGCGTGCTTCGGTGAGGAAGCCGCTTACTTTACGAGAACCGCCTTCTCAATGCGGCGGTCCGGCAGCAGCCACATCACGGCGACGGTGGCATAGAGCGCGATCGCAATCCAAGGCTGCCAGCAGGCGAGGGCGATGCCCGCCGCGTAGATGACGACGGACACCTTGCCCTTGAAATCCGAACCGATCGCCTTCGCCAGCGTCGAATCGGCGCCGTGACAGGCGAGCAGGCTGCGCACGAGCAGGTAATACGCGAAGGCCGCGAAGAGGAGCACGGCGCCATAAAACGCCACCGGCAGCGTTTCAAAATGGTTCTCACCCATCCAGCCGGTGACGAAGGGCAGCAACGAAAGCCAGAAGAGCAGGTGCAGGTTGGCCCACAGGACGCCACCCTTCACGTGCGAGACCGCCTGAAAAAGGTGATGGTGGTTGTTCCAGTAGATACCGATATAAACGAAGCTCAGCACATAGCTGAGAAACACCGGCAGCAGTTCCATGACGGCGTGAAGGGTCGCTGCGTGGGGCACCTTCAACTCCAGAACCATGATGGTGATGATAATCGCGAGCACACCATCGCTGAACGCCTCGAGTCGTCCTTTATGCATGGCCGGAGAAAAGCAGAAGGATGAAATGGCGGGCAAGCGGAGAAGGACAAAATAACACCCCGTCGTCTCTTCATGGCGGCGTGAGGACAGGATGTCCGCTCGAAGTAAATTGTCTTCACTTGGGCGAACCCCAAAGTGTCCTCATGAACGTTGTTCGACGTGCCTCGGTGTTGCTTATGAGTGCGGCCACGGCCGGCTTCTCCGCGGAAGCCGCGCCGCCGTCCGCGGCCCCGGTTGAAATTCGCATGATAGAGGCCGTTCCTTATGGCACCGGCGGCGGACGTCCGCTGTTGCTCGATCTTGCGGCTCCCGTGACGCCTTCCTCAAAGCCACGGCCCGCCGTCGTTTTCATCCACGGGGGAGGGTGGGCCAACTCCGACCGGAAGAACGGGCATCCGCTTATCAAGTTGCTGGCGCAAAATGGATTTGTCGCCGTCAGCATCGACTACCGGCTCAGCGGCGAAGCGGGCTTTCCCGCGCAACTCGAGGACGGCAAATGCGCCGTCCGGTTTATGCGTGCGCACGCCGCCGACTATGGTGTTGATCCGACTCGTATTGGTGTCGCCGGCGGGTCAGCGGGCGGACACCTTGCCGCCTTGGTTGCGCTCGTCCCTGATAGTGCCGGGCTGGAAGGGAAAGGGGGATGGGAGGGTGTTTCCAGCCGCGTGACGGCCGTCGCAGATCTCTACGGTGTCAGCGATCTCACCGCGTTGATCAGCGCGCATAAACTTTCTGCCTCCGTGGGGAAGCTCATGCGTTGCACGCCCGAGAGTCGTCCGGATCTCTACCGTCAGGCCAGTCCTCTTGCCTGGGTAAAACGCGGGGCGCCGCCCTTCTATCTCGCGCATGGCGACAAGGACGACACCGTGCCCTTTGAGCAGAGCGAGAAACTTTTCGCCGCGCTGCGGGCCGTCGGCACCGAGGCGACCCTTCGACCGATGACCGGCATGGGACATGGATCCATCGGCACACTGCCCGACTATGTGCGCACTGACGTCGTGGCCTTTTTCAAGGGCAAACTCGGCGCGCCCGGTGAACCGGCCCGATGAATGAGCGACTTGCCGTCGCGAACGGTTTGTCCAGGGTGGATGCATGAAGACCCGCACCCTTGGTCGCACCGGACTCAACGTATCTGTCATCGGCGTCGGCACCTGGCAATTTGGCGGAGAGTGGGGCCGCACCTATACGGCGGATGATGTCCGTCCGATCCTCAGCACGGCCCGCGAGTGCGGCATCAATCTCATCGACACCGCCGAGTGCTACGGTGACCACCTCGCGGAAAAATTGATCGGCGAAACCCTCTCGGGCCGCCGCCAAGACTGGGTGATCGCCACCAAGTTCGGCCACAAATTCCATACCTGCTTCAACCGCGACCGCTGTTTCAGTTCGGCCGACGTGCTCACGCAGCTGGAGGATTCGCTCAAGGCCCTGCGCACCGACTACGTCGACCTCCTGCAGTTCCACTCGGGCGACGACAACGAGTTTGCCACCGAGGGCATGTGGACCGCCGCGCAGAAGGCCCATGCGCAGGGGAAGGTGCGCTTTCTCGGCAACTCCATCGGGTCGAATGCCAATGTGAAGCAGACCGACGCCTCCACGGCCCTCGGCGTGGATGTGATCCAAGTCATCTACAACCGCCTGCAACGCGAGCCCGAGGCCGGCGTGTTCGCCTCGTGCCAGCGGCAAAATCTCGGCGTGCTCGCCCGCGTGCCGCTCGCGAGCGGATTTCTTTCGGGCAAATACAAGGCCGGCCACGTCTTCGCCGCGGACGACGTGCGCGAGGTCTGGATGAAAAACGGCCGCGATGCCCTTCTCACGGAAGTCGCGCGCATCGCCGCCGAGGAAGTGCCCGCGGGAGTGCCCATGGCGCAATGGGCGCTGGCGTGGGTGCTCAAGAATCCGTCCGTCACCGCCGTCATCCCCGGTTGCAAAGACGCGGCTCAGGTGCGTGCGAACGCCGCCGCCGCCGAACTGTTCGCAGGGTAGCAGTCAACGGTTTCACTAAAACGGGATTCGAGGCGGTCGCGATTCCACGTCAGCCTCGTGCTTATCTTGGTTTCCACGGCGCCCATGCGTGCCTTGCTTTCCTTCCCTGATGAGAACCCCCTTCATGTCCCACGCCAGGCTGCTTTGCATATTCCTCTGGCTGACTTTGGTGCTCCACGCCCAATCAGCCAAAACTTCACTCGACGGGCCGTGGAACTTTGCGCTCGATCCGGTCGATGCCGGGGTTGAGGAGGAATGGTTCAAGCCCGGCATCGTAACCGAAAAATGGGACAAGGTGACCGTGCCCCACTGTTACTCCGTCGATCCGCGTTATCACTATTACACCGGCAGCGCGTGGTATTTCAAAAGCTTTCCCGGCGCCGCGCTGCCCAACAAGGACGGACGCGCCTTCATCCGTTTCGACGCGGTCTTCTACCAGGCGCGGGTGTGGCTGAATGGAAAGCTGCTCGGCGAACACGAGGGCGGCTACACTCCCTTTGAATTCGACGTCACCGGCCTGCTGGCGGACGAGAATGTCCTGGCCGTCCGGGTGAACAACGCCTGGAGCACCGCGACGATTCCCGGCGCTAAAACCAAGGTGGACTACCAAAGCCTGAACTACGGCCAGTTGTTTCCGTGGATGAATTACGGAGGCATCACCCGCGCCGTGTCCCTGATAACCCGGCCGGAGCTTTACGTTGAAAAGGTGAAGATCGAAACCATTCCCGATCTGGTCGCAAAGACCGCCCGCCTTGGCATTGCGGTTTTCGTGCGAAACCGGTCGTCGCAGCCGTGGAATGGAAACGAGCTGGGGCTGACACTTTATCGTGACGGCAAAAAAGTCCCCGTGGAATTCAAGGTCGCCGGCACGATGGTGGCGCCGCAGGCCGGTGCCATTCTCCAGATCGAAGCCGCGCTCGCCAAGGATGACGTGAAGCTTTGGAGTTTTGACGACCCGGTATTGTATGAGGCCGAGGTCGCGGCGGGAAAGGATGTCGCAAAGATTTCTTTCGGCATCCGCACCATCACGGTGCAGGGCACGAAGCTGCTGCTGAACGGCGAGGCGGTCTCGCTGGGGGGCTGCAACCGTCCGCTGGATTCGCCGGGCAACGGCTCGATCGATCCACCTGAGCTTCTTGAAAAGGATATGGGGCTGATGAAAAGCGGTGGCATGGAGTTGTCGCGCATCAGCCACTATCCGGTTTCCACGGAGTTGCTGGACTGGGCCGACCGGCACGGACTGCTGATCATCGCCGAAGCCGGAAACTGGCAGTTGACGCCCGCGCAGATGTCCAGCCCGGTGATGAGGGAAAAGTTTTGCGCGCAAATGCGCGAGATGATCGAGCGCGATTGGAACCATCCCTCGGTGATCGCCTACAGCCTGGGCAACGAATACCAGTCGCAAACCGAGGAGGGGAAATCGTGGACCAGGGACATGTATGCGTTCGCGAAGTCGATCGACGCCTCCCGGCTGGTGACTTTCGCCAGCTATATGGTCATGCGCCCAATCATAAAGAAACCGGAGGACGAGGCCTCGCAGTATGTGGATTTCATCAGCGCGAATATCTACGGTGACCACCTCGCGAGCCTGCGGAGAATCCATGCCCTCTACCCGGACAAGCCGGTTTACGTGAGCGAATTCGGACAGCGGGCGGACGGGGTCAAAAGCGAGGAGGAGCGCGTGGCCTACCTCCGTCGTGCGATGGAGGATTTCCGGCAGTGCGACTTTCTGGCCGGCGCATCCGTCTGGACCTTGAACGACTACGAGAGCTCGTTTCCGGGCTCGGCGGCCAATGGTTACCGCCCATGGGGTCTGGTGACGCCGGACCGCGCGCCTAGAGCGATGTATTACGCCTGGCAAAAGGAGTTTTCGCCCGCGGTTGTGACGGTGCGGCCCGTCGGGTCGGGCCGGTTCGAGGTGACTGTTGCGGCGCGGAATAATTTTCCGAATTATACGCTGCGCGGCTACAAGCTCAGGTCCGGCGACCGCGTGTTCGATATCCCGACGCTCGCACCCGGCGAAAGCGGGACGTTCACGCTGGAACCTGGCGACATCACCACGGAGAAAACCATCGAATTGGAGAAGCCGGGAGGCTTCGTGATTCTCAAGTCGAATTACTAGAGGTCCGGGCCCTTCGGCTCATCCGGCAACTAGTAGGCCAAGCGCAGCTCGGCCCCGGTTTTGTCGCGAAGGAGGATTCGATTGCTGGAGCCATCCACGCTTACGAACATCACCCCCAGTTCCGGGTCGATGATCGTGCCGGCGCGGAACAAACGCCCGTTCATCATCGCCTTTGCCGGGCTTCCTTGAAGCACTCCGCTCACCTTCAGTGTTTCCGCGAATTGGATGAACGCGGGGCTCGCTTTGGGCAAAGCGGGGTCGTCGGAAAGCAGCACGCCGTTTTGCGTGCCGCCCGCGTAGGTGGAGACGCCGCCTGTCTTTGATGCCGAAGTATTCCCCGTGGATGAAGACGACTTCGCTGTTGTGGAGCCGTCATCGAGAAGGCCGTCCAGCTCTTTGGGGCTCTTGAGCTCCGGAGCTGCCATGGGCTGCTTGCCTTCACGCAGAGCCACATCGTTCAAGGTGTGATCGAGCTTCGTACGCAGCTTCTCTTTTTCCACCTTCGGCCGTGTGAAGTAATAGGCCGCGCCGCCGATCACGCAAAGGAGGATGATCAGAATCATCCCGTAGACCACGTAGTCGCGGAGCGTGGATTTATTTTTTGCTTTTACCGACTGAAAGCCGTCCGGAGACGCGGATGAGGGAGGCATCGGATAAGACGACATGGTGAAATTTGGGCGAACTTTATGCCCGATGGGTTAAGCGACGGCTTGTTTCCTTACGAGCCGCAATTTGGGCGTCCGCCGTTTCGCTTGCTTCGGCTCGCCGAGGCCCTCCGCACGCTGCGCCGTTCCGGCCACGCGACAAAGGGATTCAGGGAACCGACGATCATCAACGCCGCCCCAGCGCCAGCAGGACCGGCAGAGCATACCGAATCAGCCACAACCCGGCCCAGAAGTCCCGGCACGGTGAACAACGATTTCAACGAAAGCTCGATCCTGATGACGCGGGGTTGGCCGCCGTCGGTCAGCGCCGTGACGCGCGTGAACTCGGCCCGGCAAAAAACGATCTGCGCCGCGTAGTAGGCTGACGTGAGGCTTGCGCGCCCGAGGTAATGCCCCGGCACGGTCTTGCCGGCCGTGAACAGCAGGGCGGTCACCGCCGCGCCGATCCACACATGCCTCATCCTCACCGGGGTGTCGGGCAGCAACGTGCCTCGCTTTCGCCGAAAACAGTTCCCGACATCGCGATCGCCAGCACGAGTAGCGGGGCGACCGCCACGGTGGTATAAAATGCCGGCACTGCCCCGGGGCGGATGATGTTGTCAGATGCGAAGACATGAACCGTCTTCGCCAGGATTCGGCCCGAGCGTCTGAGGATGCCGGCCTGCTCCACCGCCGCCGTCAGAACCTCCGTCACCTTTGTGATGGCGGCCGGACGGGACGGACATGGAGGTCAGTTCGTCGTGCCGGCTTTGACCTTCTCGTAGGCATCGTGGGTCCGCACCAAGGCCTTTCCGACTTTATCCTTCCGCTGGTCCCAGGTCGCGGGCGTGGCCTGACTTAATTCTTCAGAGACCGACCTGAGGTATGATCGTGAGTTGTCCATCTCCTTCATCGCGAAATCCCATTCTTGCGTCCTGGTCGTGCTCGTCATGGCGGCGCGCTTGGCGACCAGTTCGGCGATCTGCCCGTCCAGCTTGGCTGCGAGTTGTTTCAGGCCGGATAAAAAATGAACACGCTGGTCGTAGGTATCGTCCTTGATGTCGGCCCAGCTGGAGGCGGCGATGTCAGTGGCAACTGTGGAGGCCGCCGGAAGGGTGGTATCGGCTCCGGACGCGGCCGGCTTGACCGGAATGGTCGTCGTCGTGGCGGCGGACGGCGAAGGCGCTCCGGCGGGCTTTTCCTTTTGGGCGCATCCGGTGGTTGAAAAAAATGCGCAGCTCAAGGCTGCGGTGACAAGATGGATGCGGGGGCTTGGTTTCATGGGATTGGTCGATCAGGCGGCGCTCCGCATATTTCAGAGCAACTTGCAGGTTTCGCCGAATGTCAGGCGCGGTCCGCGTGGAAAAAGCTTCGTGTCGTCGCCGTAGCCGAGGTTGCACAGGAAATTCGATTTCACCGGACCCGTCGCAATGAATTCCGTCTTGGCCGGCGTTTTCGACAGGCTTAAATCGGGGAAGAACTCCTTGTCGACCTTGGCGTTGTCAAAACCCGACATCGGGCCGCAATCGAGGCCGAGGGACCGCGCCGCGAGCATAAAATAGGCTCCTTGCAGGCTGCCGTTGCGCATCGCGGTGGAGTCCGCCAAGTCCGACGACTTTTCATACATCGTCTTCATGCCTGGCGCGGACGGAAACAACCGGGGGAGCTGTTCGTAAAACTTGGAGTCGAAAGCGATGATGGCGACGACAGGCGCCGCCATCGTCTTCTCGACGTTGCCTGCCATCAGCGCCGGGCGGAGCCGCTCTTTTGCCTCGCGTGTGCGCAGGAAAAGTATCCGGGCCGGACAACAGTTGGCACTGGTCGGACCCCATTTCATCAGGTTGTAGATCTGGTGCAGGAGATCGTCCTCGACGGGCCGGTCAAGCCATGCGGAGTGCGTCCGGGCCTCTCGGAAAATGGCATTCAAAGCGCCGTCACTTAAATGGTCGTTGGTGCGGGCGGGAGGGATGGAAATCATGGTGGTGTATTGAGGAGCCTACACCACGGGATTTCCCCCCGCCATGGGGTGTTTTACCACTTCATTCAGCCGGAAGGGGCGACTCGATGTTTTTGGCGGCATCTTTCGGTATTTCACTCAAGCGGAAATATCCTTCGGCCGGGGAAGAAGGGAAGGGGGATCAACAAACACCGTCCTGCCCCCTTCTGCCCGGCGATCTAAAGGCGTTTGATTTGCCCGTCGGCGCAGCTCGCCCTCGCCGGCAGCTCGCGAGCAATCCCAACGTGCCGAGTCCGCTGGCGACGCCCAGCCACGTGAGCACCATTATCCACGGGATCGGCGCGTCGGCCGATGCGCCGCAGATTTCAGGGCCGCCCAGCCTGAGCGCGGCGCCGAGGCCGGCGTAGGCGAGCGCGCACAGGAAGCATTTGGGCGCGAGCGCGAGCAGCGCCGCCGGCCAGAGCCAGCGCACAGCGCGGCAGGAAAACTCAGTGCGTCGCGACGACATCGGCGGATTGATCGTAGCGGTCGTGGTGGCGGAGCCACTCCATACCATACTCCATTCCATCCTCATCGCGACCCTTCGGGGTCAGATCGAGGATGTGATAGGTTCCCATGATGAATTCCACCCCGCGTCCGTAGGTGGAGTAGGTGTGGTAGATCGCGCCGGCGGCGTCGCGCGCGAAGACACTCACGCCCGGAGCCTCCTCGTGCGGGAATGCGCGTGGTCCGTAGTTGTAGTAAACCTTGCCCTCCGCCATCTCCTCCGGCGTGAACGAGACGTGGTAGTCGAAGTTGAAGTCGTTGTCGTGCGACGAAACCCAGGTGACGTTCCATCCCATGCGTTTTTTGAAGGGCAGGATATCGGCGAGCGGCGCGCGGGAAACGGCGGCGAACGACACGTCGCGGGCGGGCAGGTGCACGGCGGCGGCGTTGAAATGATCCATCATGAAGGAACAGCTTTTGCAGCCCTGTTCCCAGCCGGGGCCGAACATGAAGTGTTGGACGACGAGCTGGCTGCGGCCCGCGAAGAGATCGGCCAGGGTCACTCGGCCCGAGGGGCCGGCGAAGGCATAGGGTTTGCCGATTTTGACCCACGGCAACTGGCGGCGACGGGCGGCCAGTTCATCTTGGAGACGGAGGAGTTTCTTTTCTTCGCGCAGAAGTTCGAGGCGGGTGGCGCGCCATTGATCTTCGGAGACGACGGACGGGTGGGTGGGTGCGTTGGTTTTCATGGGAGGCGAGGGAGGTTGGTTAAGGGCAAGGCGGTGGCCTTGGGTGTGATTACTGACGGGGAAATGAGGGGCGCGGATTAGGCCTTCAGTGCGTCGCTCAGGAGCTTTGCGTAGATGGGCCTGAGTTTCAGGTGGGGCGCCCAAAACAGAGGACGGGGCGAGCCTTCGAGTTCGGCCACGAGGAGGGAAAGGTGGGTGTGCCAGCCTGCGCCGTATTTGCCGAGCTCGGCCTGTTCCTCGGCGCCTTGGGCGCGATGCGTGAGGACCAGCAGGACCTGCTTGCCCTGTGGCGTCAGTTCAAAGGTCACCACCGAATCATCGCTTCCGAATGTATAGGAGAGAACATGCGGCGGATCGTAGCGTATGACGCGACCCTCGAAGTTGACTCCTTTGCACTGAACCTGGGCGAATTCCGCCGGCGGGATTTCGTCGGGCGAGAGATTCTTGTGCAGCATGACGAACCCTGCTTTTCCGCCCGCCTTGGGCTCGGTCACGCCGCCCGCAAACCAACGGGCGCGCTTCTCAGGGATCGTGAGATATTCCCAGACGCGTTCGATGGGACCGGGCAGGGTGCGCACGATCCGCACTTCAGCCGGGCTGGTGAACTTTCCGTATTGTTCGTTGGTGTTCATGATGAAGATTTCTTTTTCGTCTTCCGGGCGTTGGCCGCGTCTTCCGCACGGAGTTCGCGCTCGAGGGCGTCGAGGCGGCCCGACCAGACCGAACGCGTTTTCTCCAGCCAGGCTTCGAGGTCGTCGAAGCCGTCGGGATTGAGCGCCTGGATGCGCGACTGGCCTTCGGCGCGGGTGGTGACGAGGCCGGCCTCGCGCAGGATGTTCAGGTGCTGGGAAATCGCCGGGGCGCTCATGTCGAACTCCCCGACGAGTTCGCCCGCGGTCCGCTCGCGCACGGCGAGCAGCTCCACAATCTTGCGGCGGGTGGGATCGGCAATGGCGGCCAGACTTTGCATGGCCCAATAAATTAAGATAAAACTTAATTAAGCAATAGCTAAATCGATTGTCGGGTGATTATTCCGGGACGTGGTCCGTCAGTGTGTGGGCGAAAGCAACAAACAGCCGCCCGTCTCCTTTGGCTCGACGCGTCGCCTGCGCCGTCTGCGTCACCGGAAATTATGCATGGTCTGCGGATGTTGGGGCCGTGGTGAATCTCAGGGGTTTACCTGTGCAGAGCGTGCGGCTTGCCGCAGTGAGATAGCTTCGGTAATTGCGCTTACGCCGCGTGGGATTGGTGACCGGCAGAGTCATGCGCGGTTTGCCGATGAGATCGCACACCTTGTCATAACCGGTCTACAGATCTTCGTGGCGAATCACACATAATCCACCATGGGGACGTCTGCCCTGTTCATCATGATCGCGCACTGCGAACGCGTCAGATGGCCGGTAGACCGAGGAACTTGGAAATACATAATACTCACCCGACGCCCGTTGGCTCGATGGAGTTTTGGCCGGGGCTAGCGGCGTCCGTCATACCACATGGAGCAGTCCTCCCGGTTTGACGCGGTTTTCATCGGGCGAAAGACGGATTTGAGGAAGAAGCGCCCCATCTCGCCCTTGCGGTAGAGCTTGAGCTTGCGCGCGGACGTGATGAGCGGATGCCGGTGGAGGATGACCGTCCTTTGTCGATCGCGGCGTCCGACGATCTTCTGGAGTCGGAGCACGAGATCGAGTTCCTCGCCGGCGAAGAATTTCAGATCGAAGCCGCCGACTTCGCGAAACGCTGCCGCACGCACGAGGATAAAGGAGCCTGCCACCAGCCGCCGGAGACGGCTCATCGTGTTCCAAACTACGCAGGCGAACCTGAAAACGAACGTTTCCTCATTCAGTGCGATCGTCGCCCCCGCAAGCAGCACGTCGGATCGGCGGGTGAGCTTGGCCACATCATCGAGCAACTCGCGGGAGGGCTGAGAATCGGCGTCAATGAAGAGGAGCCATTGGCCCGAAGCGGCGGCGGCACCGGTGTTGCGGGCGCGTCCGATCTGGTTGATGGGCTCAAACACGACCTTCACGCCCACCGCTCGGGCGATCTCGGCGGTGCGGTCGGTGGAGTTGTTGTCACAAACGACAAGTTCCCAGGCGAGGCCGGCCTCGGTGAAGGCATGCTCCGCCGCCGCCTTCACCGCCTGAAGCGATGCGGAAAGGAGTCTCTCTTCATTGAAGGCGGGGACGATAATCGAAATGGCGGAGGCGCGGTCCACGAGCGGAAGATTTATGGTGGCGATTCGATAAGGAATCGGGCCGTTAGGTGTTAGGATCGATCTGATTTCGGTTGGGTTCTCCAGATAACTGGCATCTGGCGGCCCGCCCTTTTCGAATCGGCCAAAACTTAAACCCTGAGCGAGCCGCGGAATCCTCTGCCGCTGTAGTAGGACTGGGCACCGTTGTGATAGATGAAGACGTGGTCGTAGCGACGGTCGCCGAAGAGGGCGCCGCCGAGTTTCCGGATATCGTTCGGCGCCACCACCCAGCTCGATGACTTCCGGTCGAATTTCCCCAGCTTTTGCAGCTCGCGATACTGTTCTTCCGTCAACAGCTCGATGCCCATGTCCGCGGCCATGTCCATGGCGCTGGTCTTGGGCTTATGCTCTTTGCGTGATTCGAGTGCTTCGCGATCGTAGCACACGGAGGTTCGTTCGTCGGGACTTTCTGCCGAGCAATCAAAGAAGACGTATTCGCCCGTCTTTTTATCATGGCCGACGACATCCGGCTCGCCGCCGGTTTTTTCCATTTCACCGAGCGACCACAGTTTTTCGGGATTGGCCTCCAGCCGGGCTTTTACCTTGGCCCAGTCGAGGCCTTTGTGTCGGTTGATGTATTCCTCGAAACGGGCCTGCAATTTTTTGAGCAGCGCTTCACTTTGTTCCGGGGCCAGCGATTTTTGGTTTTTGACGGCTTTCATGGGATTCTTCTTTTGATGCTCGCGGGCGGTTCGCGGCAGCGTGGGGTCAGGGTGATTTTTTAGAAACAAGCCGCCGAAGGGCGTCACCTTTCCACATCCAAAATCCCGAAAGGGCAATCACAGGAAAGGCGACATACCGAACTACGGGGGCGTAATCGGGAAGTTCTCCAAACGGACTGTAGATATAGCCGATGATCGGAATGCCAAAGATGATGTGGATCTAGCGAAGAATAGAACGTTGGGTGCCTTGTTTCATAATGGGGTGATTGATTTCGGTGTGCTCCAAATTGAGCCTGGACGCGAAGACCGTGACTGTATTTGGAAAGCTAGAGTCAGGCCGATTTTGTTGTTTTTTGTAATCTGGGCCTGGCTTCTTTTCATCCGGCACAGTCGGTCAGGGGAGAGGTCGTGGGAACTACGACCGGCAGGCGGTGAACTCGGAAATACAATAATACCCGGCTTGATCCCTTCGACTCGAGTCTAATGAAACTAATTCACTTGCTTGGTAGGCGGACATCTTGGAATACCTTCGGCCATGGGGAACAACAGCTCCGAGGTGAAAGCCTCAATCCACCCGGAACCGGTAAAACTTCCCAGGCGTGATTTCCTGAAGATGATCGGCGGCGCAGGAGCCCTGCTCGCCACGGAGGGCGCCGTAAACTTCTGGCCCTTGCGGGCGTCGCCCGCTCCACCCCCGGCCGCCTCCCAACGCAATGTCATCATCTTCCTGACCGACCAGCAACGCGCCATGCAGTGGTTCCCCACAGGATGGGCGGCGGCCAATCTCCCTTTTCAGACAGCGCTTGCCGGGACCGGTGTGACCTTCAACAGGGCCTACACCAACACGGCAATGTGCACCCCCGCCAGGACCACCCTCTTTACGGGTCTTTACCCGGCGCAACATCTGTCCACCGACACCCTCAGCGAGGGCAACGTCCAGTCCGAGGAGGAACACCAACTCAATCCGACTTATCCCAACGTGGGGAGCGTCCTGACCACGGCCGGCTACGAAGTCGCCTACATCGGAAAGTATCATCTCAGCAAAGGCATCATCCAGCAGAACGGGGTAAACATCTGGGATGACATCGAGCGCTACAAATTCAGCCAGTGGGATCCGCCCGATGCTGGACGCAACACCGCCTTGGGCGATTACGGCGGAGGTTTCGCCAACCACGACGGACGCTACATCCAGGACGCCCTTGCCTTCCTGCAGAACAAAATCGACAACCCGGGGGGCAAGCCCTTTTGCCTCGTGATCTCACTGGTCAACCCTCACGACGTGCTCGGTTACCCCACGAACCTCGCCAACGGCGGCTACATCCCGGCGCAAAATCCCGACTGGGAGGGAAACCAATGGCTTGCAGACCAGCAGGGCGTGGCCCTCGCCGATGCCGACTGGACCGCCGACACCACCCCGCCGATCGAGCTTCCCCCGACCATCGGCGAAAACCTTCAGACGAATTTCAAGCCAACCGTGCAGCAGGCCTACCTTCTCGTCTGCGCGTCCCTCGGCCCCCTGCTGACCCCGCAGGTCCAGCGGCAATACCTCAATTTCTACGGAAATCTGATCAGCTACACCGACTACCAGTTCAACAAGATACTCCAGTTGCTCGACGCCTCGCCGGCCGGTCGGACAATCCGTAACGCCACCTGGATGATCCGGACCGCCGACCACGGTGAGTATGGCTTGGCCCACGGCGGCCTTCGGCAGAAATCCTTCTCAATTTACGAGGAAGCCTTGCGGGTCCCCCTTATCTGGTCGAACCCGACTGACTATCCGCTCGGCTCCGGGCAGCAGTGCAACCAGCTGGTCGGGCATGTTGATTTCTTGCCGACACTTTGTTCGATGCTCGGGGTCGACTCGAAGCAATACGCGTTCGCCGGAGTCGATTACAGCTCCTTGATCAAAGCTCCCGTAACGGCATCCGCCGTTCAGGAATACGTCCTCTTCACCTACGACGATATTTGGTGCGGCCAAAGCGCCCAAGGAAACCCCAACGGAATCGTCCCCGCGCCGAACAGGATCAGGGCGCTTCTCGAACTCGATTATGCCTACGCCTACTACTTCGACGGGCAGAACATCCAGAAGCCCCAGTCGGAATTCTACGACCTGAGAACCAGCGACCAGGGCGGAACCGACTGCGATCCCGTCACCGGGCAACCCGTGGAGATGAAGAACCTGTCTTCCTGGGCCTACAAACAGGGGCAGACGGCCCCGATCACCCGCGAGCAAACATCCACACGGAACTCCATGGAGCGCGCGCTCCAGAATGCGGTGAAGACAAAGCTCAAACCCCTTCCGGTCCAGCCTGCCGTGCCGCCCGAAAACTTCACCATCGGTCAGGTCAACTGGACCGATACCTACGGCCAGCATGCCTGCATCCAGATCACCTGGCTTTCGCGCTCCTCCACGATCTACGAACTGCAGATGTCGACGGACAACATCACATGGACGACCTTGGGAAGCGCGATCACCGGGAACAACGGCCCCATTATCCTCAACCAGCCGCTTACCGCACTGAACATCAGCTACCGGTTGGCCTGGCGTCCCAACCCGGACACGCAATTGATCGTTGAACCCTCGAGCATCTCGTGAGCCGGAGGCCTTCAATCATGAAACACCCCCTTCTCATCGCCGTAGTCCTGGCTTTCTCCACGGTGCTTCACACCGCGTCGGCCGCCCCCGGCAAATCGGGTGTGACGGCGCCCTCGCTGGGAACCCAATACATCTACATTGAGCCAAACAACACCACCTGTGTCGCCCCTCAGTATCTCTACGCGGGGGCGGGGCTCCTCACCCAGAATGGAACCACCACGAATATTGTCTATGGAACCACCAGTCCGGAGGTTGTCACCGAGCAGGTAGTCAACGGCCAGATCGTCACCCTCTCCCTGTCCAACAACTATGCCACCGGTGGTAATTTCATCGTCACAAAAGTGACGGATGGCACCCCCGCCTGTGCCCTTCAGCTCGCCGGCAATCCTCCCCAAAATGCCTTGGGCGTTCCGCTCAAGGCCAATCAATACGCCTACGCCGCCGGAACCCAGCCTGTCACCTACTACGTGCTCGTGACCGACGGTAAAATGAAAGGAGAGTTCTTCTCCGTGCAGGGTAACACCGCCGACACCCTTCTGATCCAGACCGACGGGCTTTCCGTTTCCGGCAAGGACATCAAGGCCGTCAACCTGCTTCCCTACTGGTCCCTGTCATCGCTTTTCCCTCCGGCCCAGGCGACTTTCTCCTTCATCCCGACCACCGATCCCTCCAACGTGATGACAAAGGTGGTGATCTCCCCGCCGGTGACCTACGGGCCGCAGCAACCGCAGGCTGCCGGCCAGTCATTTTACTTCAGCGCATCTCTGGGCGCCTGGGTTTCGGTCAACAATCCTTCGGTGCCCGCAGGTGACACGGTCATTCCACCCGGGGCTTATGTCTACGTGCAGAACACCGGCACCGGTGCTTATCCCCTTCGCGTGTTCATCTCGGGATCGCTGCTCACCGATTCTTTTAAATTCTACCTCACGTCCACGAAGAATGTGAGCACCATCAGCTATTTCTCGCTGCCGCGCAACTCCTCCTATGCCATCGATGATATCGGATTCAATAATTCGAACTTCACCCAGAGCACCGGCACCGGAGTCTCCCAGCGCAACGACGAAATCATTCTCGACGACGGCCACGGCGGAATCGCGGCGGTCTACTATCGCTACAAAAACAAGTGGTATAATACGGATGGCCCGGTCCCCGTGAGCCCCGTCTTTGCTCCAGGCAGCGTCTTCGGGATCAAGAAGCCGGGTGCCGGCAAGAATGGGAGTGCCTTGCTGATCAATCAGTCCAACCTCAAGTGAGGCGTGGCGGGAAATGGGGTTGGGCCGTCAGGTTTGGAAAAGATGATCAGTGGGACAGGTGGGCTAAAATCCGAATACTGAAGACATGACTCCTTCGGCTGGGGAGCCCCTTTCGGCTGGACCGAAGTAAGGCGGGGAGACTTAGTTTCGCTTGTCGCCGTTGTCGTGCCCCTTGTCCGGGTGGTCATCCTTATAGTGACGTGAATTATCCGGCTTTCCCCAATTTTTCGGGTAACTGCGCACCACGTTGGCGTGATGATTTTCCGGAGAGTCGTGAAAATCCATTTTCACTTGCGGGCTGGTAAAGAGCATTTGTACCGTGACGCCCCGGGGCACGGAAGTCCGCACCCACCGGTTTCCCATCCCGATAAACGTATTCGTGTCGATTGCGGCTATGGTAGATCCCATAGCTGGGATAGTAATCGCAGTCGTCCCCGACCACGATCTGCACTGCCGGGGGACGTGATTCGCTGCGGTATCTTGGCTTATCATGCACCACGCAGCCGGTCAGCAGGGGAGCCGCATCGCTACGGCGAAAAAAGAGTTTGTTGCAACGAGGGTAGTTTTTTTGCCATGGCATACCCTAGATCGTCTGCGATGAATGGGCTATGGGGTGTTACCCACGATGGGATCGTGCGCTCTTGGTTTGCATTTCGTGCAGGTGGACTGGGGTAATCGGGCCGGACGACTGGATATGCACTCAAGATCACTGGTTAATTGCGAAGGTGGCGTGGGTGATCGGGCAGGAAGAGGGCAAGATCGCGGGGAGGAGGGGGGCCAAGATCGGAGCAGGAACGCTGGGGACGGGCGCAGGTGGCGGGAACGAGGTTCGTGAAGCCTGGGACATGTAAAGTTAGAAATAGAGAGACCACAAACAGCGGCGCAACCCCTTCAACCCGGCGAACCAAGGCAGGGAAAGCGGGTCGGTGTGGTATATCACATAAGCATGGCGAACCCCTTCGCCGTGCATGTTCAACCCCAGCCCCATGATCGTTATGAAAACCAAAAACATATCCATCCTGCTTCTTCTCGCCGCCAGCCCGATCCTGGCGTTCGCCTCGTCCGACACCGACCGCAAGATCGAGGATGCCGCGAAGGCGTCCTACAACTACCGCACCGTCCTTGAGGACCA
>FJVV01000249.1_pt1 | contig 24307 bp, 19 predicted proteins | sample 1011911 | NCBI WGS metagenome assembly FJVV01 (sample SAMEA3912450, study PRJEB9761) | metagenome | biome: forest; material: soil | place: USA | collected 2011-06-22 | depth 0.1 m
CGCCGGCAGCCAGGTTTCCGCGCAGAATCTCAGGCCTTGACGCACCGCGTGTGCGGGGCACATTTCCCCTTCCTCTTTGCCTGATGGTGTAATGGCAGCACAGGTGACTTTGACTCACCTAGTCATGGTTCGAATCCATGTCGGGCAGCCACTTGAGGAAGCAGCGAGCTCAGGGTTTTCTCCCCCTACAACGCCGCTGCCGCCCATGAGGGCAGCTCCAGCCGACGTCCGCGGGCGTGGTCTTCGAGCAGGTTGTGCAACCATGGACGCGAACAGGTCAAAGCCGTGATCTCGACGAAGCTCTTGGTCGCGTCGCTATCGATGCGGTAGTTTTCGATGAGCACTTTCACGGATTCGTTTTCCCCCATCAGCACGCACACAATCTCGACCGATTTTTTACGGGAATCGATCTTCAGCTCGCTCACCTCGCCGTAGCGCTTGATCAATCCGTTGATGTAGTTGCGGGCGGCATGGCTGGCGAGTGCGTCTTTGGCAGCGGTGAACATGGGGAAATCGTGACCGTCAATCGGCCGAGCGGCCAGTCCCGTCACAGTCACGCCGCGCTCAAATCGGTTCCGCTGCAATTGCCTCATGCCACGAAGCTCCCGCGAACCGCGTCTCGAAAAAGGTGTCGGTCCGTCGCATCCCGCAAACGTCCACTGACAAACACCATGAAACTCTCCCTCAATCACCTAAAACGCTACAAACCGATCGCCTTCCTCCTGTGGAAATACGGCCGGTCCGATTTGGTGTAGCACATGGGCTTGGAGGAACCGTATATCCGGGCATCGCCATCCTCTGCTTTCTCGCCGCAGCCGCCGGGGGATTCTGGCTCTTGATCACCATCTTCATGCACGACCGCCGCACGAATGAAAAATAAACGCACAGGACAACTCCCCGCTTGTCCATGCGGTGTAAGATGTTGATCGCATCAGGCTGCGTTATCACTCCATAACGTAGCCCGCATGAGCCAACCCATCTCCCCGCATGCGCCCGCCGCCAACTCCGCCCGCCGGGTGCTCTTCGCCAGTCTCGCAGGCACGACCATCGAGTTTTTCGATTTCTACATCTACGCAACGGCGGCGGTGCTGGTTTTCCCCAAGCTGTTTTTCCCCGCGTCCGATCCGGCGTCGGCCCAACTCCAATCGCTCGCCACGTTCGCCCTCGCGTTCTTCGCGCGCCCCGTGGGTTCGGCGGTTTTCGGGCACTTCGGTGACCGTATCGGCCGCAAGGCCACCCTCGTCTCCGCGCTGCTTACAATGGGATTGTCCACCGTCGCCATCGGCCTGCTGCCCACCTATGCTTCCATCGGCATACTCGCGCCGATCCTGCTCGCCGTTTGCCGTTTCGGCCAAGGCTTTGGTCTCGGCGGCGAGTGGGGCGGCGCGGTGCTGCTCGCCACGGAAAACGCCCCGCCCGGCAAACGTGCGTGGTATGGAATGTTCCCCCAACTCGGTGCGCCGCTTGGCTTCCTTTTCTCTGGAGGAATCTTCCTCGTGCTGTCGAAAAACCTAAGCAACGCCCAGTTCCTCGACTACGGTTGGCGGATTCCCTTCATCGCCAGCAGCCTGCTCGTGCTCATCGGCCTCTATGTGCGTCTCAAGATCACCGAGACTCCCGTTTTCCAAAAGACCATCGACAAAAAGAAACGCGTCGAAGTGCCCATCATGACCGTGTTTTGCGACCATGCGGGCGCCGTGGCTCTCGGCACCGTGATCGCACTCACGACCTTCGTGCTGTTTTACCTTCTGGTCGTCTTTTGCCTGAGTTGGGGCACGGCCAAACTCGGTTATACGCGGGATGATTTTCTCGTGATCCAGATGATCGGAGTCCTGTTTTTCGCGCTGACCATCCCCGCGTCCGCCCTGCTGGCCGATCATTACGGCCGCCGCATCGTCCTTTTGCTGGTCACGGCGGGCATCGCCGGATTCGGATTGATTCTCGGCCCGTTGTTCAGTTCGGGAGAAATCGGCGTGGTTCTCACGATGATCTTCGGTTTCTCACTGATGGGCATGACCTATGGCCCGCTGGGCACGCTTCTTTCCGAGCTGTTTCCCACGGCGGTGCGCTACACCGGCTCGTCCATGAGTTTCAATCTAGGGGGGATTTTCGGAGGCTCCCTGGCACCCTATGCCGCCACTTGGCTGGCGACGAATCACGGCTTGCCGGCGGTCGGTTATTACCTCGGTGCCGCCGCCCTGCTCACCCTGCTGGCCCTGTGGCTGAGCCGCGAGACCCGCGACACCGATTTCGCCGAAAACTCCCCAGTCCTTTGACCATGCCCGCGCTCGGGGAAAATCTCGCGCATTGACGCCCTTCATACGGCCCCGTTTTCTGCGTGGCATGAGTGACTCCTCGGCAGCCCTTCCGGCCACCAAATACAAACGCATCGTCCTCAAGCTGAGCGGCGAGGTTCTGAGCGGTAAATCCAACAACCCCATCGACGCCGGGGTGCTGGAGCGCATCTGCTCCCAGGTTAAGGAAATCCACGAACTCGGTGTTCAAGTCTGCGTGGTCATCGGCGGCGGTAACATCTTCCGCGGCCTGCAAGGCGAGAAGCGCGGCGTCGACCGCACCACCGGCGATTACATGGGCATGCTCGCCACCGTGATCAACTCCCTCGCCCTCATGGACTGCCTCGAAAAAATGGGCGTCTCCACCCGCGTCCAAAGCGCCATCCCGATGAACCAGGTCGCCGAGCCGTTCATCATGCGCCGCGCCATCCGGCACCTCGAAAAGAACCGCGTCGTCATCTTCGCCGCCGGCACCGGCAACCCCTACTTCTCGACCGACACCACCGCCGCCCTCCGCGCCTCCGAGATGCACGCCGACATCCTCATGAAGGCCACCAAGGTCGACGGCATCTACGACAAGGACCCGAAGAAATTCCCCGACGCGGTCAAATACGACCAGCTCACCTTCATCGACGCCCTCCGCCAACGCTTGAACGTCATGGATTCGACCGCGTTCTCCCTCTGTCTGGACAACAACGTCCCCATCCTCGTGTTCGACCTCAACGACCCCCACGCCATCCAGAAGGCGGTCTCCGGCGAAAAGGTCGGCACCCTCGTCCACGGCTAATTTGTCTCCGTAGCCCGGCTCTCAGCTCTAACCTCTCAGCTCTTAACTTTCCGCACTCCGCTCCCATGTCCCAGCCGATTCTCGCAGACACCCAAGCCAAGATGAAAAAAGCCGTGGATCACACCCTCCACGAGTTCTCCAACATCCACACCGGCAAGGCCAGCCCCTCCATGGTCGAAAACATCATGGTCGAAGCCTACGGCTCGATGATGCGCATCAAGGACTGCGCCGCCATCTCCACGCCCGACGCACGCCAGATCATGATCCAGCCATGGGACAAAGGCCTCACCCAAGCCATCGCCAAGGGCATCCAGCTCGCTAATCTTGGCTTCAATCCTTCGGTTGACTCCGCCCTCGTGCGCATTCCCCTCGCCGACATGAGCCGCGAGCGCCGCCAGGAATTCGTGAAAGTCGCCAACCGCCTCGCCGAAGAAGGCCGCGTCCACGTCCGCAACCTCCGCCGCGACGCCCTCGAATCCACCAAAAAAGCCAAGCTCCCCGAGGACGAATCCAAGCGCACCGAAAAGGACATCCAGACTCTCACCGACAACTCCATCGAGGACATCAACAAGCACCTCGCCGCCAAGGAAAAGGATCTGCTCACCGTTTGAGTTCTGCGAAGGCACACGCCTGCCTTGATCCAGTGAAATCACCCGCCGCCACTTCCGCCCCCAAGCGCGTCGTCATCAAGCTCGGCACCGGCGTGCTTACTTCTGGCATCGGCCAGCTGAACACCAGCCGCATCGCCGCCATCGCCGCCGAGATCGCCGCCCTGCGTCTCGCCGGCACCGAGGTGATCGTCGTCTCCTCCGGCGCCGTCGGCCTCGGCATGGGCCGCCTCGGCCTCAAGAAAAAACCCTCCGAGCTTTCCCGCAAACAGGCCTGCGCCGCCGTCGGCCAGTCGCTCCTCATGCAGACGTGGCAAAGCGGCTTCGAACCCCACGGGCTCACCGTCGCCCAGGTTCTCCTCACCCACGAAGATCTCCGCGCCCGCAACCGCTACCTCGGAGTTAAAGACACGCTGGAAAAACTCATCGCCTACAACGTCATTCCCGTGATCAACGAAAACGACACGGTGAGTGCCGCCGAGATCAAGTTCGGCGACAACGACACCCTCTCCGCGATGGTCGCCAGCCTGGTCGACGCCCAGCACCTCGTCATCCTCTCCACCGCCCCCGGTCTCATCGACATGAAGGGCACCGGCCAGATTGTCCCCGTCGTCGAGAAAATCACCCCCGAGATCGAGGCCATGGCCGGCGGCACCACCGACATCACCGCCACCGGCGGCATGATTTCAAAAATCTCCGCCGCCAAGCTCGCTACCAAGGCCGGTTGCGGCGTGTTCATCGCCAGCGGCGCCGAACCGCTCATCATCGCCCGCCTGTTCAGCGGACGCAGCCCCGGCACTTTCTTCGTTCCCAGCGGCCTGCCCATGGAATCGAAAAAACGCTGGCTCGCCTACTTCCAGCGCCCCGTCGGCGGCATCCGCATCAACGAATGCGCCGTCCCCGTCCTCCGCGACCAAGGCCGCAGTCTTCTCGCCATCGGCGTGACGGGCGTGCGCGGTGGTTTCTCCGTCGGAGACATCGTGGATATCCTCGACCCTTCGGACAACGTGATCGCTCGCGGGGTGACCACCTTTGGCGATGCCGAGGTCAAGACCATCGCCGGCAAGTCGAGCGACGAATTGAAGCCGCTCTACCCCGCCCGCAAACACCTCGAGGTCGTCCATCGCGACAACCTCGTCCTGCTGTAAAACGCCTCCGACTAGGTGCGCAGCACCTCGGCGGCTCGGCTGAAAGTTTCCTCGCCGAAACCGAGCGCACGTTTCAGCTCCGCGTCGCGCTCCAGCGGGTTGTCGATCCGGGCCGCCTTCCGATACTCGCGCCACGGCAGCATCCCGCCTGCAAACGCGAGCAGTCCGCTGATGGGCACAGGCAGATCACTGCCATGCAAAATGCGTCCGGCGAGCGGTCCTGTGGTGAGCCTCCGCAGCGCCGATGGACGCAGGCGAAAGTTCAGCGCCGCCAGCGCGCTGTTGTCCCCGTAAAGATTCGGAAACCGCTTCGTCATATCCTCAAACACGTCGAGGTAATCGGGATCAACCAGCATCATGCCGGTGCCGCAATGCGCCGCGATGCACTTCACACCGATCTCCAGCGGTCGCGTCAGCACACGCGGATCGGCCAGTTTGGCGTCCATCACCGGCATGGTGCGCTCGCTCCCCGTATGCGCCAGCAGCGGCAGTCCCGCTTCCGCCATGCGCTCAAGAAACCGCGTGTGCCGCCGGTCATTCCAGTCGATACCCTGCACGTTGGGCAGACATTTGAGCGCCGCCGCCCCGCCCGCCAAACAAGCCTCCAGCTCCTCAAACGCGTCGTGCCGCGAAGGATGAATCGAAACCGCCGCCAGAAATTCCGGATGCTCGCGCGCCAACCGCAGCACATAATCGTTGGGCGTATAAAACGAGGCCTGCTCAGGCAACGCCATGCCGTCATCACGATAAGGCAGTTCGTGCGCCAGCAACAACCCGCGCTGCACCGACGACGACCGCACATAAGCCAGCAACTGCTCCACATAAATCCGGTCAAAGTCCGGCCCCGCCAGATCACGCGGCGTCAGCCCCACCGCGCGCACCATCCAAGGCGCACCGATTTTGGTCAGGCCCTTCGGACGATACCAACACCCGGTCCCTCCCGTGCCCGTGCCAACAACATGAATGTGGCAATCGATGCGAAGACTCATGGGGCTGGCTTTAACGCGAGTTCCTTGCACGCCTTAAGATCAAGTTTACCGGTCCCGAGCACGGGAACCTTTTCCACGTGGATCACGGTGCGCGGAATCCAAAGATTGGGCACTCCTGCGGCGGACAGTTTTTCTTTGACCGACTCCGCCGTCAGTTCATCTCGCGCGCTCAACAACACGATCTGCTCCCCCTTGCCCGGATCGGGTGCGCCGACCACCGCCAGCGCATAGCCATCGGCTTGGTCGATTGAAAACGCCTCCAGCAATTTTTGCTCGATCGTTCCATGCGGAACCATCTCGCCTGCGATTTTTGAAAACCGTGAAAGACGTCCCTCGATGGTCAGAAATCCATCCTCGTCGAAATGCCCAAGGTCTCCAGTGAGATACCAACCGTCATGAAAAACGGCGCGCGTCTTCTCCTCGTCCCCCAGATAACCGCTGAAAATGTTCGCTCCGCGAAAGGCAACCATACCCGTCTCCCCAATGGGAATCGGTGCCTTTGTCTCTGGATCGAGCACGCGCGCAGTCATGCCCACCATCATGCGCCCGACCGTGCCCAGTCGTTTTCCCGCCTGAGTATCCGCCGTGCCGGTAGTGACGAGCGGATCGGGCTGGTTCACGTTGGTCGCGGGCGAGGCCTCAGTCATGCCGTAGCCCTGCATGATCTCGATGTTGAATTTCTGCAGGACGCCCTCGTAGAGATCCATCGGCATCTTCTCTGCCCCCGACACGAGAATCTTCAAGCTGACCAACTCCTTCGATTCGGCCTTTTTCAGGATGGGACGCATGAAGGTCGGCGCGCCCACCATCACACTCACCTTTTCGTCACGGATCGCGTCGATGATTTTGCGCGGGTCGAGCGGGCTCGGAACCGTCACCGAACGGCAGCCGCGCAGCAGCGGATACCACATGTTCACCGTGAATCCGAAACTGTGAAACACCGGCAGGCAGCTCAGCATGATCGTAGATTGAGGCAGTATGGAGAGCGACGAAAACTGCCAGCAGTTGGCCAGAATGTTGCGATGCGAAAGCACCACGCCCTTCGGCTCGCCCGAACTCCCACTGGTGAACAGCAACCCCGCCTCAACTCGGTCGCCGTGCTTGGGCAGGCCCAGCAGCCGGGCGACCAACTGGTTGGGTAGCAGCCACGCCGCCAGAAGCCACGGCAGCAGAGCGCGCTTCCCGCCGATCTCGGTGATCGTTTTCCCAAGATCCAACGTGCGTTCCGGCCAGGGAAAGTCAGGGACCTTGGCCCGGACCAGGTCGGCCGAGATCATGGTTTTCACGCCCGACAACCGCAGACTCGAATCGCTGGCCGCCCGGCCGGCGGTAAAATTAAAATTGACCGGCACCTTGCCCGCGCAAACCACTGCAAGATTGGCGATGGTCGCCCCAGCGCCGGGTGGCAGCACGATGCCCACACGCGGCTCGGTCACAGTGCGTTTCAGGTATCGAGACAACGCCGCCGCCGCCGCCAGCAACTGGGCGGCCGTCAGCGGACGACGTGCGCCGGTGCGGTCCACCAGCGGCACATGCCAGGGACGGCGGACCAGCCCGCGCACGATTTCCCGCCCGAGGTGGCGCTTGAGTTGCGGACGTTCCTCAAACGCCTCGCATCCGAGATCGAGCAACGCGCGGCGCACGCTGGTGGTATCGGCTTGTTTCGCCGGAATAGGCTCGCCCCACGCCACGAACACGGCGGTGCGCATGATGCGCGGGGATTTGAAGAGATATTTGTTTTCCGAAAACGAAAATACCGAACCCCACAGTCCGTCGTGTGCCACAGGAACGACCGGCACACCCGCCTTGTGCGCCATGAGTTCGAAGCCGCGCTCCAATTTCATGAGCTGCCCCGTGCGCGAGATCGCGCCCTCCGGAAAGATCATCACCAGCTCGCCTGCTTGAAGGGATTTGGAGACTCGGCGCATGGTCTCAAGGGCATTGGCCGGCGACACCGGGATGGTGCCGGTAAGCTTGAAAGCCAGCTTGAAGCGCCAGTTCAAATTCATAAACGCCTCGGCGCCCACGAACCGGATCGGCCGCGGACACGCTAGCTGGAGCACGATGGGATCCATGTAGGAGAGGTGGTTGGCGACCAGAAGCGCGCCTCCCTCGGGGATGCGTTCGCCCCCCCGCGAGCGCACCCGATAAAGCAGACGCGCCAGCCAGATGACCGGAAGTGAAATAAACCAAGGGGCGTAGGTGCGACGGTAAGAAGTGGAAGCGGTCATGATATAAAAGAAAGGGGTGTTTATTCGGACAGGCGCCAGGAAACCGCTCCGGCCTGCAATGATTTCAAAACCTCGAGCGCATCGCGCGCCTGTTTTTCGCTGATGCCGGACGTGACCTGCGCGGCCACCTGAAGATAGAGCGGCTGGACCTTCGTCCACAACTTGCGGCCCGCCGTCGTGAGGGAAACGCGGTAAACGCGCCGGTCGGACGGATGGTCGGTGCGCTTTACGAGGCCCGCCGTTTCGAGCCGGTCAAGCAGGCCGGTAACATTCGAACGATCAACCACGAGGATGTCTCCCAGCTCCCGCTGGCTCAACCCCTCATCGGAGGCGCCGAGGACGTTGAGGACGTTGTATTGCGCCGCCGTCAGCCCGTATGGACGGAAAAGCCGCTGGCTCTCGCGGAGAAACGTGTCCGCCGTCGCCATCACCTCTCTCGCCAATTCGTAGCCGAATGTCGTCTGCATGACATCGGTTGTGTTAGCTATTGTTTATGTGTCAACTATTCTTCTGCCACGATCTCACGTCCCTCGCCAGAGCGGCAAACCCTGGAAAATCGTTTTCCAGCCGGCGCAGATCGTGGCGATGTCGCCGCACCTCTTCCACCGCGCGCTGAGTCTCTAGCTGAAGGTTTGGGCGGTCGGTGCCGTAGACTCGGAACTTTAGCTCGGCTCGGGTGTAAGGCTGCCGGCCCGTCTCTTGCCCCGCCACCCAAGCCGCTTCACTCACCTGTCCGTCACGTCCGCACAGATACCACGCTTCCACGGCGGGAACGGCGATGCCGACCCCGCGAAAAATCCGGCTACGCCCATGAGCGGACGGAAATTTCTTGGTGGTCTGCCGAAATACGGCCCGCAGGCGGCACATACGGCACTGCGGATGAAAGTAGCTGGGGGCTTCATGCTCGCTGGTATGCACGACGGAATCATCACTATCCACGACGACGACAAGGCCGTCGGCATCGGTATTGAAGTGTAGGTGCCGGATGATCGACGGCAACACCTGCTCCACCGAAGGCCAGCCGCGCGCGCGAAGCCCCGGGTGCACATGCTTGAAATGCCCGCCCAGCACCGCCTCCATCAAGATCGCAATCGCGGTCTCGTCGGCGGGGGACTCACTGAGGACGCCGAGTTTCATCGTTCGTCGGGGACGCCTCCCAAGATCCCAGAAAACCACAAGTCCCCCAACGAACCATTCTCCAAAAGAAAGGATATATCCGCCCGATCACTCAAACGTGTGAAATGGGCGGTGCGCCCGTGTTTTTCCGTGATGACCACCTCCTCCGGATGGTCGCGGAAAAGATCCAGCAGGTAAGGCGAATGCGTCGTCGTGATAACCTGCACCGGCTCGCGCGTTTCGCCTGTGGATGCAGGATAGCTGAGACGATAAAGCAGGTCGCGGATTTCACGGAGCAGCCGCGGATAGATGCCACGATCAATCTCCTCTATGCACACGATGGCGGGCGGAGCCGGATCAAACGCGAGCGCCAGAATCGTCATGAGATAAAGCGTGCCCTGCGCCAGACCGGCGGCCGGCACGACTTCGTCGCAACCAACCAGCCGCAACCCCAATTCGATCGTGTGGTCGGTCCGCTCAACCAGATTGATCTCATCATATTCGGGCTGGATGCGAAGCAGCTCAGCCCTGAATCGCACGAATTCCTGCGGATACTTCTGCTTCCGGACGGCAAGCACGGCGGCGAGATTGGCACCATCGTCCGCAAGTTCGCCGCCGTCCCTCAGCGCAGACGCCGAGGCGATGGCCTCGTGGTCGAAACGGTAGCTCCTCATGCTCAATAACCCAGCCCGCAGGCCCGTCCAGTCATCGACGCCCTCGCCACTCGGCAACGGCGTGACCTGCAAGAAATCACAAACAGCCTCTGACACGCAGCTCAGAGAAGCCTCCAGCCCGTCGAATGGCGGATTAAAACGGAAAGTAATTTCCGCCGCTTCAGGCCGGCGCTCGCCATCGGACACCGACTCTCGGAGCGGCAGGCGAGCCAGAGCGCGCAACTGCAAGATGGACTCAATGAGGCTGGTCTTGCCCGAGCCATTGGGCCCGATCACGAGGTTAAACGGAGCCAGAATCAGACTGGTTTCTCGCAGGGCCTTGAAGTTCCGGAAAGCAACGGAAGCGATCACGAGGCCAGCGTGACGCCGCCTGACGCAGGATTCAACGCAAAGCACGCGAGACTCAGTCGGCTATCGCCCGGTCAATCAGATGCTGCAACTGCGATGTCCCGATGGACTGCAAAGTCCCGTCAAGCGTGATCGGCTCGACCAAAGGCAGATACCCGAGTGGATCGCCGGCACCGGCGCCAAGGAGCCTCAGCGTGCGAAGGTTGTCCGCCAGCCGGTCACGCGCGCCGAGCTGCATGTTGATCGCCAAAGGTTGCTGCACGAGCGGAACTCCGGCCATGTAGGCGATCTTGCCCGACCCCGCCAGCCGGACGCCGGGCGATATGAGGGTGATTTCCTTGATCACCATATTGCGCTGGGCATCCCGTTCGACGACCACGTTGAGCTGGTCAAATTTAATGGTGCCAAGCTGCTTCACCACATCGGCGCCGGCCTGTCCGCGCTCGGCATATTTCGAGGCCGTGCCGTTGCCGGTAAGCGCCCCGAACAAGCCCACCACGAGAGCCGCCTTCGAGACATTGTTGGCGGTATTGCCCGCCTTGACGCCCAAAACACGCAACGTGCCGCCGCGGCTGATGAGACTAACATCGCCCAACGCCGTGTCCTTAAAACCCGTCGGATCGAATGCCCGACCGTCAAGGTGCGTGGTAAGGTCAAATTTGCCTTCAACCGGCACCGGCTTCAACGGATCAAGGGCGCGCAGGGTAGGCGCAGGATCGAAACTGGTGACCGCAAGATCGGCTTTCAGCCCATAGGGTTCGGACGTCTGCTTGGCATCGTAACTCAGGCTGCCGCCCGCCTTCAAAACAGATTCGCCGCCGAGTGCGGCGCGCAGGGTTTCGAGCGAGATGGTGTCCGGGGTGATCTTCAACGCGCCGCCAATATCGGTGACTTGGAACACGGAGGAATAGACGACCTTCTTGAGTTCCAGTTTAAGTTCCCCCGAAACACCCGCCCAGAGCGGCCCGGCGTGGGCGGGAGCTGGCACGGACGGCTTCACGTCTGGCGACGGCCGTGCGTCCGGTGCAGTCGCGGGCGGAACCAATCCTGCGAACAACTTGAGATCCTCGACGTAGAGCGCGTCGCTCTTCAACTGGGCGTCGATTTGCATGCCCGCCTTAACAGGTTGAATGACGGCCCCCAGAGTAAGATCGGATTTACGACCAACCTGAGTGATCACGAGGGGGGCCTGCGCAGTGATGCGCCCGTTGGCATCGCGGTCGGCACGCACGTAGAGAGCGACCGCAGGCATGGGATCGTGAGTTTTACTGACCAGATTCGCGAGCTGAAGAGTGACCGCGATCTCTTGTTTGTCCGTAAGACTCGCAGTGAAATCCCCGCGGGCCACGCCATCCGATAACGCGAGCCCGGCGGGTGCGGCGGGCTGTTCCAAAAGCGCGGACAAATCGCTGGCCTCGAAGGAACCAGTGGTCTTGATTGGCTGGTTTGCGCCGGCAAGCTGACCGGCCTTGGCGCTGAGCTTGAGCAAGGTCGAGGCCCCGCTCACCACGGATAAATCCGAAAGCTCGGCCTGCCATCCCTTCGGCGTGTAGTCGCCGCCGACGCTCAGGCTGACATCGAGCGCGCGCACCAGCGGCTTGCCGCCCTGCGATATGTTGAGCTGGGTGAGCGTGAGCGGCGCAAGCGGACGAACCGCAAATCCACCGTCTCGGGCGCTGGCCGCAAACTCGCCCCTCAAATCATCCCCCGCCACGTCGAACCCCGGAAGAAAAGGCTTTGCCCACGCCAGAGGCAGCCCCTGTACGCTGATAAAGAAAAGATCGTCCGCTGGACGGGCGGCTTCGAGAGCGTGCGTCACGGAATTAAACTTCATGATCTGCCGCGTCTCGATGCTGACAACCGGCTTGGCGCTCGAAATCTGCGAGCTGAAACGGTCGATGCGGATGAAATCACCCTGCCTGGTCACATCAAAATCGGTGGTGAAATTAATTTGGCCGATTGCTGAAAATTCCGGCGAAAGCGCAGCGAGCCGGTCAACCGTGGTGTTTAGCTGGCCAGTGGCGTGAATCTCGGAGAACTCACGATCCGCGGTAATCGTCCCCTGCCCCGCCGCCGTGAACGCAGGCAGCGCGCGGCCCAGCGTGAAAGGCGCGAGATCGGTGTCTTGCACATCGAGCACCCAGGTGCCGGTGAGCGGTGCGGTGCCCGCAGGAAGTTTGGCCGCGAAATTCACGAGTTCCTTTTTTCCGGCTTGGAAAACCATCGAATAGACTTCGTCGCCTCCGGGGTTGCGGACGGCATCCAGCATGACGTGAACATCGGCTCCCTTGGGGAACTGCTCGCCGGTGGCGGTCGCATTGGTGCTGACCGTCACATGCTCGAAGGATCGCGGAGTGTCCATGCGAACGGTGATGTCGCTTTGAAGGACCATCGTGCCGACCTCCGCGTCTTTTTTGGCGGAAGCGAGGACTGCCTTGAATATGATCTTCCCATCCTTCCCCTCACCAAGATTGCCGCCGGTGATGACAACATGAACCGTGCCCTGACCGGCCGGCAGGATGACATCACCTTCGACATCAATTCCATCCAGCGAGAAATCCGCAGGAAGCCGGAGCTGCTGGAAAATTCCCGCAAAGGCCTGACGCACGGTCGCAGCCGGAGACGGTTCCGGCTGCGCCGGAACGGTGGAAGTTGGTTTGGCCGGTGAACCCGTAGCGGTCACCATCGGTTGACTGAGATCGAGCGTCCAACCCTTCGCGACCACGCGCTTCACGGTGAGACGGCTGCTCACAGCTTCGGAAAGAGACACTTCCACTTCAGCCGCAGGCACGACAAGATCGAGGCCCGGCTGGATGAGGTGGATGCTTTCAACGCGGGTGACATTGAGCCCCGCATGCACCGTTCCGATGGCAAGGTTCAGATCGGGCCGGGTCGCGATGGCCCGGTGAGTCGCCCAAGTTTGCACGCCGGAATGGAAGGCCAGCGCGACGATTACCGCCAAAAACACCGCGATGCCAACAACACAAAATAAAAGGATACGGATGAATTTCATGGGGCGAAACCTGAGGGGAAAGAACCCTCAGTTGTGGCAGCGCGAGTGGGACAAAGCAAGCGGCGCGACGTTCCGGAAAAAGCCGGAAGGCGCCGCGCCGGGAAGGAAAGAAAGTCGGACCGCCTCAGTTCATCGGGGCGTATACGTCGCTTTGGCCGATGGCCTTGCGCAGGGCGGCGAGGGCGACGTTATAATTGTAATTGGCCTGAAGCTCGTTGATGCGGGCTTGGCTGAGCGCCACTTGGGAACTCAGCACGTCGAGCTGCGTAGCGGTGCCGGCGTTGAAGCGAGCGATCGCGAGGCGCAGGCTTTCGCGGGCCTGCTCGACGGTTTTGAGCGTGGCCTGCACGAGTTCGTCCGATCCCTGCAGGTCGGAATAGGCCTGTCGCACTTCGACATCGATGCCGAGGGTTTGAAACTCGGTGTTGAGGTGGGCCTGTTCGTATTGGGAACGGGCCTGCATGACTCTGCCGGCAGTGGCGCGTCCGTCAAAAATCGCCCAGCTGGCTTCGACGCCGACCAGCGCACCATCTAGGGTGTCGCGGAACCGGCTTGATGTCGAATTCTTGATCCATTCGTAGCCACCGACGATATCCACAGTGGGCAGATAGCCGGCCTGCTGCAGGCGGATGTTGCGCTGGTTGGCCTGTTCGGTCTTGGACAGCGCAAGCAACTCGGGACGGTTCACCCGGGCGGACTCCAGGGCGGCGTTCAGGTCATACTGGACCGGCGTAAATTCCAGCATGCCCACGACCTCGATGGTTTTGCTGACATCCCCCGTGAGGCTCGCCGGCGTTCCCAAGGACTGGCGGAGCTGGTCGATCGAGGTGCGGTAAGTGTTGCGGGCGATGATCAGCGTGGGCTGGGCGTTGGCGAGTTGCACCTCGGCCTGCAGGACATCGAAATTGGAAACCGTGCCCGCCTTGAACCGGTTGGAAACGTTGCGCAACTGCTCGGTGAGCAGGGCGATGTTTTCCTCCTGCACCTTGATCTGATCGCGGGCGAGAAGGATGTTAAAGAACTTCGTGCGCACATCGAGGAGCGCGTTGTTAATGGTGGCCTTAAGATTTTGCAGGGATGCGTCACGCACCAGATTCTGGGCATTGATGGCCGCCTTGACCCCACCGCCGGCGTAGATGGTCTGTCGCGCCTGAATCAAGATGGTCCAATCTTGATCGCTGCCCGCGACACCCTGCACAAGCTCGTCCTGTTTTTTGGTGTAGGCTGCGGTAGCGGTCACGCTCGGCAGCGCCTGGGCCTTCACCTCGACGATGAGCCCCTCCTGCTCGCGAATGGCCTCGCGCGCGAGGCGGATGTTGTAGTTGTGATCCAAGGCGTAGCTGATCGCACCTTTGAGATCGAGGGGGCTGGGCAAAGGATCGGCCGCAGAACCGGCCGTCCGTGGTGCCGCCGATGCAGAGGCGACCAGAATCGCCAGGGAAAGAAGGCCGGCCGAGCGGATAAGTTGAGTCAAAATCGAAGGTTTCATACGCGAAATATCACGGAGATCATACGAAGGGTTTATTTTAAGCAACCTGCGGCGCATCAATCACAGGACCGGCGGCAGCTTTGGTGCGTTTAAGGGAATGGTCTTTGGCTATCAGCATGTAAAAGGCAGGCACCACAAACAGGGTGAAAAAAGTGCCTACAGCCATGCCGATGACGAGCACCCAGCCTATGCTGTTACGAGCGGCGGCACCGGGACCCGTCACAAAAATGAGCATGATGTGACCAAACACGGTGGCCGCGGACGTCATCAACACGGGTCTGAGACGAGTCGCCGCAGCCTGCCGGATGGCATCAACCTTGGCCACGCCGTCCTCCTGAAGCTTGTTCGCAAATTCAACGATCAGGATGCCGTTTTTCGCAATCAGGCCGACCAGGGTGATCAAGCCGATCTGCGAATAGATATTGAGCGACGTCTTCCACAGGAAAATCGGCACCATTGCGCCGACCAGCGCAAGCGGCACCGATCCCAGCAGGATGATGAAGGGATCGCGAAAACTGTTAAACTGCGCCGCGAGCACGAGGAAAATCAAGATCAGCGCGAGGCCTGCCGCCGTCCAGAGGGCGTTGCCTTCGTGACGAAGCTGGCGGGACTGGCCGCCGTAATCGATGGAATATCCCGCAGGGAGAATCTCCGCAGCCTTTGCCTCAAGCTTCTTGAGCGCGAGGTCGATGCTCGGACCGACACCCGTGATCTTCACCGAATTAAGCTGCTGGAAACGGTTGAGGGTGCGGGGCTCCACGGTGTTCTTAAGCGTGGCGATGGTGGACAGCGCGATCAGTTGTCCGTTCGGACCATGCACATAGTAATTCAGAAGTTGATCGGCGTTCAGACGCTGGCTGCGCTCGACCTGCGGAATCACCAAGTAACTGCGTCCATCGTTCACGAAGCGGTTAACATAGCCGCCACCGAGCATGGAGCCGAGGTCGTTGGAAATCTCGCTGAGATTGAGCCCCATGGAAGCAACCTTGTCCTTATCTATGACGATCTCGACCTGAGGCAGGTCAAACTTCAGATCGGTGTCGGCAAAGTAAAACGTGGGGGCGCCATGCGGGTCGTTGGCCTCCGTATTGGCATAGGTCACGAGCTGGTTGGCGTAGTCGATCATCCGGCTGTGGTCGTCGGTGGAACGCAGCACAAACTCGATGGGGAACGTGCCGCCGGCGGGAAGCGGGTCCGGCGTGGTGACGATCAACTGCAGGCCGGCGATGCGGGCTGCGGGTGCCTGCAAATCGGCCATGATCTGAAGCGACGAACGCTTACGCTCCGACCAAGGCTTCAGAATGATACCCGAAAACCCGCCTGACTGCATGGTGAGCTGGAACGAGTTCTCATATTCGGGAACCGACTCGAACATTTTCTGCGCCTCCTTGGCGAAAATAACGTTCTGATCTATCGTCGAGGTCGGCGATGACTGGAGAATGCTAAAGATCACACCTTGATCCTCTTTCGGAGCGAGCTCGTGCTGCGCGAACATAAAGAACGGCCCCAGCAAAAGGGTCAGCAACAAGGCCAGAACGATCGTCGCAGGATATGATTTCAGGCTGGAGCCAATCATGCGGTCATAACCTCCGCGTATCCGGTCGAAGAGATGATTAATGCGACCGCTCAACCCCACGTCCTCGTGATCATGATCCTTGAGGAAATACGCGCTCATCATCGGCGAAAGCGTAAGCGCCACGAAACCGGACACGGCCACGGCACCGGCGAGCGTCATGGCGAATTCGCGGAAGAGCGCACCGGTAAGCCCGCCTTGAAATCCAATCGGGGCATAAACGGCGGCCAGCGTGATGGTCATCGAAATCACCGGCCCCACCAGCTCGCGCGCACCCTTGATGGCGGCATCAATGGGTGTCAGCCCCTCCCGAATGTGCCGCTCGATGTTCTCTACGACGACGATGGCGTCATCTACCACGATACCCACCGCCAGCACGATCGCCAGCAACGTGAGCAGGTTGATCGTAAAGCCAAACACGAGCATCAGAAACAACGCGCCGACCAGCGACAGCGGCATCGCCACGATCGGAATGAGCACCGAGCGCAGTGATCCCATGAAAAGGAAGATCACCACCATGACGATGAGCAGCGTCTCCATGAGCGTTTGCAGAATCTCACGAAGCGCATCATCGATGTATTTGGTGGCATCGTAGGCGATCTTGGCCTCCAGGCCGGCGGGCAGGCCGCGCTGGATCTCAGGCATCGCCGCACGAACGCGCTTGATAACCTCCAAAGTGCTCTCGGTCGGCAGCACCCAGATGCCCATGAAGGTGGCGGTTTTCCCGCCAAACTTCACCTCGGTGTTGTAATCCTCGGCCCCCAGTTCCACGTCGGCCACGTCGCTCAGGCGAATGATGGAATTATTGCGCTTGGCGACGACGAGCTGCTTGAACTGCTCGACGTTGCGCAGATCCGTGTTGGCCACGAGACTCACGCTGATCATCGAACCCTTGGTGGCACCGACGGCGGCCAGCGCGTTATTGGCCTGCAGCGCGGTGCGGATGTCGGTCGGGTTGAGACCGCGGGCGGCAAGCTGGTCGGGCTTCAGCCATACGCGCATGGCGAACACGCGTCCGCCCAGCACATCGGCCCGCTGCACGCCCGCGATGGAGGCAAGCCGCGGCTGCACCATGCGATTCAGGTAGTCCGTGATCTGGTTCTGATCGAGCTTGTCGGAATAGAAGCTCAGATACATCGATGCGAACTGGTTGTCACTCGTCTGCACACTGACCGTCGGCGACTCGGCCTCAGGCGGCAGCTGGTTCCTCACCTGGTCGATCTTCGAACTGATCTGCGCCAAGGCCGCGTTGGTGTCATAGTTAAGCCGCAGATAAACTGAAATGGTGCTGAGCCCCGCCGTGCTCGTGGACTCCATGTAGTCAATGCCGTCGGCGCTCGCTATGCTGCGTTCGAGCTGGGTGGTGATGAACCCGCGAACGGTGTCGGCACTCGCACCGTAGTAGGTGGTCGAGACACTCACCACCGCACTGTCGCTTCGCGGATACTGCCGCGTGTTCAGCTTGAGCAAGGCGACGACCCCCACCACGAGGATCACTATGTTTACGACCAGCGCAATGACCGGCTTGCGGATGAAAAGGTCGGTGAAGCTTTTGGATAACATGGATAAATCCTCGAGGGTTCAGCTCAGGTATTGGCCGGCTTGGGCGAGGCGCTGTTCGTGGGCTGGGCGTCGTTGTTCACCTGGACCGGAGCGTTATTGTGAAGCTTGAATACGCCGGAAGTGACGACCTGTTCGCCCGGTTTCACACCGTCAATAATGGCCACAAGATCACCGCGCGTATCCCCGAGTTTCACGAGCTGCTGCCGCACGCCGAGATACTCGGCACCGGCCTTGTCCTTCATCTTCTCGACGATAAAAACGAAATTGCCATAGGAGGCGTAGGAGACCGCCGTCGCAGGCAACACAATCGCAGGCGCGGATTGCGGCAACTGCACCTCGACGCGGGCAAACATGCCTGCGCGCAGAATCTCGGCGGGATTTTCGACCGTGGCCTGAACGGAGACATTGCGGGACGATGCATCAACCTCGGGATTGATCGCCGTGATCTTGCCGGGAAACACCTGCTCATCGAAGGCATCCACCTTCACATTCACCGTCTGCTCCAGCACGATCTGCGGCAAGTTCCGCTGGGGAATGTTAAAATTCACATACATCGGATTGAGCTTCTGCAGCGGCATCAGGGATGAACCGCGGGCGACAAACTGCCCTACGTTCACCAACCGTATGCCCACACGCCCGTCGAAAGGCGCACGCACGGTTTTCTTTTCGAGCTGGGCCCGGAGCGCACCGGCATCCGCCTCCGTCTGGTTGAGTTGAGCCGTCGCCTGATCGAGCTCGGCCTGACTGATCGTATTCTTGGACAGCAATTCGGTGGAGCGCTTCAAATCAAGCCTGGCAAGGGCCAGCTTCGATTCGGCGGAATTAAGCTGGGCTTTCTCCACGGTCGCATCGAATTCCAGAAGCAGATCGCCCGCTTTGACCGCAGCCCCATTTTCCACGGCGATGCGGCTGATGATTCCGTCGGCGTCGGCTCCAAGCGTGACGCCTTCAACCGGAGCCAGGGTCGCAATTTCACTGAGCACCGGCTGCCATGTCGCCTCCTTCGCTTCAACAGTCGTGACCGCACTGGCCGGCATGACATGAGGCTGGGCGGACAGTGTCTTGATCTGGGCTACTTTGACCGCACCCAGAAGCGCGACGATAAGAATGAAACCGGCAACGACGATAAGGAGTCTTTTGAGCATGGCTGGAACGAGGACGAGTTGAGAAATATGGAGGAAAATTGATTTTATGAAGCGGCTAAACTGGGCGCGTCCACGTGTTCAAAAGCACGCGCAGGCTCGACCGTGTCAGCCTGGGCGACGATCTTCGTCAGCAACCGCACGAGCGTCTTGCGCTCCGGCTCGGACAACGGACTCATCAGAGCAGCCATGCGTTTGAAATGATCAGGCAGGACGCCTTTGATAAAATCGACGCCTTTGTCGGTAAGCGTCACCAGCATCATGCGCCGGTCCACTGAATCGGGACGGCGTGTGACCATTCCATCGCGTTCGAGCGTGTCCACGAGTCCCGTCATGGTGGCGCGCGTGACGCCGGCCATGTCGGCGAGTTCGGCCGGCGTGTGCGACTTCGGGCATCCGCTGCTTTTGTCCAACAAGAGCATCAACACGGTAAACCGCCCTTGAGAAACATTGTGCCGCTGCAGATGCGCGTCACAGACGCGGAAAGTCTGATCGCCCGCGCGCAAAAGGAGGAGAAACACTTCGCAAGCCGAAGGATCGAGCTCGGGAAACTGCTTCGCCGCCTCCAAGAGGCATTCGTAGCGAGGCAGATCCTTGAGCATCAAAAATGGCATAAACGGCGAAATAAAATGTAGTGAGGCGGCATATAGTTAGGAGGCTAATCAAAAATGCAAGCCGTCTCTTATGGGTTTTTGGCAACAAAAAGGACGGCTCCGAAAAGGAGCCGTCCTCTGAAAAACCAAGAGTGTTTTTAGATTATCGTTGAGCCAATTACAACGCCTGAGCGGCAGCGACCACGGCTTCGGCGGTGATGCCGAGTTCCTTCATGACCGTGCCACCGGGGGCGCTCATGCCAAAACGGTCGATACCGATGACTTTGCCGTCGAGCCCCACGTATTGATACCAGAGACCGGTGACACCCGCCTCGATCGCAACGCGCTTGCGCACGGCGGAAGGCAGGATGGCCTCGCGATATTCGGCAGTCTGGCGGTTGAAGCGTTCAAACGACGGCATCGAGACCACGCGGGCACCTGCACCAAGAATCTTCGCCGCGGCGACGGCATGCTGAAGCTCCGAGCCCGAGGCGAGCAGGATGCAGGTGAGCGGAGCGGTCTCTTGAACGGCAACGTAGCCCCCCTTAAGCACGCCCGCGCGACGGATGTGCGGAGGAATGTCGTTGAGCAACGGTATCGCCTGGCGGGAGAGCGAAAGCAGCGTGGGCCCGTCGGTCCGCTCAAAGGCGGCCGCAAAGGCACCGGCAGTTTCCTCGGGATCACCGGGGCGGATCACATCGAAATTCGGAATGACGCGCAGGCCGGAAACCGTCTCGACCGGCTGGTGGGTCGGACCGTCTTCGCCAACGCCAACCGAGTCATGGGTGTAGATGTAAACCACGGGCAGCTTCGCGAGGGCGGCGATGCGCATCGCCGGACGCGAGTAATCCGCAAACACCAGAAACGTGGCGATGGAGGGATGGAAGATGCCGTCGTAGGCGATGCCGTTGGAGATGGCCGCCATGGCATGCTCACGGATGCCGAAGCGGATGTTGCGGCCACCACGATTGGTGACCTCAAAATCCTTGTCGGCGGCGATGTAGTTGAGCGTCGAACCGTAGAGATCGGCGCTGCCGCCGATGACAAGAGGCAGCTCGGCCGCGAGAGGCTGGAGCACCTGCTGACCGGCGGCGCGGGTGGCGAGCTTCGCATCGGCCGGGAAAAGAGGAATCTTATCGAGGAGGTGCGCGGCGCTCGCATGATGGTTGCGGCTTTCAAGCAAGACGGCTTTTTCGGGGTTGGCGGCCTTCCATGCCTCAAACGTCTTACCCCACTTCTTATAGGTGCGAACAAGAGATTTCTTGTGCTTGGCGAAGTAGGCGCGGACGTCCTCGCTCACGAAAAAGTGCTGGTCGGCAGGCAGGCCGAGACCGGTGCGAGCGGCGTCGATGAACTTGGCGCCGCCTTCGCCGTGGCCTTTGGCCGTGCCCGCGACTTCGGGGATACCCTTCGCGATGGTGGTCTTCGCGATGATAAGCTGGGGCTTTCCACTCTTGGCCTTCTTGGCTTTGTTGACGGCCTTGAGGATGGCGGCAAGGTCGTGTCCGTCGATGGTCTGAACGTCCCACTCGATGGCCTTGAAACGCTGGGCGGCGTTCTCGCTCTGCGATTTGTTGGCCATCGCGTCGAGAGTGACATCGTTGGAGTCGTAGATGAGGATAAGGTTGTCCAACTTCTGGTGACCGGCAAACGCGATGGCTTCGAGAGCGACGCCTTCCTGCATACAACCGTCACCCGCGAGGGCGATCACATGGCCGTCAAAGATCGCGTGTTCGGCGGTGTTGAAACGGGCGGCGGCCATCTGGCCGGAAACGGCGAGACCGACGGCGTTGGCAATACCCTGGCCGAGCGGACCGGTGGTGGCTTCGACACCAGGCGTTTCGTGAAACTCAGGGTGTCCGGGGGTCTTGCTATGGAGAGCACGGAAGTTCTTCACCTCCTCAAGCGGGAGATCGTAGCCGCTCAAATGGAGCCAGCTGTAGAGGAACATGCTGCCATGACCGGCGGAGAGGACAAAGCGGTCGCGATTCAACCAGCGGGGTGCGTCGGGGTTATGCACGAGGGCATTGCCGTAAAGCACCGCACCGATCTCGGCGCAGCCAAGTGGAAGGCCAAGGTGGCCGGAATTGCACTTATGGACGGCGTCCATGGCGAGGCCGCGAGCTTGGTTGGCAGCGAGAGCGAGGGTATCGGTTTGGAGTTTCATGCGTGGAAATGAGTTTAAGAAAATGAAAGATGATGAATTAATCAGAGAGCACTTCTCGGGGAAGCCCAAACGGACATGAAAAAAGCGAGTCGGGAAGACTCGCTTTTTTCATGAAGGGATTCGCAACGCGAATTACTTGGTGGCGACGGCGCGCTCGACGCGCTTTTCCTTGATCGCCATGGCGGCTTTGCCGAGACGGGTGCGGAGGTAGTAAAGGCGGGCGCGAACGGGCTCGGAGGTGCGCTCGATCTCAATCTTCTCGATGTTCGGGGAGTTTACGGGGAACACGCGCTCGACGCCCTCGCCGTAGCTGATGCGACGGACGGTGAACGTCTCGTGGATGCCGCTGCCCTTGAGCGCGATCACGATGCCGGCAAAAATCTGGGTGCGCTCTTTGTCACCTTCGCGAACCTTCGTGTGGACGCGGACGCCGTCGCCGACTTTGAAAGCCGGGGTGTCTTTTTTCACCTGGAAGGCGGTGATTTCTTGGAGGATGGGATGGGTGCTCATGGCAGTGTGGTTATTTGAGTAAATCGGGTCGGACCTGACGAGTTTTCTCGATACGTTGTGCGTTTCGCCATTTTTCGATTTCGGCATGGTTACCAGAAAGGAGCACTTTCGGAACGGACATGCCTCGAAATTCGGCTGGACGCGTGTATTGAGGAAAGTCGAGCAACTTGCCGGTGAAGGATTCGTGCGTCAATGACTTTTCTTCCCCCAAAACACCGGGAATAAAACGCGCCAGCGCATCAATGACCACAGCGGCCGGAAGCGTGCCGTTGGTGAGCACATAATCGCCAATACTGATCTCCTGATCGATTACGTTGTCACGAATCCGCTGGTCGATGCCTTCGTAGTGCCCGCTGAGAAGAATAAGATGCGTCTGCTGCGAGAGTTCCTCGGCTATTTTTTGCGAATAAGGAACGCCGTCGGGCGTCAGGTAAATGCGCCGGCACCCGGGAGTCTGGAGCTGCTCGATCGCCGCGAAAACCGGCTCGGGCGTCATCACCATCCCGGCACCACCTCCAAAAGGACGGTCATCGGCTGCCTTGTGTTTATCGGTCGACCAATCACGGGTGTCGTGGACTTTGACTGAGAGAAGGCCGTTTTCCAACGCCTTGCCCAGCATGCTCTCGGTCAAAAAGCCATCGAGCATGCCCGGGAAAAGCGTGAGGACGTCGATGTGAAGAGGCATTTATTCGAGTTTATCCTTAAAACGGGGAAGCCTTAGGGCAAAAAAAAGCCTCGGACGAATCCGAGGCTATGGTAAAATCACGCCCAAAGGCGCTTTAGAGAGCCTGAATTAGGCGGCAACGATGGCCTTCTTCGCCTTCTTGATAAGGGAGAGAGCGGTGTCGGTCGGAACAGCACCCTTGCTCACCCAATAGTCGGCACGAACAGTGTCGAGCTTCAAGGATGACTCGTTCTTTGTGCGGGGGTTATACGTGCCGAGAACTTCGGTCGGGGCGCCATCACGACGCGAGCGGGCTTCGGCGACGACCACGTGATAAATCGGGTTGTGCGTGGAACCAATGCGGGAGAGACGGATTTTGAGTGCCATGAGAGTGGTGTTACGAACAGGTTCTTGAGTTGAAAAGCCGTGGAATCCACCGAACGGCGCAGGCGTTGTCAAGCTGCCATTTCTCGGTTTGAAGGGAAGACGGACCTTGACCGCTCCCCCACTCGGCTGCGAGCGTCCGCGCTCTTATGCTCAAAGCTGGCATCGTCGGTCTGCCCAACGTGGGCAAGTCCACTCTCTTCAACGCCCTCACCCGCTCCCGCAAGGCGGAGGCGGCCAACTACCCATTTTGCACCATCGATCCCAACGTGGGCGTCGTGATCGTGCCCGATGAGCGCGCCTATGTATTGAAAGCCATCGCGAAGACCAACGTCGTCGTGCCGGCCGCCATCGAATTCGTGGACATCGCCGGCCTCGTCGCCGGCGCCAGCAAGGGTGAAGGCCTCGGCAACCAGTTTCTCGCCAACATCCGCGAGACCGATGCGATCGTGCATGTCGTCCGTTGTTTCGTGGACGACGATATCATCCACACGATGGGCGGCGTTGATCCCGTGCGCGACATCGAAGTGATCTCGACCGAACTCGTGCTCGCCGATCTCGATTCGGTGGAGAAGCGCCTCAACAAAACTCAGAAGCTCGCGAAGTCCGGCGACAAGGATGCACAGGCCGAACTCGCACTGCTTGAGCGCCTCGTCCCCCATCTTAACGAGAACAAACCCGCCAACATTCTTCCCGCAACGGACGAAGAGAAAGAGTTGCTCCAGTTTTTCCAACTCCTCAGCGCCAAACCCGTGCTCTACGCGTGCAACGTCGCCGAGGGAGATCTCGCCACCGCCGAAGAGAATCCCTTCGTCAAAAAAGTGGCCGAGTTCGTCAAGGCCCACCACGACGCCGCGTATGTTCCCATCAGTGCTCGTATCGAGGCCGAGCTGATCGATCTTTCGCCGGAAGAAGCCAAGGAATTCCTGAAGGATCTCGGCGTGACCGACTCAGGGGTGTCACAGCTCATTCGCGGCACCTACAATCTCCTCGGCCTGCAGACCTACTTCACCG
>FJVV01000645.1_pt1 | contig 24215 bp, 23 predicted proteins | sample 1011911 | NCBI WGS metagenome assembly FJVV01 (sample SAMEA3912450, study PRJEB9761) | metagenome | biome: forest; material: soil | place: USA | collected 2011-06-22 | depth 0.1 m
GTCGTGGATGGAGCAGGGGCCGACCACGAGGAGGAAACGCTTGTCGTCGGTGAAGATGATGCGGTGGATCTCTTGGCGCGCGCGGGTGATGAAAGCGGCTTGGGCCTCCGTCTTGGGCAACTCGGCCAGCAGGTGGGCGGGCGAAGGCAGGGCCTTGGTCTCCACGACATTGATGTCGGACGTCTTGTGCATGAACCGATGACCTTGGCGTAAAAAGTCAGCCGACCGCAAGCCTGCGAGTCGGGGTAGCATTCGGGCATAAAAAAACCGCATCGAAATGATGCGGTGCGTATTCTGATCTTAAAAATAAGTTGGCCGGTCGCCTACCCCTAAGCGACCGGCCATTTGCTTTCTTAGTTACCCCAAAACTCCTGCTAAGCAGGAGAAGTGTTTTAATCTAACGTCCTCAGTGATACTCTGGGCTCTTGCTTCGTCAATAAAAAGTTCTCAGAAACTCTCATTTCAATTTATAACCATTTTTTGTGCATAGAGATAAAATCATAGATATTCCGTCCACAAACGAACGTTGGGGGCATGGCTTTGCCTTGGGGGCCTGTCTGCATATCACGGGTGGAGATGCGTTATCTTTTCTGCAGGGACAGTTTACGCAGGAATTAAGGTCTTCGGCGAAGGGGTTCGCGGCCTATGGATTGTGGCTTAATCAGAAGGGGAAGGTGCTGGCGGATAGTTTTGTGCTTCGGGAAACGCCTGAAAGCGTGTGGATTGTCAGTTTTTCGTCGAAGGCGGCGGTTATTCGCGAGCGACTGGAAAGCTACATCATTGCGGACGACGTGGTGATCGAAGACGTGACGGATCAATGGAGCGGGCTCGCGGTAGGTGGCGCAGGGGGAAGCGAGTGGCTGGCCGGGCAGGTGGGCGATGTGTTGCCGGTGGCGGGGGAATTTTTACGCACGGCTGACGGGTTTGTTTTTCGCGGGCGGCGCGGAGCCGACGAGAGTTGGGAGTGGTTGCGGCCGACGGGCGCTGCGTTGCCCGAGGGGCTGACGCCGTTGTCGGCGGAAGAGGTGGAGCGCATGCGTATCGCGGCGGGGATTCCGGCGGTGCCGACGGATATCGGCGTGGGCGAACTGCCCAACGAGGGCGGGCTGGAGGCGGACGCCATCTCGTATACGAAGGGCTGCTACCTTGGTCAGGAAGTCATGGCGCGGCTGAAGTCGATGGGGCAGTTGCGCCGCAAGCTCGTGCGGGTGGCGGCAGACGAAGGGCCGGTGCCGGCGGTGCCGTGCTCACTGCTTCAAGGCGAGGCGCGTGTCGGTGAACTTCGTTCGGCGGTGACGGATGGGGCGGGCGGCTTCATCGGGCTCGCGTTGGTGACAACGCTCCGGCTCGATGCAGCTGCGCCTTTCGCCCCCGAACCCGGCGGCCGTGCTTATATCCGTTTAATCGATACGCCATGAACAACCGCCACGTCATCAGCGAACGCGACCAGCTCATCCAGCTTTGTTCCCGTCTCGGAGCGCCCTCGCCCGCCGCGGCCGCGACCATGGCCGACCAGCTGCTCAAGCGGTGCGACCAGCTCGCCGCCCAGCGCGGAATTCCGCGCACCGAGGCGATGGCCTATCTGCTGGAGCTGGTCACCAAGGGAAGCCAGGGCGAGGCGCCGGCGGGATTTGAGGGCGTGAGGCAACCCCCTGCGCCGGAAACGCGTTGACGCCTTGGGGCGCGGCAGGGCATTCCGACAGTTCCCCTTTATGCAGCCGAAAATCACCGCCCTCTTCCAGCAAGTCCATGGCCGCGCCCCCGCGTTCATCACCCGCGCGCCGGGCCGGATCGAGTTCATCGGCAACCATACCGATTACAACGGCGGCACGGTTCTGGGCGCATCAATCGACCGTGGTGTGTGGGTGGCCGTCGCGCCGCGCACGGACGGCAAGCGCCGGTTTTTCAGCGAATATGCCGGCGAGGTGGTGGAGCTGGGAGCAGGGGTGACCGCCAAGCAAACCGACGGGGCGAGCTGGATTAATTATCCGCTTGGCGTGCTGATGGCCCTCCCGGCCTTCAAGCTCAAGGCTCCCGAGGGTTTCGACTACGTGGCGGTTTCCAACCTGCCGACCGGCGCGGGGCTGAGCAGCAGCGCGGCCATCGAACTGGCGTCGGGTCTGGCGTTTCTCGCGCTCACCGACCAGCACCCGGACCGCGAGACGCTGGTTAAAATTGGTAAGCATGCGGAGAACAACTTCGTGGGCGTGCCCTGCGGCATCCTCGACCAGGGAGTGTCGGGCTTCGGCAAGAAGGACCATCTCGTCTTCATCGACTGCAAGGGACCGCGCTTTAATACGGTGCCGTTGCCCGAGTCGGCGCATTTCTGGATTTTCAACACGCATACCAAGCATGCTCTTGTAGACGGGCTTTATGCGGCACGTCACCGCGAGTGCATGGAGGCGGCGAAGGCGCTGGGTGTTTCCCAGCTGGTCGATATCACGTCCGCACAGGTCGTGGCCGCAAAGGGCAAACTTTCCGCCGAGGCCTTCAAGCGTGCGAAGCATGTGGTCGATGAGATCGCCCGCGTGGATCAAACGGTCGCGGTGCTGAAGAAGGGCGACCTCGATACGGTCGGCCGGTTGCTCACCGCCTCGCACCGCAGTTCGCAGCATTTCTTTGAGAACAGCACGCCTGAGCTCGATTTTCTGGTGGATCACCTCACCTCGGCGCTGAACGTCCATGGTGCGCGCCTGACCGGCGGCGGATTCGGTGGTGCGGTCATGGCGCTCACCAGTCCGGCGTTTGGCGACGCCCAGGCGCTGGCGATAGCCGATGCGTATGAACAGCGGTTTTGGGTTCGTCCCGACATCCTGCACATGAAGACGGGCGACGGGGCCGAGCGGCTTTGAGCCGCCGTTAGAGCATTTCGCCTAACTGGGCGAAGAATTCGGCCGTCCACTGGTGGAACCAGAGAAAGTGGAGAAGCCCGCCGATGGCCAGCATCGGGCCGAAGGGAATCTGCACGCCCATGCCGAGTTCGGCGGGCTGGCCGTCGGGGGTTTCAGCGCGGGGCGCGACCTGCACGCGCGAGCCGGACAGTTTTTTGAAGAGCAGGGCCAGGCCGATCCAGATCGTGCCGACGACCGCGCCGCCGAAGATGGAAAATACCGCGCCCTGCCAGCCGGTGAACGCACCGATGGCGCCGACGAATTTCACGTCGCCGAAACCCATCGCCTCTTTCTTGAGCAGCGCCTCGGCGATCAGGGCGATCCAGAGGACGATGCCTGAGCCGACGAGCAGGCCTTGCAGGGAAATCACGCCCGAGCGCAGGGCATCCACCATGAAGCCGTTTTGAGTTTGCCCGTGCAGGGCGGGGACGAAGACAGAAAGCGTCACGCCGACTACACCGAGCCCGATGGTGAACGTGTCGGGGATGATCATGTGATCGAGGTCGATGAACGTGGCGCAGATGAGACAGCTGATGAAAAGCAGGCCGCAGAGCGTCTTGGCGGGCGGGAACATGAGCCAGCAGGTAACGAAGAGCGCGGCGGTGAGCAGCTCGACGAACGCGTAGCGGAACGAGTAGGGGCGTCCGCAGCAGCGGGCCTTGCCGCGCAGGATGAACCAGCTCAGGACGGGGATGTTGTCATACCACTTGATCGGCGCGCCGCAGGCGCAGTGCGAGCCGGGAGTGACGATGGATTTTTCGGCGGGGACGCGATAGATGACGACGTTGAGGAAACTGCCGATCATGGCGCCGAGCACGCCGATGACGGTCGGGAAGAACCACGGGAAGGCGGCGTTGAACTCGGCGTAGTCGAAGGTCGTCATGCGGGAAGAGAGGGGAACGTTATCGCGGAAACGCGGAGGGACGGAAGCGTGGAGTATCAGCGGGCGGCCATGGCTTTCGCGACCGCCTCGCGCATTGCATCGACGGGCACGGTGGCGTTGCTCCAGATTTCGAGGGCGCGCACGCCTTGGTAGACGAGCATCGAGAGGCCGTTGGCGGCGGGGATGCCGAGGGCGCGGGCCTGCGCGAGGAGGGGTGTCTCGGGCGGGTTGTAGATCATGTCGTAGACGCCTTTGGGGCGAGCAAGGGCGGCCAGCGCAGCGAGGTCGATTGGAAGCGGATCGGTCGGCTTGAGGCCGGCACTGGTGGCGTTGATGACGAGGGGATTGGTGGCCAAGTCCTTCGGAGGGTTGTTTAAGTCGAGGATTTGAACGGTTGGGCCGTTACTTCCCCATGTCATTTCGAGCATATGAAGGAGCTGGTCGCGAGTTTCAGCGGTTCGATTTACCAACCAAAGCCTTTTGCATTTTTGAATCCCTAACTCGATCGCGGCACCACGTGCAGCGCCGCCTGCCCCGAGTAAAATGACCTCTGATCCGTCAAACTTGAAGTCCGGAAACCTCTCACGCAGTCCGTTGCTTAGGCCGTAACCATCGGTGTTAAACCCATTCCAACCGTGCTCGGTGCGCATCAGGGTGTTGACGGCTCCGATGGGTGCGGCATCGGGGGTAACGGCCACATTGCGTAGGCCGCAGGCGATGATCTTGTGCGGGACGGTGAGGTTGAGTCCAGTGAAGCGTTTGCAGTCGTGAAATTTTTCAAGAGCGACGTGCAGATCGTCGGGAGCGATGTCGAAGCGGAAGTATTTCCACGAGGCGAACTTCGAATCCCGTTCCGCCATCTTCGCGAGGGCGGCGTTGTGCATCGGCGGGCTGATCGAGTGCTTGATCGGGTGGCCGAGCACGGCGAGCGCGGTGCCGGGGAAGGACCAAGTATCGAGGTCGGCGAGCGTGTAGATCGGTTCGGGGGACGTCATCTTTTCGTTCTGCCTCAAGAGAGAACGAGAACGAGAATGAGAACGAGAACGATTATGCGGACGTCACGGCTGCGCGTGGCGTTCGTAGGCTTCCTCGAATTCTTCCACGAAGCCGGCGAAGAGCTTCGAGCGGGCGGTGTCGCCCGCGAGGTTGTAGTGATGCGCGAGGTTGCGGCAGGTGCGGCACAGGACTTCGCGGACGGGTGTGGGGGCGAGGTCGGAAACTTTCGGCGAGACCTTGTTGGCCTTCAGAAAGGCGAAGACTTCTTCGGGCGAGCGAAACGCGCCTTGCTCAAACGGATCGATGAAGAGCGGGGCGTTTTCCAAGTAGCAGCCGACCATGAAATGTCCGGGCAGGCCGACCGGTTCCAGATCCAGGCCGAGACGTTGGGCGACGAGCAGGTAGACGATGCTGAGCGAGAGAGGGGTGCCCTTGCGACGGGCGAGCACCTGATCGAGGAAGTTGTTGAGCGGATCGGTGTAGTGCTCGACGTTGCCGCGAAAGCCGTGCTCGTGAAAGAGCACGCGGTTGAGGATGCGGCATTTTTCGCGGACGGAGAGCGGCTCGGCGAACAGTTCGCGGCAACGGGCGGCGAGGGCGTCGAGCTGTTCGCAGCAGGAGCCGGCATCAATGTCGGGGAATACGGTGCGGCTGAGCAGGAGCGCGCCGGTTTCGAGTTCGTAGTTGAGCGAGCGGATGAAGCCGACGAACTCGGCGACGGGGTCGGTGAACTTCAGTTCTTCGAGATAACCGCGCGCGGGGACGGCGAGGAGGCGGTTGCCACTTTTGATGAGGTCTTCGAGGAAGCTGCGGGCGGCGGGACCCTGGGACGTGAAGTGGGCGAGCAAGACCTTGCGGACGGCGGGGCTGGGGTCGTCGAGCAATCCGAGAATCGCTTCGCGCGAGCCGAGACTGGGATGATCGTTTTCCACGAGGGAAAGCGAAGACGCTTTTGCGGGCGACGCAAACGGGAAAGCGCGGCGCGGGTTCAGCGGGCGCCGTAGAGCGCGGTGCCGATGCGGACCTGCGTGCTGCCCGCAATAATGGCGGCCTCAAGATCGCCGCTCATGCCCATTGAGAGTTCGCGGAGCGGCGAGCCGGATTTGGCGGCCAAGTCGTCGCGGATCGTGCGGAGGTTTTGAAACGTGCGGACGGCGAGCGCGGCGGTTTCTACAGGAGTGGCGCCGAGCGGGGCGATGGTCATGAGGCCGTCGATACGGAGATGAGGGCATCCGAGCGCGGCTTCGAGCAGGCGTGGTGCGTCGGCGGGTTCGGCGCCGAACTTGGCGGGATCGCGGCCGGCGTTGATCTGGAGGAGCACGCCGAGGGGTTTGCCGAGCTCACCGGCGGCGCGGTCGAGATGGGTGAGCAGTTTGGCGCTGTCCACGCTTTGCACGCGGTCGAAGTGGGCGGCAGCGAGTTTGGCCTTATTAGATTGGAGATGGCCGATGAGCTCCCACTGGATTTTTTCGGTGCAGAGGGGTTGTTTGTCGATGGCTTCCTGCACGCGGTTCTCGCCTACGGCGGGCAGACCGTAGCGGGCGGCGTAGTCGGCGGCGGCGGCGGGATGGGTTTTGGTTACCGCTAGAAGACGAACTTCAGAGGGATCGCGATCGGCGACGAGGCAGGCCGCCGCGATCTGCGCCTGAACGGCGTCCGCGCGGGCTTTAAATTCTGGATAGGAAATGACCATCGAATGCCAAGTTATGGTTTGCCGCGTGATAAGCTTTGTTTATACTGAACAGAAATAGGTTGCCGCCCATGCAAATCGAAAACTTCAAAATCTTCGCCGATCTGGTTGAAACAAAGAGTTTCTCAAAGTCGGCCAAAATCAATGCCATCACCCAGTCGGCCGTGAGCCAGCAGGCCCGCGCGATGGAGCGCCACTTCAAGGCGTTGTTGATTGATCGCAGCCAGAAGCAGTTTCAACTGACGCGCGAGGGGCAGCGGGTTTACGAGACGGCGAAGGAGCTGCTGCACAGCTACGACAAGCTTGCGAGCGAGCTGCAGGAGCTGAAGAAGGTCATCAGCGGCACGATCCGTATTTCGACGATTTACTCGATCGGGCTGCATGAGCTGCCGCCCTACATCAAGCAGTTCCTCGTCGATTACCCGGCGGTGAATGTGCGCGTCGAATACCGCCGCAATAATCTTGTCTACGAGGATATCCTGCACAACGCGGTCGATTTCGGGCTGGTGGCGTTTCCGGTGAAGACGCGGCAGATCGAGCAGATTCCGTTTCGCAACGACCGGCTCGTGCTGATCACGCATCCCAATCACGCGCTGGCCAAGAGCGGCGCGGCGGGTGTGGACCTGAAAGCTTTGGCCGGGCAGCGGTTCATCGGGTTCGATCCGGACATCCCGACGCGCAAGGCGGTCGACCAGATTTTCCGAGACAACAAGCTCGATATCGAGCCGGTGATGGAATTCGACAACATCGAGACGGTGAAGCGCGCGGTCGAGATCGACCACGGCATCGCCATCGTCCCGCAGGCCACGGTCCTGCAGGAGCAGAAGCAGGGTTCGCTCGCGGTGCTGTCGTTCAAGGGCAAGGAGTTTACCCGCCAGCTTGCCATCCTTCACCGGAAGGGTCGCGTGCTCACGCCGGCGATGAAGAAATTCATCGAGATTCTGGATATGGATATGCCGGCGGTGAACGCGTGAGAGTTCGAGCGGACGGTCGAGTGACAGGTCTCAGGGGGCTTTGCAGCTCCGGCACTTGGCGTGGAACAAACCCGGCGTTTCCGGCACTAGTCAGGGGTATTTTATGATCATTTCACTTCCTGGAATTTTGCTCGGACTTTATCTCTTCACCTTGGCGGGCATGTGCATTTTCGGCCTGCACAAGGTAAAGATGTTGTGGCTATACATGCGTGCGGTGCGTCGTGGAGCGCCCGCGCACGCCGCATGGCCCGGACCGACGCCAAAGGTGTGCGTCCAGTGTCCGCTCTTCAACGAGCCTCTCGTGGTCGAGGCCTTGTTGGAGCGGGTTACGGCGTTGCGCTGGCCGGAAGGGTTGTTGGAAATCCAGATTCTCGACGATTCGACGGACGAGACGACGGTGATCATCGACCGCTGGCTGCAGGCGAATCCCGAGCGGGCGGCTCGCGTGAGTCATATTCGTCGTTCCAAGCGCGAGGGCTACAAGGCGGGCGCGCTCGCCCACGCGATGACGCTTACGGACGCGGAGTTTTTCGCGATCTTTGATGCGGATTTTCGGCCTGAGCCGGAATTCCTGGAAACGCTCATGCCGCATTTTTCCGACGCCAAGGTGGGCGTGGTGCAGGCGCGCTGGGAGTTCAGTAATCGCCGGGCGAGCCTGCTCACGCGGTTTCAGGCGATTTTCCTCGATGCGCATTTCGTGGTCGAGCAGGCGGCGCGGTGCGCGGCGGGGTTGTTTTTCAATTTTAACGGCACGGCCGGCATCTGGCGGCGCACGGCACTTGAGGACGCGGGTGGCTGGACGCCCGACACGGTAACGGAGGATCTGGATGCGAGCTACCGGGCACAGTTGCGTGGGTGGCGTTTCGTTTACCTGCCGGACTATGCGGTGGCGTCTGAACTGCCGGAGAACCTGACGGCGTTCAAGTCGCAGCAGCGGCGGTGGACCAAGGGGGCCATCCAGGTGATGCGCAAGCAGCTCGCCGCAATCCTGCGCAGCGGTGTGCCTAGCCGCATCAAGCGCGAGGCGACGGCGCATCTGCTGGTCGGTTTCATCCATCCGCTTCTGGTGCTGTTCTCGATCATCTTCGTGCCTTATCTGCTGATCGGGGCGAAGATGCCGGGCGGGTGGTATGTTTTTAATCCCGTGGTGGTGGTGCTGACCAGCGGGGCGACGGTGGCGCTCTACATCACGGGGCAGTATTTCCGTCAACGCCAGTGGGGCGAGGGCCTGCTGATGCTGCTGACGGCCCCGCTGATGATGGCCTTCGGTCTGGCGCTGAGCGTGACGTGTTGCCTAGCCGTCTTCGAGGGGCTCTGTCAGCGCGGCGGCGAGTTTGTGCGCACGCCCAAGGGCGGGCGTGCGGTCACTGCTGGTGGACTTCTTTCACGGATGCGCAGCCGCACCCTGTTTGCCTCGATCACGCTGGTGGAATTGGGTTTCGGCTTGGTGATGCTGGGAGGCGCGATCTATTTCGGGCGGCATGACGCCGCGCTTCTGGCGTCCGTGCTTGTGCTCCAGGCCATCGGATTCCTGGGGATCGCGTTCCTGTCCGCCAGTGACATGCTGCCCCGGCCAAGTGGAGCGGGCGCTTGACGGCGGGAATAATGCGGCTCCGCTGTGGCTCCTATTTACCAACCATGAAACGATTCTTTTTTTCACTGCTGGCGGTGATGGCGATGGCAACGGCGGTCACGGGCGTGCGCGCCGAATTGCCGGTGCTGGGCAAGGCTCCGGCCTGGAAGCTCAAGGACCTTCAGGGCAAGGACGTGAGCTCGGCTGATTTCAAGGGCAAGGTCGTGGTGGTGGATTTCTGGGCAACGTGGTGTCCGCCTTGCCGCGCGGAAATCCCCGGCTACATCGCGTTGCAGAAAAAATATGCCGACAAGGGCCTCGTGATCGTCGGCATCTCGGTGGATGAAGACGGGGTCAAGGCGGTGGCGCCTTTTACCAAGGCCAAGGGGGTCAACTATCGGATGTTATTGTTTACGGACGACGTGGTGGCGGCGTTCGGCGGCATCGAGGGGATTCCCACGACATTCCTGATCGATCGTGACGGAAATATTCGCAACAAGAAGGTCGGCATGGCCGAGGAGGCCGACTACGAGAAGCTTATCGTGGAGCTGCTGAAGTAGGCGCGATTTCCAATCGGCCAGCCCAAGGATTCAAGACGGTGCTCGTCCAAGGCACATGGCGATTTTTAGAAACAAGAAGGGCCCGCCGAAACCCCTAACGGCGGGCCCACTATTTTCTGTGCCGGTTTATGAGGCCGGCTCCATGTTTACCCCAAGACCCTGCCTGAGCAGGGAATCGTATGTCGGAAGTAGTTTAGCATCGGCCATGCCAACAGTTGCGGGCCGGTCAGGATGAGCGATTTTCGCGGGCCAGACGGCCTAAAAAGGAAACGGACCGGGAGGTCCGTTCTCCGGCGGGATCAGCTTTCGAAGGAGAAGCGAGCGACTTGGGCGAGCTCGTCGGCAATCGCGCGGTCGCTGCGGCAGCGGGGCATTTTATTTTGCCCGCCCCATTTCCCTTTTTCGCGCATCCAGTGTTCGAAAACACCCGGCATGACGAGGCGGACGTTGGGCGCCTCGAGGCCGCCGCCCTTGCGCTTGGCCTCGTAGTCGTCGTTGAGGCGTTGCAGCTCGATGTCGAGCTCGGCGGAGAGGACCGGGCCGGTGGGATTTTTGAAGGTGCCCGGCTTGAGTTCGATCCACCATTCGTGGCGTCCGCGTTTCTGGCTGACTATGGCGGTGTTGATAAACTGCGGAGCGACGTGGAAGTTGGTGATGGTCCAGCCGTGGCGCTGGCACACGATGAGGAGGGCGTCGGTCAGTTCCTTCTCGATGACGTGTTCGCCGAAGGCGCTGAGCTGGAGCTTGGTGCGGCCGACGTAGACGAGGCGGGGCGGATCGACGGAGGTGAAACGCACGATGTCGCCGATGACGTAGCGGGTGAGGCCGGCGGGCGTGGTGAGGACAAGGGCGTAATCAATCCCGGCGCGCACACCTTCGAGCGGGACGGTTTTTCCACTGAAGCGGGCGAGTTCATCCTCGTGATAGTCTTTCATGGGGAGGAATTCGAAGAAGAGGCCGACATCGGTCATGAGCCGCAGGCCGAGCGAGGATTCGGAATCCTGCGTGGCGATGAAGCCCTCGGAAGCGGGGTAAACCTCGTGGAAATGGACCTTGGGTCCGATGTGGGCGCGGAGTTCGTCGGCGAAGGGGCCGATGGGCACGCCGCCGTGGACGAGGCATTCGAGGTTGGGCCAGACGCCCTGAAGGTGGGAGGGACGGGCCTTGCCGCTGCTGGCGCGGTCGATCACGGCTTCGGCGAGCACGAGGAGCCAGCTCGGGATGCCGGCGAGCAGGGTGATGTCGCGGTTCCAGGTGCGGTCGGCGATGGCCTTGATCTTGGCGGGCCAGTCGGCGATCTGGGCGATGGCGGCGCCGGGTTCGTAGAGGCGTTTTTCCACCCAGCCGGGGAGGTTGAGTGCGGTGATGCCGCTGAGGTCGCCGGCGTAGGCGGGGTGCTTGGATTCTTCCAGCCGGCTGAGGGTCGTGGAGCCGCCGAGGAAAAGGTGTTTGCCCTGAAACACACCGGTGTGGCCGACGCGCGCAGTGTAGTAGAGGAGCGAGTCGAGGCCGGCCTTGCGGAAGTGGGCGATCATGTCCTCGGTGACGGGCAGGAACTTGGTGCGTCCCGCGGTCGTGCCGGAGGAGACGGCGTAAAAGCTGCACCGTCCGGGCCAGAGCACGCTTTCTTCGCCGCGTTTCATGCGCTCGATGTAGGGCATGAAACCTTCGTAGGTGCGCAGTGGCATGCGCGTCTGAAATTCTTCGTAGGATGTGCGGGCCGTGAGGCCGAGTTCCTGGCCGTAGGCGGTGTTGACCAGTTTGGCGCGGAGGCTGGCGAAAATCTTTTGCTGGGCGGGCACGGCGGCATGCCGTGCCTGGAGCTTCTTGACGGTCCGAGATGTCAGGAAACTCGTGCCTATATTGACCAGCGTTTTAGGAGGAGCCAGCATACGAAATGACTGACTCTCAGGCAGATTTGCCAGAGGGGGACTCGCAAGCGAATTCACGCGGCGCGGAGAAGCTTACCCGTTTTTAACCCGCGATAAAAACGGGAGATGGGCGGGAGGAAATTGAAGCAGTGGAAGACCAGCGAGGCGTGCTGCACGGGGCTGCCCCGGTGGTTGCAAATCGTCTGGCAATGGCTGGATGGAAAATAGGCGCGGTGGGCGGCTTCCAGCACGAAGCGGGTGGGGGCGTGCGCGGCGAGGATGGCTTCTTCGTTTTCGGCGAAGAGGATGAGGGTGGGTACCTGCGTGAGCGGCAGCAGGGCCTGCGAAAAATAGGAGGAGGGCGAATCGAATTGTTTGAGGGCCTGCATGCGCTCGCAGGCGCCTTGGGTGTCCACGCCGGCGATGGTGGCCATGACGGAGGTGTGGAGGTGGCGGAGTTCGTCGCGGCTCATGAGGGCGGCGAGGGCGGCCTTGTTTTGCGCGCCGGCTTCGAACATGCGGGCGAAGATGGTGCGTGTTTTTTCGATTTGGCGGGCGTCGGGCGGGACTTCGCTGTTGATGAAGGGTTTTACGGCGCGGCCGAGCAGGGTGGAGGGCTTGGCTTCGCCGGGGGCGAGCAGGTCTTCGATGCAGGCGACGGGGCTGACGAGGACGATGCCGCGCAGGTCGGGCGTGCGGCCATCGCGGCGGGTGCGTTTCAACCATTCCATCACGAGACCGGCTCCAAAGCTCACCGCGAAGATCACGGGCGGGGTGCCGTGGGTGTGCGTGAGTTCTTCGACGAGATCGTCCAGCTGGGCGAGCAGCAGATCTGCGGAAAAGCCGTTACGCGAGTAGTTGAGATAATAGACGCTGCCATTTTTAAGGAGGAAGCCGCGCATGAGGAACACCTGCTCGGTCGCGTCGGGGACGAAGCCGCCGAAGACGATGGTGGGGACGGGGCCCTTGCGCAGCTCGCAGAGGACCGTGGACATCTGGTGCGGGCCGGCGCGGCCTGTGCGGAGGACGGTGTTTTGGGCGGTGCGCACGAGCGGGGTGTGCGGGAGGGGTCGCGGCGGGCGCAGTTTGTAGCCGGTGGTGCGGATCAACGTGCGGAACGGCTGCGTGGGGGAGACGCGGCCGAAGGCGGCCAGAAAGGAAATGGCGGGGGAGAAGCTCAGCGCGGTCATGTGGGTTTGTGACAGCTGATGGGAAACGCGGAGGCGTCCGGCAAAGCGAAACCGGTCACGTAACCCCGAGTTCACGCGGCCGACACGCGGGCGTCACATTTCGCCAGCCGAGGCCGGTCGGGCCTGATCGGATCAGGCGGGCGTTTCCCAGTTCTTGGCGCGTTCGAGGGCGCGGTTCCAGTTGTTGCGGAGCGCGGCGATGGCGGTGCGATCACGGGCGGGCATGAAGGTCGTGTCGGCGGTCCAGTTGCGCGTGATGTCATCGCGGCTCGACCAGAAGCCGACGGCGAGGCCGGCAAGGTAGGCTGCGCCGAGGGCGGTGGTCTCGATGCATTTCGGGCGGACGACTGTGGTGTTGAGGAGATCGGCTTGGAATTGAAGGAGCGGCTGACTGCGCGAGGCACCGCCATCGGCGCGGAGCGAGTTGAGCGGGAGGCCGCTGTCTTTTTCCATGCAGGCGATGAGGTCGGCGCTTTGAAAAGCGATGGCTTCGAGCGCGGCGCGGCAGAAGTGGGCGCGGTTGGTGCCGCGCGTGATGCCGACGAGCGTGCCGCGCGCATACGGATCCCAGTGAGGCGCGCCGAGGCCGGCGAAGGCAGGCACGAGGACGAGTCCGCCGGCATCGGGCACGGAGGCGGCGAGGGCGTTGAGTTCGTCGGCATCGCGCACGATCTGGAGTTCGTCGCGCAGCCATTGCACGACCGCGCCGCCGATGAAGACGGAGCCTTCGAGGGCGTATTCGGTTTTGCCGCCGATACGCCAGGCAACGGTGGTGAGGAGGTTATTTTGAGAGACGACGGGTTTGTCGCCGGTGTTCATCAGCAGGAAACAACCGGTGCCGTAGGTGTTTTTCGCCATGCCGGGAGAGAAACACGCCTGCCCGAAGAGCGCGGCTTGCTGGTCGCCCGCGATACCGGCGATAGGCGCACCTGCGGCGGGCAGGCCGGCGACGATGTGGCCGACGATTCCCGAGGAGGATTTGATTTCGGGAAGGAGGGCGCGCGGGATGGTGAAGAGGGCGAGAAGTTCGTCGTCCCAGTCGCCGGTGTGCAGGTTGTAGAGGAGCGTGCGGGAGGCGTTGGTGGCGTCGGTGACGTGGACTTTTCCGCCAGTGAGCCGCCACACGAGCCATGAGTCGATGGTGCCGAAGGCCAGTTTGCCCTGTTCGGCGCGGGTGCGGACGCCGGGGACGTTTTCGAGAATCCAGCGGAGCTTGGTGCCGGAGAAATACGGATCGAGGCGGAGGCCGGTTTTTTCGGAGACGAAGGGTTCGTGGCCGTCGCGCTTGAGTTGCGCGCAGAAGTCGGCGGTGCGGCGGTCCTGCCAGACGATCGCGTTGCAGACGGGTTGGCCGGTTTCGCGGTCCCACACGACGGTGGTTTCGCGCTGGTTGGTCACGCCGACGGCGGCGATGTCGGCGGCGGTGAGGCCGGCTTTGGCGAGGGCTTCGGCGGCGGTGTCACGCTGGCTGGCCCAGATTTCGAGCGGGTCGTGCCCGACCCAGCCGGGCTGCGGATAGTGTTGGCGGAATTCTTTTTGGGCGCTGGCGACGAGGGTGCCGGCGTGATCGAACACGATGGCGCGGGAGGACGTGGTCCCTTGATCGAGCGCGAGAATGTAGAGGGGGGTGCTCATGGGGGTGACGAGGCGGGAGAGCTTGCGCGTGAAGACAAGTAGCATTGCGATGCTGTTCCGTCCATGCCCATCCCTCCCGTTATTTTTGAAGACGATACGCTCATCGCGTTCGACAAGCCCAGCGGCATGCTGGTCGCGCCCGACCGCTGGGACAAGAAACGCGAGAATCTCATGGGGCTTGTCCACGACAAGATGGGACACGATGTGGCTAACGTTCATCGCATCGACGCCGACACGAGCGGCATCCTGCTCTGCACGAAAAACAAGGTGGCGCTCGATTATGTGAGCGGGCAGTTCCAGTCGAAGACGGTCGGTAAAATCTACCATGCGATCTGCGTGGGGCTGCCCGAGCCGAAGTTATTTGAGCCAAATGAGGATATGCCCCACCTGCCGCTGGGAGCATTTTTTGTGAACAGGGATCTGATCGACGACGAGGCGAACCTGGGGCGGATGCGCACCATCCGCAAGAACGGCAAGGCGAGCCAGACTATCGTGCGCGTGTTGGAACGGTTCGAGCGGTTCACGTTTGTGGAGTGCCGTCCGCTCACCGGGCGCACGCACCAGATTCGCGTGCATTTGCAGTTTTCCGGCCTGCCGATTCTCAACGATCCTTTTTATGGCGATGGCGTGACGACGCTGCTTCTTTCGCAGCTCAAGCGCGGTTACAAGGGGCGCGTGGATGAGAAGCCGCTGATCGCGCGGCTGGCGCTGCATGCGAGCGAGATTACGATCAAGCATCCAGTCACAAAGGAGCCGTTTACGATCAAGACGGGGTTGCCCAATGAGTTCGAGGTGGCGTTGAAATACCTGCGGAGGTTTGCGTCGGCGAAATAGGTGAAAAATGGTTTCACGCCGGCCGGAAATACACGCCTTGTCGCCTGCCGGCAAAAACGTCAGGGTGGCGGCCATGCGGGATATCTTCCAGATCTTACGCGTCTGCAGCCTGTGCTGGGTTGCCGCCGCCGGATGGCTGAAAGCGGAGGATGTGCGGGTGGAGCTGACCGCTGTCGAGCGTGTCTGGGTGCAGGCGCATCCCGTGATCCATTTCGGCTATGATCCGGGCTGGCCGCCTTTTTCCTATCGCGACGAGAACGGCTCCTTCGCCGGGATCGACCGGGAATTTTTGGACAGGCTGGGTGCCCGGCTGGGATTGAAGTTTATGCCAGTCGACTCGCGCTCGTGGCCGGAAGCTTATGAAAACGCGAAGGCCGGCGGGGCGGATTTCCTGGTGAGCACGTCCGAGAGCGAGGAGCGGGCGAAGTTTTTCACTTTCACACGGCCCTACGCTTCGTTCCCCATGGCGATCATTGCGCGCACGGATTCGCCCGCGCTGCATTCACTGCAGGAGTTGAACGGACAGAAGGTGGCCGCCGCCCGCGGTTATGTGGGCAACGACACGTTGCGGCGCGACTATCCGGGCATCGAGATCGAGATGTTTGATACGCTGGATCTGGCTTTTGTCGCGGTTTCACAGGGAAAGGCCGACGCCGTGGCCACGAACATTGCCAACGCGCACTACGTTGTCCGCAATCTCGGGCTGACCAACCTCAAGGTCGCGGGGGTCATGCCGTATCTCTTTCAGCTGCGCTATGCGGTGCGCCGGGACGAGCCCGTGCTCCGCGACATACTCGACAAGGGCGTGGCTTCTCTGAACCTGCGGGAGCGCGAGGCGATCATCTCCCCGTGGGTGAAACTGGATTATACGGATATCGTCCGCTGGGACTATTTGATGCGCTGGGCGTGTGGATTGACGGCGCTGGCGGCTCTGGTCGGCGGGTTGATCATGTGGCGGCACTTGAGCCTGCGATCCGAACTGGAAAAACGCCTGCGCATCCAGCGTGACTTGGAGACTGCCCAGTCCCGCCTGGAGAGGCTCAACGAGGAAAAAAGCGGGCTCATGCGCATGGCTGCTCACGATCTGCGCAGTCCGCTGACGGGGATCAACATGAGCCTTGAGCTGATGCGGCTCGATTCCGACCGACCGGCGGACGAAGCCTTCGAGCGGATCGAGGCGCTGGTGAACCAGATGGCCCACATGATCCGAAATCTTCTCGACGTGGAGGCGTTGGAGGACGGCAGTCGCCGACTTCAAGTCGAGCCGCTGGATCTGGCGGCGGCGGTTCAAGAAACGCTGACCACCCTCAGGCCGGTGGCCGAGCGCAAGCGGATCATGCTGCGCATGCGCATGGAGAAGACCGTGCGGGCGGTGAAGGTGTTGGCTGATCGGGCGGCCCTCCACCAGGCAATCGAGAATTTGGTTTCAAACGCGCTCAAATACTCGCCATCGGAAACGGAAATCGTGGTTTCGATCAGCTCTTCGGAGGAGGGGAGCGCGTGTCTGCGCGTGCAGGATCAGGGGCCGGGTATCAGGCCGGAGGAGATGCCGCGGCTTTTCCAGAAATACACCTGTCTGAGCGCGCGGCCCACGGGTGGGGAGCCGTCCACCGGGCTGGGTCTCGCCATCGTGAAACAACTCGTCACCACCATGGGTGGACGGGTGTGGTGCGAATCTCCGGCCACGGGTGGCGCGTGTTTCGTCGTCGAATTGCCGACGCCGGCCGCGCCGGTTGTTTAACTGGCCGGCGGCCGGATCGGAGTGTTTTCAGCGCGGTGCGTGCCCGGGTTTTGTCGATCCCGCCGTATTTTTCGACCGAGGGCATGGCGAGCCGCGGGCTTTCAGTGACGACGATTTTACCGAGGGCTGGGCTTCGTATGAGCCGTCGGATGCGTTGTGCAGGGGCTCTGAGGCCGGCAGGAAATCGACTTCGCGGAAGGCGTAGAGGTTAGGGCGGTTGACGGAGAAGAGGTGAAGATTTCGGTCAAGTAGGGGGAGTTCGTCGAGGTCCACCGCGAGCATGAAAATACGATACACGAAGCGATGTGGTTTCGGGAGGAAGCGCGCGTGCATGACGTGACATTCGTGGAGGCGGGAGTTCATGCGATGGAGAATCGTAGGCGGTCGCGTTCTCTACCACGAGCGATGGTTGTGGTGGGATGCCAAATGGGCGAAAAAAAGCTCAACGGGCGCGGGGCGCGTTGGGCAATGGGTGATTGGCTGCATGCACGCGGGACTCACACGGTCCACGGGTCGCGGTCGAGGAGGAGTTCACTGAGTTTTACGCCGCTCATGAAGGCGTCTTCGTGGAAGCCGTAGCGGAAATAGCTGCCGGCGAAATACGTTTCGGTGCGGCCGCGGGCGTCGGAGTTGAGCTTGGGCAACTCAGTCTGCGCGCGGATCGCGCCGAGGCTGAAGAGCGGGTGGGTGTAGTCGAGGTGCCTGATGACTTTCGCGGGGTCGACGAGGTCGGGACGATTGATGCTCACGATGTAGGTCTCGCGGTCTGAGACGCCTTGGATGGCGTTCATCCAGTAGTGGGTGGAGGGGCTGAGGTGTCCGCTGGCGTCGAGGGTGAGCTGATAGTTCCAGGCGGAGCGGGCGAGCGGGGTGCGCGGAAGGACGGAGGCGTCGGTGTGGAGGGTGGCGACGTTGGCCTGGTATTTGAATTCGGAGAGGAGGCGGGATTCGTCGGCGGTGGGGTTGACGAGGAGGCGGAGGGCTTGGTCGCCGTGGGTGGCGATGACGACCTTGTCGAAGGTGTGCGAGGCGCCATCGGCGGTCATGACGGTGATGCCGCCGCCTGCAGCGCCGCGCGAGTTGCGGACGACGCGGACGGCGGGGCGGCCGGTCTGGATGCGGTCGCGCCACGGGGCGATGAGGCGTTCGCGGTATTCGCGGGAGCCGCCGTCCACGGTGAACCATTGGTGCTGGGTGTGGAGTCCGAGGAAACCGTGGTTGTGGAAAAAACGCAGGAGGCTCGTGGCGGGAAACGACAGCATGAGCTCGGGCGGGGTGCTCCAGACGGCGGAGCTCATGGGCACGAGGTAGAGGTTTAAGAAATCCTCGCCGTAGCCGCGGCGGCGCACGTATTCGCCGAGGGTGATGTCGGTGGTGGCGGGATCGTCGAGGGCGGCGACGGCCTCTTTGCTGAAGCGGTTGATGGTCGCGAGCATCTTGAGGAAGCGCAGGTTGAAGAGGTTTTTGCGCTGGGCGAAGAGGTGGTTGAGGGAGGTGCCGCACCATTCGAGGCCGGTGCGGTCGTCGCGCACGGCGAAGGACATGGCAGTCTTTTTTATCGGGACCTGGAGCTGGGCGAAGAGGCGCGTGAGGAGCGGATAGGTGATCTCGTTATAAACCATGAAGCCGGTGTCGATGGGGACTTCGCGGCCGGTGCCGGGTTCGGTGGCGCAGATGGTGTTGGTGTGTCCGCCGACGTAGGATGCGGCTTCGAAGATCGTGAGATCGTGGTGGCGGTGGAGGAAATGGGCGCAGCCCATGCCGGCGATGCCGGTGCCGATGATGGCGATTTTGGCCATGATAAGAGGGGAGAGTGGTTGGACGAAAATTGGCCAAAAAAAGCGCAGGGCGTGCAACCTGTTAGGGTCGCACACCCTGCGCGGATGCGGGCGAAGGAGTCAGTCTTTGTTAAGCGGAAGTGTCGGGAGCGGCCGGGGGCGTCTGGACCGAGGGGGCGTTGCGCTGCATCTCGTGGGCGAGCTCGGTCATGTCTTTGTGAAGGGCGGGGTTCTCGGCCTTGGGAGGCAGGGTGACTTGGGCGGCGTTGACGGTGGCAACGGCAAGGGCGGCGGCAGTGGGCAGCATCTGGCGGAACGTGGAGGCATACTCGGGGTGGACGAGCGCGGCTTGCTGGGCGGCGGCGACGGAAGCGGCGTGTTCGGCACGGGTGCCTTCCTCGAGGACGGACTGGGGAACGGGTTTGAGGCCCCAGATGAAGCCGGTCCAAGAGAGCATCTTCAGGCCGTAGTAAGTCGGATCAATTTCCCACCAATAGAAGCCGTTGCGGGTGGCGCTTTGGTAGCGATGGTGGTTGTTGTGCCAGCCTTCGCCGAGGCAAATGATCGCGAGGATGAAGCTATTGCGGGAGTCGTCGTCGGTCTTGTAGCGGCGCTTGCCCATGAGGTGGGCCATGGAATTGATGCAGGCGGTGCCGTGGAATAGGAACGTGGTGCTCACGAAGAAGCCCCAGACGAGCATCTGCCAGCCGTTCGTGTGCAGGGCGGGCGCGTAGTGCTCGAGGGCCGAGCCGAGGCCGAACATCGAGAGGGCGTAGAGAATGGGGACGACGAGATCGAAGCGGTTGAGCCAGACGAGCTCGGGGAACTTTGCGAGGTCCTTGATCTTCGAGTAGTCGGTGGGGAAATTGTTGCGGCTCGTGATCCAGCCGATGTGCGACCAAAGGAAGCCGTGAACGTGCGGCGAGTGGGCGTCCTCGGGACCATCGGAGTGCTGGTGGTGGTGGCGGTGGTGATAGGCCCACCAGAGGGAGCCGCGTTGCACCGTGGTGCCGGCCCAGAGCGCGAGGATGAACTGTCCGAAGCGACTGGTGCTATATGTCTTGTGTGAGAAATAGCGGTGATGAATGCCGGTTACGGCAAACATGCGGATGAAGTAAAGCGCGACGGCCGCCCAGACGGCGAACGAGCTGGCGCCAACCCAGATGATGCCGATACAGCCTACGTGAAGAAACACGAACGGCATGACGCGGACCCAATCAACGCGGTCGCTTTCGGCGCGCATTTTTTCGGCCCCGCCAGGGCAGACATCGGAATCGACCCATTGTGACACGGCGGTGAGCACGCGGCGCAGAAGGGAGGGGGAAGAGGAGGAGAGATCAGGCACGTTTTTAAGACAATTAATGAATGAAGGGAATCGGCTTCGGAGGGGACGCGCAAGCCGTGTTTCCGCAAACAGCGTTACAATACCGGCCCGTCTTTCCGTCTCCTTAAGGGTAATACATCGCGGGCGATGGGGTTGGATGCGTGTGGCATGGAGGCTGGTTTGATTGTAATGGAGTCAACAGCCTTGGCCTGTCCGTTGTTATGTATGTTGCCGGAGCGGAGGGCGGATGTTTGCTTGGAAACCTTCTTTTTCGATTCCCCATGAAATCCTCCGCAGTGCTTTCGTTCCTTGGTTTGATGACCGCCCTGGTCGCGCCGCTGGCGGCGCAGACGGTTGAAGTTCCGGCGACCGATTCGCTGGTTCGTTACGTTGGGCGTTTTGACCTGGCTGACGCGGCAGGACCGCGCTGCACGTGGTCGGCGAGCGCGGTCACCGTCACGTTTGCCGGCGACTCGCTGGGCGTGAAGCTCAACGATAGCGGGCAGAATTTCTGGCAGATCGTCGTCGACGGCGTTCCGACCGGCGTGCTTGCGCTCCAGAAAGGCGGACACGTTTACCCCGTGGCGACCGGACTGGCGGCAGGACCGCACACCGTCGAGTTGGTGAAGCGCACGGAGTTTTTTGCCGGCGTGACGCAGATCGAGGGATTCCAGCTCGCCGCCGGCGCCAAGCTACTGCCCAGCCCGGCGCGCGCGCATCGCGTCGAGGTGATCGGTGACTCCATCAGCTGCGGCTACGGCAACGAGGCGGCCAGCAAGGAGGAGAGTTTTTCCACGGCGACCGAGAATGCCTGGCTCGCCTACGGGGCGGTCGCCGCCCGCGAGGTCGGCGCGGATTATGTATGCGTCGCCTGGTCGGGCAAGAAGCTGTGGCCCAACAACAGCATCCTCGAGTATTATGAACGCACGCTGCCGGATGCGGCGTCGAAGTGGGATTTCTCCACCTGGACGCCCGACGTCGTGGTCATCAACCTCGGCACGAATGATTTTGGCAAAGCGAATCCCGACGAGGCCGGCTGGGTGGCGGCATATGTCGCCTTCATCAATCAGATCCGCAGCCGTTATCCGAAGGCGCCCGTCTATTGCGCGGCGGGCACGATGATGAGCGACTGGCCTCCCGGAGGCCGGATGGCGCGCACGACCATTCTCGGTTATATCGCCAAGGTGGTTGAGCAGGCCAACGCGGACGGCGGCCCGAAGGTGCGCCTGGTCGATTTCGGCGTGCAGAATCCCGTCAACGGCATCGGCGCCAACTGGCATCCCAGCGCGAAGACGCATGCGCTCATGGGCGCCCAACTCGCGAAGGCGTTGAAGACGGATCTGGGTTGGTAGTGGACGACGGGGATTGACGTTGCGCGGGGTGGGGCGGGGATGGAGCATGCCGTCATGATCGTCCGCCGGCACTGGTTCGCGTTGGGTTTGGCCCTGCTGGCGATACCCTCCGTGCGCGGCAGCGACCCTCAATGGGACTGGCTGGCGGACACGCAGTGGTTTGTGCCGACGGCCAACCTGCTCGCCTACCTCGCGCCGGGCGCGGATTTTTCGACGACGCTGCCGATCGGCGACCAGACGCTGTGGAACATCACCAGCTCGGCGAACGGTTTTTTCACGGGATCGAGCCAGGCGACGTTGACGGTTCTGGGCAGTCCGACGGTTTCGACATCGGCGATGAGCGGGATCGTGACGGCGGACGGTCAGGTGAGGATTATTTTTACGCCGGATGGCGACTCTGCGGGCGGTCCGACGACGGTCGGCATCGGTCAGGTGCGCGACGTGGGGCTGGGAACGCAGATCGAGATGCAGATGATGACCGGGAGCGAGAGTTCCTATGTCACGCATTGGGCCTACATGACGCAGCTGCCGGCGGGCGTATTCACTCCTCCGAATGTCTATGACGAGGGCACGCTGCTTTCGACCGAGTGGGCATGGATGAACGGCACGTCATGGGAGCTCTCGGCGCCGGGACTCTTCGGCACGACGGACGCGGCGGAGTTTTTCGTGTCGGGCTATCGCAACGGCTATTTCTGGGGCACGGGCGTGGCGCCGGATGGCGGGACGTTCACGCATCTCGGCTCGGTCACGCCCGAGGGCAACGTGTTGTTTGACGTGCTGTCGGGCGGGATACTCACGAATTTGACGGGGCAGATCACTGGCGACGCCACTTCGGCGGCGATGGCGCTGCGCGGCTACACGGGCACGGATACCTTTGGCGGAGCGGCGGTGGCGACGGCCATCCCCGAGCCGGCCGCGACGGGTCTGCTGCTGGCGACGTGCGTGGCGGGTCTGGTGATCGGACGCATGAAGCGGCGTTGTGAAAAGCACTAAGTGGCGGATGGCGAGCATCCGGATTCCAAGACGGTTGCCGACCGCGTTCAGACTGTTCGCCACCCGCTGCCACGCTGTTCAAATCAACTGATCAGCAGCAGCCGTGGCGGCTGGCCGGGGATGGTGTCGGGTGCGCGGTGGACGCACGGCGGCACCGGACTGCCGGGGTAGTCGGTGGTGATGCGCCACATATTTCCAAGTCCGAACACATAAGGCTGCGCGCCGTTCTTTGCGACGTAGTGCAGGTCGTAGAAGTTTTCGTTCAGGAAAACCTTGAAGCCTTCGTCGTCCGCTCCGCCGTATTCCTTGAGGAGCTTCGCGCGCGTCTCGGGCACGTCCGAGCAGCGCAGCGCGTCTTCGGGACGCAGGCCTTCGGACGATGACACGGTGTAACTGCACAGGAACGTATCCGCCATCACGTTGGCGCTGTCCGCGTGAAACGAATAAACATCGGTCGGCACCGGTCCGGACGCGTCGTCCTTTGGGTAACCCGGGATGCAGTTCAATTCGGGCGCGAACTCGTGTTCACGCAGCAGGCGCAGATCTTCGATGAGTATTTCGCGTGCGGTTTGCCCGGCGGGACTCAGGTTGAGCGCGCGCAAGTCGTCCGCGTCGAGGCCGGTGATCTCCTCGACGGCTCCCAGCCGGTCCACGATTTCCTGAAAATCTCCCGCGAGCGTGCGCGGCCAGCACAAGGCGTTCACGCCACCGGCAAACGGGGTGGAGACGAGTTCCTCAAAACTGACGACCACCTTGATGCAGGCGTGGTTGGAGGGCGGGGATGACAGAGGAGTGAGGCTGGAGGCCATGGAAGGAAGAAGTAGCGGGCAGTGAACGGCGGGTGGCGAGCATTCTGAGCCCAAGGTCTGGAAAATAATTGGCACAACATGCAATATTCTCGGGCCTGTTTCGTCTGAACGGTTGTAATGGACGCCGTCCGACCGATTCCGAATTTAATGAGCACCGAGCAGAATAACCGCATCTCCCAGGTTGTTGACGACGCGGGACGCCGGTTGCTGCGGTTTATTCGGGCGCGCGTGCGCAGCGATGCCGACGCCGAGGACGTGTTGCAGGACGTATGGCAGCAACTCGCAACCACGCTCAACACCGGCCCCGTCGAGCAGGTGGGGGCGTGGCTCTACACCGTAGCCCGCCACCGGATCATCGATCGCTACCGCAAGCCTCGGATGGCCTCGCTCGACGCCTTGGTTGACGCCACCGATGAGGAAGCCGGCTTTGATTTCGCCGCATTTTTTCTCCGGGATGACAACACGCCGAGGACGGAGCACCTGCGCCGCCTCTTTTGGGATCAACTGCACGCGGCCCTCGCCGAGCTTCCCGAGGAGCAGCGCCAGGTCTTCGTCTGGCACGAGCTCGAGGCGCTTTCGTTTCAGGACATCGCCGCGCTTACCGGCGCCAATGTGAACACCCTGCTCTCCCGCAAACGTTACGCGATCCTCCACCTGCGCGAGCGGCTCAACCCGCTGCGCGCCGAATTTTTAACCGCCATCCGTTAACTCTTTCCCACCATGAATACTGACACTGCCGACTCTTGCCGCCGCCGCTTTTGCATGTTTATCCCGCTTGCCGTGATCGCCGGCGCGGCCCTTGCGGGCTACGCCGTCTACGCGCTTTGGAATGGCGTGCTCGCCGATGTGCTCGCCGTGAAAACCATCACCTACTGGCAGGCGCTTGGCCTCCTGGTGCTGGCGAAAATCCTGTTCGGCGGCTTCCCCTGCGGAGGCCGGCGGTGCGGAGGCCGGGGACGCGACCACCTGCTGTCAAAACGCTGGGAATCCCTCGATCCGGAGCAACGCGAACGCATGCGCGAGGAAATGCGCCACCGGTTCGGCGACTGGCCCCGTCCCTCCTGCGGTGATCCCGTGAAACCGGCGGGTCCCGAAAAGACGCCCGACGCTTAACCCTGACC
>FJVV01000575.1_pt1 | contig 23658 bp, 23 predicted proteins | sample 1011911 | NCBI WGS metagenome assembly FJVV01 (sample SAMEA3912450, study PRJEB9761) | metagenome | biome: forest; material: soil | place: USA | collected 2011-06-22 | depth 0.1 m
GACATCATGATGGTGCTCGACCAATGCATCCCCTCGACCGCGCCTTACGATCAGGCCGAGGCCGCGATGCAACTCACCCACCGTTGGGCTAAACGCTCGCTCGACGCACGCGGTGACTCGCCGCAGGCGATGTTCGGCATCGTCCAAGGCGCCTGCCATCACGACCTCCGCAAAAAAAGCGCGGAGTTCCTGCGCGAGTTGCCCTTCGACGGCCTCGCCATCGGCGGCCTCGCCGTCGGCGAGACGCACGCCGAACGCTACGAGTTCACCGGTCTCGTCACCGGGCACCTCCCGGAAAACCTCCCGCGCTACCTCATGGGTGTCGGCACGCCCATCGACATCCTCGAAGCCGTTCATCGCGGCGTGGACATGTTCGACTGCATCATCCCCACGCAACTCGCCCAGCGCGGCACCGTGTTCACTTCGCATGGTCGCCTGCACATGGCGCGCGCCGTTTATAAATTCCAGGACAGCCCTCTCGACTCCCGCTGCGATTGCCATTGCTGCAAACACTACGAACGCGGCTACCTGCACCACCTCACCAAGACCGGTGAATACCTCGGCTGGCACCTCCTCGGCATCCACAACATCCGGTTTTACCACCGCCTGATGGCCGAAATGCGCGCACACATTCTCGCCGGCACGTTCCTCGCCTACTACGAAAAAATGCGCGTCGAACTCGTCCGCCAGGACGAGGACAGTCCGCCCATCCCTCCCAAAAAGACCCGCGAACGCACGCCCAAGGCCCTTGGCGATTACGACATCGTCACCTCCGCCCGAGGGTTTTCCAGCATCCGCCAGCTCAGCTCCGGCGAGGTCATGCACTCCGTGTCCGCCCCGAGCGACGAAGCCCAGCGCCTCTACATCGACCAATCGCGCCTCGCCGCGCGCCTGTTGAAAAACTCCGACGACGACACCGCCGAACTCGTCATCTGGGACGTCGGCCTCGGCGCCGCGTCCAACGCCATGTCCGCCATCCAGTGCTTCGAACGCGAACTTGCCGAACGCGGTGCGACCGTGCTTCGCCCGCTGCGCATCGTGAGCTTCGAGTGCGATCTCGACCCGCTCAAACTCGCCGCAAAGCACGCGTCACTCTTTCCGCACCTGCGCCACGGCGCGCCCTACAAACTGCTCGAAACCGGCCGCTGGACGCACGCCTCCGGCTTGCTGGAGTGGGAACTGCACACCGGCGACTTCCTGGATTTTCTCGGAATGTCGCCCGTGCCCGATCTCATCTACTACGATCCGTTTTCCGCCAAGACCGACACCGGCCTTTGGACGTCCGCCGTTTTCGCCCGCATCGCCAGCCATTGCGTGTCAAAATCTGCCGAGCTCTACACCTACTCGGCCGCGACCGCCGTGCGCGTGGCGTTGCTCACCTCGGGTTTCACCGTCGCCGCGGGCGTCGGCACCGGCCCGAAAGCCGACACCACCATCGCCTTCACGCAGGCAGCCGGCGCCGCCGCGCATCCCGCGCACGCACGCATCCTCGGACAAGAATGGCTCGCCCGCTGGAAACGCAGCGGCTCGAAATTCCCCCCCAGCCTGTCCGAAAACGAAAAGCCCTCCTTCGCGCAACGCTTCGAGGCATTGCCACAGTTTGCCCTGCCCGTTTGAGTCGGCCGGTGCGTTCGGGGAAACGCGCACGAAAGCGCCGAACCAAGGTAACTTCATGGGGTCTGCCGGTGGTATCTCCACCACCCAATCCCATGAAGAAATCCTCCGAAAAAATCACCCGCGAGAAGATGATCAAGCTCCTCAACGAAGATCTTGCCCGCGAATACCAAGCGGTCATCGCCTACATCGTTTACAGCCAGACCATCAAAGGCGCGAAATACACCGCCATCGCCGCCGAGCTCGAAAAACACGCCGGCGAAGAGCTCAGCCACGCGATCCAGATCGCCAGGCAAATCGACTATTTCAACGGCACGCCCGTGACTATCCCGAAGCCCCTGAAGCTGTCCGACAAAGCCGAGGACATGCTCCGCTTCGACCTCGAAAACGAACGCGTCACCATCATCGCCTACCGCGAACGCATCCGGCAGGCCGAGTCGATGGGCGAGTTTGCCCTGGGCGAAACCTTGCGGAAAATTATCGCCCAAGAGCAGGAGCACTTCACCGATCTCGCCAGCGCGCTCGGCATCGAAAACCCTGTCATCGCGGGCTGAGGATGCCCATCGGCCAAGGTCGATTTCTCAGTTTTTATCCGCGAGGAGCGAGTGGCTGGGCTCAGTGAAGGCCGCCACCCTTGCCATCACCGCAAGGGCCGCCATCGCGGTCCACCGCGATGGTCGAGACAACCTCTCCGCGCGCATTCAGGACCGGATGGTAAAATTGGGAAAGCGATTGAGTGGCCTCATCGACGTAGTGCCCAATGAAAGTGCGGCGGGCGCGATCTTTCGTGCGATTGGGACCGGAACCGTGGATGAGCTGACCGCCAAAGAACAAGGTGGAGCCTCGCGGCACCTCGACCGGCATGGGTTTTGCCTCCCGTGGAAACGGATTGATGTGGCTGTCGCCATAGTTGTTCCACGTTTCGCCGGGCACCACCTTCGGGCAATGGATGTCATGGCAATGTGAGCCGGGCACGACATAGAGACAGCCGTTTTCGATGGTCGCGGCATCGATGGCGGACCATGCCGCGATGCATGTGGCAGGGGCGGCGAGAAGGTAGAAGTTGTCTTGGTGCATACCCTGCCCCTTTGCCCCGGGAGGCTTGAAGTAATACATGGTCTGCACAAGCAGACCCGAACGGCCGAGCAACACGGCGAGCACTTCCAACACACGCGGGTGCAATGCCCACTGCCGGACTTGCTCGCTGTGTCGGTGCGGATGCATGGCGCGAACCTGACGCTTGGCAGGATCGATCTCCTCAAAGCGGGCGCCATCATCATAAACGGCGGCTCCGTCGGTCTTAAAGATTTCGAAGAATGACTGAATGGCGTCTATTTCTTCGGGCGTGAAGAGCGCGGCGACAACGCACCAACCATCGCGGTGGAATTGCTCGATCTGTTCGGCACTGATCAGGGTGGAGGCGGAGGATTCGGGGTGGGCGATCACGGGAAGATGGGGATGGAGAGAGTATCCCAACGATAGAGAAAACCACGAATAGAGGGAATGGATTGCCTAGCTAAAAACATGCATTATCCTGCTGGACCATGCCGCAAAAAAAACCATCCATGCCGCACCCGCCCCTTGCCGCCGAGGGGATCGTAGCCGATATCTTCAAGCGGGGGCCGGACTATAAGAACTGGCGCCCCCACGGGAGTGGCGACTGGCTGCTGATTCTGACGACTGGCGGCGCCGGTATAATCCGCTCGGCCGGTGCCAAGCATCGTCTTAAGGCCGGAGAAGCGGTACTGTTTACGCCTGAAGCGGAGCAGGACTATTCCACCGATCCGGAGGCAGGAAGATGGGAGCTGGCTTGGGCGCATTTTCAACCGCGGGCTCATTGGCGCGCATGGCTGGCCTGGCCCGAGATGGCGCACGGGGTGGGCCTGCTGCGACTGCAGCCTGTGGAAGTGACCCGAGCGATGGAGGCTGCGTTGCTGCGTGCATCTGGATTGATGCGTCGGCGTCTGGCGGGCTCAAGCGACCTGGCGATGAACGCACTGGAGGAAGCGCTGCTATGGGCGCAGGAAGCGAGGGCGGGCTCACCTTGGGCCCGCGTCGACCCGCGGGTGAGACACGCGATGGATTATCTGGCTGAAAAAGTGGAGCACCCGTTCGCCATGGCAGAATTGGCGAAGCACTGCGGATTGTCGGAATCACGGCTCGGTCACTTGTTCACGCACGAGATCGGAACAAGTCCGCAACGATTTTCAGAGAAGCTGAAGCTAGATCGTGCGCGACAGTTGCTGGCGCGCACGGCGGCAAGCGTGGGTGAAGTGGCGGAAGCATGCGGCTATGCGGATGCATTCTACTTTGCGCGAAGATTCGCACGGGTGACGGGAATGAGTCCAACGACTTGGAGGCGAAAGCGAACGACGGACGGGCAAGCCTGAATTGCCACGGCGATGCAGGACGTATTGCCTTCCGGCACCCAATGCCCTCCAGCCTCGCCCGCACCGCCGCCATCCTGATCGCCTTCGCGCTCGGCGCGCTCATCCCGCAGGCCCACGCCGCCGCTGGCGCGATTCCGTGGCTCATCACGGGCATGCTCTTCTTCGTCTTCCTGTGCACCACGTGGACACGTCAGAGCCTGCACCGCAGCCAGTTCGTCCTGCTCGCCGCCAATCTGCTCATGGCGTTCGCCGGGCTCGCACTCGGCTGGCTCGTTGGCGGACGCACCGTCGGACTCGCAGGCTTCTTCGCCGGCATCGCCCCCACCGCCGCCGCCGCACCCGTCATCATCAGCTTCATGCGTCGCGACGTCGCTTATGTAACAGCCGCTTTCCTGCTCACCAATGTCGTCGTCGCCGCCCTGCTTCCCGTGCTGCTGCCCTGGGTGCTCGGTAACGTTGACGTCACCCTCTTCGGACGTATCGCCGGCAGCGTCGCGCTCCTCATTTTTGTGCCGATGGCGCTGGCTCTCCTCGTGCGCAGGCTTCATCCACCCGCCATCTCATGGCCCGTCCGTCTGCGCAACGTCTCCTTCAGCGCCTGGATGGCCACGCTCTTTCTCGTCATGGCCAACGCCTCCCATTTTTTGCGCACGCAGGCCGACGTGTCGCATGTCGTGCTGTTCGAGATCGCCGGCGTCACCATCGTCATCTGCGCCGCCAATTTCGCGCTCGGTCGCTGGATCGGTGGCAACGCCCACCCCGACGAAGCCAGCCAGTCACTCGGCCAGAAAAACACCAGTTTCACGCTGTATCTGGCACTCACCTACGCGAACCCTCTCGTCGCGCTCGGTCCCACTTGCTACATCCTCTGGCACAATCTCTGGAACGCCTGGCAACTCCACCGCGTCCACTATCCCAAGAAATCGACGCCGATGGCCTAGCGTCAGGCCGGGCTGGACGGAGGCGTCGGGCTCTCGATTGCGCCCGCAGCATCATCCGACTTCTCCGCATCATCCGCCGCCCTCATTTTCAGATAGGCTCCCAACACTTCGTAAAGCGGACGATCTCCGATTTGTTTTTTAAGCTCCAGCCACTCGAAAACCGCCTGTTCGATCGACACATCGTAGGGTTTGAGCGATTGACTGGCCTCCACGAATTCCGCCACCGCCGCTGCGACAGTCGTGTTTAATGCCTTCAAGGCGCTGACCGCCGCCACGTAGTCCTCGATCGACTCCCGGAATTTCAACCCGCGCGGCTGCAGCTTCAACGCCGCAAAATGCACATCCTTCGAATTAATAAACGGCACATGCATCCCGAACGGATTCACCGTCAACCCCTGCCCTGTCATCGTCGCGACGCGCATCCGCTCCTCGATCACGCTCATCTCCATGACCGCCTCAGCCTCCAAGGGGAAACTCTTCTCATGCTCCACCCCGGCCTCTGTCCACTTCACTTTATAGGAAACAGTGCCCCGATTGAGGATCTGGTGGATTGTGACGGGGGGTTCAGGTTCCATGATAGCTGGTGTCAGCGGCGCCCCACAAAGAGCGCTTTTACAAACAGATAGCCAGCATCGCCCGTGCCACTAACATCATTCGCATCATGTCTTTCGACCCGAAATCGCCACCATCCGCAGACCGCAAGCCTCTCCCAGAGCGCCTCCGTTATCCAATCTCCCGCCATCCCCTTCGTCATTTGTAACTATAAATCCCTCAATCGCATGGCTAGTGAGCCGATTAGGCGTCACGCCCCACCGAAGATCACGATATGCGTCGCGTTTGGCAGAAACCATTTTTAGGTTCAGCAAACCGGCCGAAAACAAGGTCGCAAGCGGGCAACATACAAAATGCCGCCTGCCTGCCTCCCGTCGGCACCATTAATCCCATGAGAGACGACTATCTAAAAAACGCCCTTAAGGTCGTCGATGACCCCATGATTCTGGTCAACATCGTCTCGCGCCGCGTCAAGCAGCTCCGCCACGGCAGCCGCCCTTTGGTCGAGTCCCTCGAAAAACTTTCCCCCGAGGACACCGCCCTGCGCGAGATCGCCGAAGGCAAAATCAGCTACACGCTGGCCACCCAGGAAGAGCTGGACCGTGAGTCTCCGCCGGCCCGCAGCCGCGCCTCCACCCATCTCGCCGTCAAGAAAGCGGTTTAAGGAACCCACGTTCCTTAAAATCCCCCGCCCCTGCATTTCGCGGTTCGCAGGGCTGCGGGGTTCCGTGCGCGCAGCTCAACGGAGAGGAACGATTGGCCGGAGGGCACGCGCCGCTGGCTCCATATTATCTTTGCCAAGTCCCGCAGACTGGCGCTCATGCCTGCACACCACGCCGCGCCCATCCTTCCAATCATCGCCCCATGCGTCCTCACATTCTTGTCATCGATGATTCCAAGGCGGTGCGGATCATCGCCGCAAAAGTCCTGAGCCGGTTCGATTGCTCCGTGGACGAGGCCTCCAACGGTTTCAACGGCCTGTTCGCCATGGAGAGAACCCTCCCCAACCTCCTGCTCCTCGATGTGAGCATGCCCATCATGGACGGTTTTGAAATGCTCACCATGCTCAAGTCTCACGCGCAGCTCCGGCTCGTGCCCGTGATCATGCTCACGTCCTCGACCGATCACAAGGTTCTCCCCGAGATCATCGCCTTGGGCGTAAACGCCCAGTTGAGAAAACCCTTCAGCGACGATGCCCTTATCTCTACGGTCCGCACCGTGATCACACTTAAGCCCGCATAACGCCGCCATTTTGCGCGACCGTCTTTACTGCGATTAAAAATCGCGCACGACCTGATTTGGAGGCAGGACTGGCGTGAAAGAGGCTATGAAGTAGCTGTGAGTTTTCGTCGTATTTCCATGCCCATGCCCGCCACGGGCAACCCGCGTTCCCGGCTACCCGTTCGCCTCACTTTACGGAGGTATCACGCCCGCGCATGACCATGACCAAGGCTTCCGCCGCCCGCGTTCTCATCGCCGACGATTCCGTGCTCTTTCGCAACGTGTTCGTCCTTTTGCTCGAAAATGCCGGGTATCAGGTAACCAGCGTCTTCGACGGCAAGGAAGCCCTTGAAGCCCTGCGCTCCCAGCCGTTTGACCTGGCGATTCTCGACAACGAAATGCCCAACCTCAACGGCCTCGACACGCTCGTCGAACTGCGCGCCTTCCTTCCCGTGCTGCCCGTCCTGATCTGCTCCGGCACGGTCACCCAAGAGGAAGCCGTCCGATACCAGACGCTCGGCGTCGCCGATCTGCTTACCAAGCCCGTCAACCCGAGCATGCTCCGCGAAAAAATCGCCCACATCCTCGCCCAACGCCCCGCCCGCGCATCATTGGGGCCCGCCTCAAGCGCATCCGCGCACGCCCACGACACCCAACCCGCCAGCCCTCTCACCGCCGGCACCTCCCTCGCCGCGTTCAAGCTGAATGCCGATCTCGCCCGCCTGCGCGAATTCCGCTCCGTCGCCATCCTCGAAGGCCCCCCCGGCTCGGGCCGCTTCGAGCTCGCCATCAACGCCGCCCCTGCCAGCCACTGTCACAAGCTGGTCTGTCACTCCGCTGAATTGGGCCCGGAGCGCCTCGACGCGCTTTTGAAACCCGCGCACGCCAGCGGACATCCGTTGTTCTTCGTCGTTCTCGACGCCGATCGGCTCGACCACGACCGGCAGATCCTGCTTGAAAAGCTCGTGCGCGGACGGCTTGAGAAGCACGCCGAACTGTCGAAACGCCTCCGCATCGTCCTCTGCACGCATGACTCCCTCTGCGATCTCCATTTCAACGAATATCTCCTCATGCGGGCGATGGCCAATACGTTTCGCATCCCCGACTTTTCCACCCGGCAACAGGACTGGGTCGAGATCGCCAAAGCGATCCTCCACCGCGCCAGCAGCGGCCGCGAACATTTGGGCGGAGCCGCCCTCAAGTGGATAGAGCTGGAAAAGTGGCCCGGGAATTACATGCAGCTCCACCGCACCATCGAGATCGCCCGGCTTCAGGCCAGACTCACGTCCATCGTATCCATGATGCAGATCCAGTCCGCCATCACCAAAGAGCCCCAGTGCACCGAACCCCTCTTCCACGACATGCTTTTTCACGTCTATTCGGGCGAAGAGTAGCCCTGGACTTGGTTTTTGAACATTGTCCGCGGCATGCCGGACGAGCAGGCTGCATGCTCCATGAAGGCATGCTTTACCCCTCTTGGCTGCGCGTTTCTGGCATTTGTCACGAGCTTGGTCGCCGGCGAACCGGTGAAAAGTATTCAGGCGGCCAATGCACGCCTGGGCCGGGGAATTAATCTGGGCAACGCCTTGGAGTCGCCCAAGGAAGGCGAATGGGGCGTGACCCTCCAGCCGGAGCATTTCCATTTGCCGCCCGGGTAGACTGGGTGATCGATCAGGCGACCGCCAACCGGCTCAACGTTGTAATCAACGTCCAAAACCACGAGGAAATGGACAAAACCCGGACGCGAATCAGGAGCGTCTGACCGCCCCTGTGGACACAAATCGCCGAGCGCCACCAAAACCGTCCGGCATCGGTATATTTCGAGCTCTACAACGAACCGCACGACAAGCTCACGAGCGAGCGATAGGAACACCGTCATCCCCGTTTTGCTGAAGGCCGTGCGCAAATCCAACCCTTACCGTCCGGTGATCATCGGCCCCGGCTCGTGGAACTCGATCAACCCACTGGACGCGCTCCGCATCCCGCCTGAGGAGCATCGGGTAATCGTGACGGTCCATTTTTATGAACCCCTCGAGTTCCCCCACCAAGGCGCCTCCTGGGTCACCGACACCGAAAAGTGGAAAGACCGCCATTGGACCGGCAGCGACGACGAGAAGACCACCTTGTGCAACTCCCCCCGAGAAGGCGGCGCGTTGGGGACGGGAGAAAAACCGTCCGGTTTTCCTCGGGGAATTCGGCGCCTATTCCAACGGTGACATGGAATCGCGGGCCCTCTGGACGCGCTTCGTGTCGGGTGAAGCCAACCGACTGGGTTTGAGCTGGGCCTACTGGGAATTCTGCTCTGGCTTTGGCGCCTACGATCCACAGGCCAAAGCCTGGCGCGAGCCGCTCAAGGCTGCGCTGCTCGAGACACGATAGCAGGAGGAATGGAAATCCCTGATCAACCCATCGACGGGCTGGATATCCCCGAGTTCACCGGTGCGGCAGGCGCACCGTCAGGAGAGCCGGCGGGTGCGGGAGTCGGCGCAGGCGCTGGCACGGCGGGTGCGGGAGCATTTTTTACCGGAGGCGAATAGCTGCGAACGATGGCCGGATTGTCGGTCGCCGAAGCGGGGGCCGCTTCATCCAATGTTCCCGAGTAGGCCCTGAAGTAATCGATCTCCATGCTGTTGGGCATGTCTTCGACGATCTGCGCATAGGTGGGATGTTTCTTGTCGATGCTCTTTCCCCAACCATTTCCCGTGATGGAGATGTTGAACAAAAAATAATGGGGCACGTCCGGCACGTGCTTGGGATCCTTTACGCGAAAAATCGGCTTCCCGTCCAAAAAATAAACGAGACGTTCCGGCGACCAATAGAGCCCGTAGGTGTGAAATTCTGTGTCCGCATTCTTATACGTCAGCTCCGCGGGGCCCCAGCCGTCGTTATCCTGCGCATAGGCTCCGTAGCCATGCGGCGCCGGATCTTTTTCGGTGACCTTGCCGTAACTCCAAATACAGCCGACGTGGATGGGATAGCTGCCGTCCGTTTTTTTCCACCACGGCATGAATTCGAAGATGTCGATCTCGATGCCGGTGCCGTAGTTCTTGGTCCGGTAGGAACCGCGAACCTCCGGCGGGTAATCTTTGCCACGGTCGGGCAGCATCCAAAACGCGGGCCAGATACCTGCGCCTCTCGGATGGGGCATCTTGATCCGGGCCTCGAAATACCCGTAGACGGGCGTGAATTTCCCGTAACTGGTAAACGCGCCCGATGCGAATTTCTGCGTCTGCCCCCGACGTCCGTTGCGATCGGTGTTTTTGCAGTCCCGCTGCTCGACCTTGATCGTGCAGATGCCGTTGGCCACGACGATATTTTCGGGCACGAATGCCTGCATCTCGTTATTGATTACATCAACAAAAGTATAGCCCGGCGCCCAGATGGCGGGGTTCAGTTTATCGCCGTTGAAGTTGTCCTCCAGCACGAGCTTCCAATCACCGGGCGGAGGCCCGGCGAAGGCAAAGGCCACGTCCTCGATGACGAAAGGCTGGCTTTCCGCCGCCTCGCCCTGCACCCGCACGGTCGCGGAAACAATGCCGCTGCCCGTCTTGTCGATCACTCCGACAAAGGTTTTTTCGCCCTTGGCCATCACGCCGTTCGCAACGCCCGGGTTGCCGAGGTTGACCACGGAGCCGTCGGCCAGCGTGTAAGAAATCGGAGGGCCTTTGCCGTCCTCCGCCGCCTGCGCCAGTCTCACGTCCTGCGAGGAACGATAGGTGATGCCGAACGCCCAGACCGGTTTCTCAAATTTGATCGTCTGCTGCGCCCAGGCTCCCTTGCCGATGTCTCCCAATCCTCCCAGCACCGGATACGAAAGACCATCCTCACGCTTCAGGCTGACCTGAACCAGCTTCGCGTTGCCCGAGGAATTCGTGGCCTGGATGGTCACGGTCTGCCCGACGCTTCCCTTCCCCTTGAGATCAAAGGCGAACACGCCCGTGTTGGAGCCGAGGTCATTGGTGTTCTTCGGCCACGTATCGAAGCGATAGACGTAGCGCTTGTTGGCCGCGATAAACCGGAAATCGTAGAGCGGTGCCAGCCCCGTCAAGGCGGGCACAGGAGACGGGGCGATGCTGTCGGGCGATTCAAAATCACAGCTGCTCCTCAAGTTGATCACGGCGGCAACCGCCGGCTTGGGCATCGTCACAAACGCCCATCCGTTCATCATGATGCTCTGAGCCTTGTTGCCGGCGAGTCCCTTGAGCGTGTAGCCGACCGAAACAATGCCCCGGCCGGACCGGTCGATCACGCCGAGAAACGACTTGGTTCCACCCTTGATCAGCGCGCCCCGGAGTTCCCGCTGCCCCAACTGGACAATCGTTCCGTCGGTCAACATGTAGGAGACCGGATAGCCGTTCAGCTCTTTGGCTGCCGCCCAATAAAACTTCCTCAGATCCACGTCGCCGGACGAACTGAGGACGACGCCAAAGGCCATCACCGGCTTGTCGAATTTAAAAGTGTGCTGCGCCGTCCCTCCCCAATCGAGATTGCCGAAGCCCTTGAGGAAATATTGTCCGGTCGCGGGATCCTTGGCGCGACCGAGATCGACCTTGGAGCCCGGCCCGCCGCCAGAAGGCAGGAATGCTATTTTTTGGCCGGTAACACCCGTCTGTCCCAAGTGGAAATTGAAAGCGTAGGATTTTTTCCCGAGCGAGTCCTTGTCGCCCGGCCAGACGTCAAAGGAGTAAACGTGCCGGTCCGCCTCCGGCAGTGCGCGAAATTCCGCGAGCGAGCACATGCCTTGGAGCTGGCTGGCGACATCGTCATTGAGCGTTTCCGGATCGGGAAAATCGCGCTTGCCGGGGATTTTGATCGGCGGCGTGAAGGCAAACAGCGGCTCGGGCTTGGCCGGCGCAACAGCCTGGGGAGCGGGTGCCAGGGCTCCGGCAACCGGCGGCGACGCTTCTCCGGCCGCCTGCGCCAATTGGCAGAATGAAAACCACAGCACTATCAACGGGGCCAGTTTCCTTGTCATGGGATGCAAATTACGGGGAGTGGGGTTGGAAGGTGCATCGATAGGGTTTCCGCAGACATAAGAAACCTTCCCTTCGCTCAACAGTTAAGCACGCAGTCCTCCCCCTGTCCGATCCTGCCGCAACGACCCGGCCTCTTAACAAACGTGAAAAGGATCGCCCGCCGGGAGGTAGTGAACCGGCACGGAAGCTGGCAGCAGTCCGCGCACCCACGTCGCGCCATGTTTCATCCCGGCTTCCTCGCTGTTCGCGTGGCCGAGCACGATCAGGCCCCGGGCAAGGCCCGCGTGCGCGGCGTCTCGCACATATTCGCAGGTTTCCCATTCCGGGCTTTCCCCACAAATGATCACCTCGGCCCCGCCGAAACACAGCACGTCGAGTTGCCGCCGTCCGCCACAGGCCCCGGGCAAAAGCCCGATGTTGCCGCAAATCATGTCAGGATCGCCGACCACCCGCACAGGGCCGATTTTCAAACGTTCCCGGCAATGCGCCGCCAGTTCCCTCAAAGACATCGATTTGATGCGGCAAAGATTGGGACGTTCGGGATCCTCCGGCATTTCCCATCCCAATGCATCCACCATCCCCTGCAGAATTCCGTCCGGACGAAGATGATGCAGGCCGTCGTGAAAACGCCAGAGCACCAACCCGTGTTGATCCAGAAATTTTTTCTTCGCTAGGAAGACCGCGTCTTTTTTCAGCCAGCCGGTTTCATCCCGGTGATTATAAAAAGTCGGCTCATGGGTGATCACCAGGTTGGCCCCGGCCTTCACCGCCCGCTTCAGCACGTCCATGGTCGCCATAAACGTCACCACGACGCCCGTCACGGGCATGTCTGGATTGCCGCACTTGAAGGTGTCGATCGTGTCGTGGTTGTTCGCCGCGGGCAACGCCGCCTCGATCAAGCCGACGATGTCGCGGATCAGAACAGATTTATTGCCGGTCATGGAAGATTCCTGATTGGGGTTTCGAATCAATACATGCCCTGACGGTTATAAGAATTGATGGAAAGCCCGAAACACCGCACCGGTTCCCTCCTCCGCTTACATGACTGTCAACCATCACGGTGCTCCGTCCGCATTGCCGGCCCGCGGGAAAACGCAATGAATCCACTCATGCCCCGCCTCCCCATTCTCTCTGCGTTGTTGTTGGGCCTGCTTGCCGTATCCCGGACTGCCGCCGTTCCGCTCGAAGGCGATCGGCCCTTCGATCACGGAGACGATCCTAACGTGGGACTGATGCAGTATGCCAAACTCAAACAGGTGCCGGAACATCCGCCCGCGCGCTCCCTCGCGCCACTGGAGCTTCCCGACAAAATCTATCACGGGGTCCTGCTCAACACCGACACCCAGGCAGGCTTCGACAAGCGCTACCAACAATATGTAAGCGTAGCCGGGAAAAAGCCCTCGATGATCGGCTGCTTCGCCCCGATGTGGTCAAAGGGTGCCGAGCTCCCGCTGGAATCGTCTCTGCACCGCCTCAAGGTGATCGACTCGGTGCCCAACGTCATTCCGTTCATCAAGCTCTACACGGGCGACTGGGATCCGAGCGGCCCGTTCCTCAAGGCCGACGACATCCTCTCCGGCAAGGAGGACTGGCGCTTCATCAAGCTCGCCGAGTTATCCAAGGAGTTTGGGAAACCCTACCTGCTCAGCATCAACCACGAGATGAACGGCGACTGGTTCTTCTTCTCGGAGTTGTATAAAAAACAGCCGACCGACTGGACCGCCGCAAAATTCAAACTGGTCTGGCGCCGCATCCACAAAATTTTCCGCGACCACGGGGCCGACAAGGTGGCGTTTGCCTGGTGTCCGGGCGCGATGGGCCGGAGTTTCGGCAAGTATGATTCCATCAACGGCTACAAGGCCTACTACCCCGGTGATGACGTGGTCGATTGGGTCGGCGCCTCCTTTTACAACGACGTGAACCATTACGCCCTCGACAACCTCGCCGCCACCTACCCGAACAAGCCCATCATCCTTGCGGAATGGGGCACCGAACCGCCGCGCGGAAAATGGTATCAGCCGAAGCCCTACCCCGGTGATGCACGGCACATGGAGATGACCTTCGAGTTCTGCAAACGCTACCCCAACCTAAAAGCCATCATCTATTTTTACTGGGGCAAGGACGTGGACATCGAGCGCGTGCCCGAACAGGTCGAGGTCTACCGCAAGGGCATCGCCGACCCGATTTTCCTAAGCAACGACTGAAGCCTCACCGCCCTCCCGCCTGACTTTCTGAAAGACACACGATGAACGAAAATCCGCCGCTGTTCTGGCCGTTTTCCAGACGATAGAGCACCCGGTTGATGCCTTTTCTGAAGTGCACCTTCCGCAAGCCTTCGTTGGGCACCCAAGACTTGTAGTAGTCGGCACTTTTCCAGATCAACTGGTCGTTGATCCAAACCTTGGACTGGTCGTCACTGCCGATCGCCACCCAGAGATCCGCCGGCTCATCAAACCATAACTCCGTGTAGGCATAATAAATCTCAAAATCCTGCAACCCCGGAGGCACGATCATGGGCACCATCGGCGCACGATCTTTTCCGGCAACCTTCGAGGGCATTTGGAAAAACTCCCAATGGACAGGCATAGGCACCTCGTCTTTACGACCGCCCTGATAGACCGCGTCTAGGTTCACCACTGTTTCCGGCGGAAACTTTGTATTGAGGTTCTTTCTTCCGCGATTCGGCCAGGGGCCGATGAGATGCCAGGTGTCGACATACATCCACGCAGGGTTCCGGCCATGCTCGATGTCGACCATGCCTTGTCGAACGGTCCGGCCGTGCAGCGGCTTGTAGTCCTTGACCTCGATTTTCGAGATGTCCGGCACTCCGCCCTTCGTTCCGTAATCAGTGCCGGCCGGCTTGACCGGCTTGGTGGCAGTGCCTTCTTGACCCGAGGCGCCATAACCGGCCCCCGATCCGTCGGCCGCCGCCATTTCGCCGCTCAAATCCTTGGCCTTGGCGCCGGCATCCTCCATCGCAAGGTTTTCCATCCGCTCGTTGTGATCGCCCTGCGCCTGGATAGTGGCCATCGAGAGATTCGCCCCGGAGGCGGCGGCGAGTTCGCGCATGCGCTGGGCAAGGGCGACCATGGAGTCCATTTGTTCCGCCGCCGCGGTGATGGTTTTTTCCTGCTCGCGAACGCCTTTCACGTCGGAAATGTCCTGTTTCAGGATCGCTGTGTCTAACTCGGGACGGTCGGGCTTGGCCACCTTCGTCATCTCAAGGGCCTCGGAAAGCGGGATTCTCCGGATGGAGGCGAGCTCCGCCGCGCGAACATTTTTGAAAGTTTCCGCGACCGCGACTTCCGCGTCCTGGGCCTGCTTGTAGAGGTCCGCGAGATTTTGGGCGCTTTCAGGGTTGGCCGTGGGCAACACTGAGGGCTGCGCGGCTGCCATGGCGGGCGTCGTGCTGTCCGTTTGGGACTGCGCGAGCGCCTTCACGATGGCTGCGTTGGCGGCTTCCTGAAGGGCCAGCGAATTCTGCTGCGCGGAGGTTGAGACCTGCTGTTGATTCGTGGAATCGTTGACGGCTGCCGAGACCGTTTCGGTGACCGCCTCCTGTCTCTTCTGAACGACCGCAAGCGCCTCGTCAGTTTTCTGCTGCTGCTTGGCTGCAACATCCTGCACGCGCTTCGCCACGATTTGTGCCTGACGCAGGTCCTGTTCGGTCTTGGCCAGGACGGCCTGTTCTTTTTTCACGGTCGCGGCGGCTTGCTTGGCCAGTTCCACGAGCTGCTTCTTTTCTGCGGAAGTGACCGGCTTCGCATCAGTGGCGCTCGCGGCGGTCTCCGTGCGGACGTTCTCAAGATTCTGCCGGGCGGCGGCGACGGCTTGCTGGCGGGTTGCGAGCGCGGCCTGGACGTTTGCGGCCTGAGTGTTCACCTGCTCCAAGGCGGTTGTCTGGCGGGCCGCCGCTTCTTCGGCGACCGTCAGGGCGCGTTTGACCTCGGCGATCTTCTTGATGGTCGCAACGGCGGTCCCCTGCGTTCTGGTGGCGTCGCCTTGCGCGTTTGCAGCCGCCTGATGCGCGGCAATGGCCTCGGGGGAAGTGTTCGTCAGCTGGAGCTGGTCGGCGATTTCCGCCTGGGCAACCTCGGCCTCGTGTTGCGCGTTGCCCGCGTTTTGCTGCGCAACAAGGGCGTCCTTCATGGCAACTTCAGCCGTCGCTTCCGCGGTCTTGACGTCCTCGGGATTCGTGGAGGAGGCGGCTTTCTCATGCGCCGCCTTGAACTCACCGAGGGCTTTTTGGGCGGATTCCTGGGCGGCCAGGGCTTCCTTTTGGGCGGCCAGCGCCCGGGCGGCGGCGGGGGTGAGCTTATCGCGGGCGCGCACGCCCTCTTCCTTGATGACCTGGTTATACTGCGCGATTTTGTCCGCGTTGAGCTGGTCCAGCTCCTGTTTGACCTTGAGGAGGTCCTCCACCTTTTCCTTGAAACGCTCGGACTCCTGATCGCGGATTTCCTTCACCACCTCGCGCACGCGATCCGGACTGATCTTCATCGCAAAGTCGGAAGAGGTGGAAACGTCCCGATCCGGAGGTGTCGCGACGTAAACAAAACCAAGAAGCGCAATGTGAAACACGACCGAGAGAACCAACCACGCGCCGAACCCGAGAGCGGAAAGGGCAATGAACCAGCGGGACGCCCGCCGGCGCATGGTGCTTGGGGGCGAAGAGCTCACTTTCCGTTGGTGTCGCGCGTGTGCAAGCTGATGTTGCGCAGGCCCTCGAATTGGCAGAGCTCGATCACCTCTACGAGGTTTTCATACGGGGTCTTGCGGTCGGCATCCACGCGGATCTTCTGCTCGGCGTTCGCGGTGGCGGCCTCGCGGATCCGCTCGTGGAGCACGTCCGTCGTGACCTTCGCAGCATCAATATATTTGGTCCCGCTCGCATCAATGCCGATGACCAGGAGCTTCTCCTGAACACTCAGATCGATCGAGGCGGCGGATTGCGGCAGCTCGATGGGCAGCGCTTTCTCCGCGTGCTTGATGGTGGTGGCGACCATGAAAAAGATCAGGAGGATCAACATGACGTCGATCATCGGGATCAAATTCAGCTCCATCTCGTCATCGTGTCTTTTGCGTCGCGCCATGGTCACCCTCCTTGTCGACGAACCACTCGATGACGAGATCGGCAACTTCGTCCTCGAGCAGGATCTCGAAGTTGCGCGTCTTGTTGCGGAAGTAATGGAAGCAGGCCAGGAACGGGATCGCGAGGCCGATGCCGAGCGCGGTCGTGGTAAGAGCCTCTGAGATGCCGGCGGCGAGTTGGGCGGGATTGCCGAGCGCACCGGCGAGCGCGACCTTTTCAAAACTGGCGATCATGCCGAGCACCATGCCCATCAGGCCGAGCAAGGGCTCCAGCGTGGCGACCACGCCGACCGGATAGGCGCGCTGCAGATGCGCGTCCATGTCGCGGCTCACCATGTCACCGGTGATGGACGACATGTCGGCCGCCGAGCGGTCGCGGCGCTTGGCGAGAAAGGAGATGACCCGGGCCAGCGTGCTCGGCTGTTCTTCCGCGAGGCGCTCCAGCTCCGCGAATTTGCCCTCGCGCCACAGTTGCTTGGCATGCTCGGCCAGGCCGCGGGGGGCGATGTTGGAGCGGCGCAGACGCGCGAACCGTTCCAGGATAAACGCGGCGCCAAAGATCGACAGGAGCAGCTGGATGATGCCGGTGTTTCCGGATTGATGAAAGCGATCCAGCCAGATGTTGCCTCCCGAAGCATGGTCCGGAGCGGCGGTCGACACGGCCGCCGCGGCGGGAGCGGGCGGATTCGCCGCAGGAGCAACCGCCGCCGAGGAAGGCGCGGGCGCAGACTGGGCAAAACCGGTTGGGGCCAAGGCGACCATGAAGAGGGCGCACACAAGCGATAGGGTAATTCGCATCACGCGCATCCGTAAGTCTCCATTCTTTTTTTGCAAGCGTTCATCATCACGCCGATGATAATCTGTTGATCCCATACGCTTGGGTCATCCAAAAAATGCCCGGGTTCCGCAGCATTTCCTTCGGGCGCGAGACATTGCAGGTTCCCGTTGAAGAAATCCGAATCCACCTGAGGACTCTCATGGCCGGGCGCGTCTCGAGTGAATTGTCCCGCGCCGGTGCGGCGCTACGGAAGACGACCATTCCTCACTTTAAAAACCACGTTTTGGCGGTCGGTTCGTTTTTAAAGAATGCCATGAGGAGCTCGCCGACCTTTATCCGCCCGGTCTCCGACGGGTGCGTGCCGTCGGAGCCGCAGTCTTCACGTTTCCATACGAGCCCGTCCTTTCGCCCCTTCAGGCCGTCGGTCCACAGATAGGCGCCCCAAGCGATCCACGGGGCGCGCACGGCTCCCTTCGCGGGATCATAATTCAACTCCGGCGCACCGGCGATCTGGTCGGCGATGAGCCACTTCACCGCGAACCCGGTTTCATAGGCGTGGGGCTCGGGATTGAGCGGCGTGGTGGCGTAGCCGCCGTAAATGCGGCTTGAGAGGTAGACTATCTTCAAGTTCGGGAACTTGTCGTGCAGGTTGCGCAACGTGGCGGCGAGATCGGCCTGAAGTTTCTTCGCCTCAATCGGGAATGACTGCGTTGGCCGGGCGTTCGCACCCTTGAGCCAGACCACTTGCACCTGCCGCGCGGTGAGCCCGGCCTCGGCGAGCCGCGCCATGTCGACATTCCAGTAATTAGCCTCCGGCTTCGCGGTGATGGCGGCGGTCTGTCCGCCCTGCGCGCCGTCTACGATCACGAGCTGCGGATTCAGCGCGGAATCGGCGGAGGCCAGTTTTTTGAAAGCCTGCGATTCCATCGTGGTGTTGGACATGCCGCATGTGATCAAAACGATTTTTCCGCCCGCCGAGGGATGTCCGTCCGCGCCCAGCGGCACGATGGCGCGCGCGATCTTCAACCCCGCGGCCTCATGCGCCGGCGGAGGCGTGGTGCCGCCGCCCGGATATAGCCCGCCCTGTTCCCCGAGGTATTTTCCGGCGCCGAGCTCCGAAAGCGGAATAACGCCGGTCGAGTCGTGCGGCGTGTTTTGCCCGGCACCTTGCAGGTTGTGCTGCGCCATGAAGGCCTGTGCGTAGCTGCGCTCCTCCGGCGTGACAGGATCGCCCCGGTCATACTTCGCCTTGATGGCGTCGAATTTCGGATCTCCGCTTTGCGCAAAGGCGGGTGGCGCGGACAGGAACGCAAGGACCAGCGCAAGGGCGAGCGGGGTGAAGCAGGTTTTCATAACAGGGGTTTGAGGTTAACGTGCCGTCACCATTCCGTAAGCGAAGCCGGCGCCGGCAAAGCCCACATAGATTTTTCCGAAGACATCCTTGTCGCCATCCATGGCGTCTATCCAATCGAAGATTCCGAGCGGATAGGCGCAGAGCTTGTCCCAGGTTTTCCCTTCGTCGGTGGAACGATAAATCCCCGTCTGCCCGCCCGCGATGCCCGCCACGAAAACGGTCGGATAGCCGCCCTCCTTCTGCGCCTTGCCCAAGCCCATGTTGAAGGCCTGCTGGATTCCGGGAGCCGCCGCCCAGGTGACGCCGCCATCGGTCGAATGCCATAATCCGCCGATCGTTCCTTCCGCGAACCAGAGGTCACGCGCGTGTCCCGGGGTGGCCTTCATGATGATGCCCCACCGGTTGCCCACCGGATTGCCGACCTTGGAGAAATTCGCGCCGCCGTCGGTGGAGCGATAGACTCCGTCCTGCGGACGATAGAAATAAAACGTGTCGGGCAGCACGCGATCGGCGCACAGCGGTTTCTGCGGCATGGGATGCGAGTTGAATCCCGTCGCGGTCGGTCCGCCAAACGAGGACTGCTTCCACGTCGCGCCGCGGTCCGTCGTGTAATACGGCAGCTTCGTTTTCGCGGGCGACCACACGATCTTGTCCGTGCTGTTGGCGGAAACCGCGATGATTCCGTATTCCAGATCCTTCGGAATCGTGCCGTTTTCCAAGGAGGGAAACCGCGTCCACGTCTGCCCGCCGTCCGTCGAATAACCGCTGGAATTCGCATTCTTCACGAAATCCAGATGGCTCCGGAAAACACCCGCGATGAACTTCGGATCCGCCGCGCACCAGTCCAGCGCCCAGGCGGACATGAAGCCCGGCTGCGACCGCTTGGCCGTATAAGTATCCACGTCGCCAAAATAAAAAGCCCCAAGGTCCCACATGGCGGCCACCGGTTTGCCGCCGGGCGGGGCGATCACGTCGTTGCCGCACGCCTCCTCGATACCCTCGCTGGCGGAGTGCCACTCGATCTGCGGTGACGTCAGATCCGTGGCCCACCACACGCCAAACCCCTCCGCAAACCACAGCTTTCCGGGCGTAAACGGATCGAAGGTGATTTCGCCCACGCTCAGCCAATAATTGGCCTGCTTGCCCTGCCACTGAATGTTCGGACTGGTGAGTCGAAACGTATGGCAAGTCCACGTCGCCCCCTGGTCGTTTGAGACAAAACATTTCCCGCCGTTGCACATGACCGCCACGCGCCGGGCGTCGGTCGGATCAACCGCCAGATCCCAATAGGACATGCTTCCGCCTTCTTTTCCGGTTGGCGTGACATTGGTCCACGCGCCGGCGGCTGAACATTTCCAGACGGAGCCGACCGCTCCCTTCTCATTGTCGTAGGCAACGTAGTAAGTGCGATCGGATCCGATCTCCGCATCGCGGGGCTTTCCGGCACTGCCAGGACCGGAATCAGAAATCTTCGTCCACGTGGCCCCAGCATCCGCCGTCTTGTACACGCCGGCCTCCTCGACGGTGACATAAATCACCTTCGTTTTCCCTTGGATGACGCCCGAACCCGCGTCGAAGACGACCGTGTTGACGCCGTGCGGGTGAATTCCCGCAGGGATGCTTTCGATCTTCGTCCACGTGACGCCGCCGTCCCGCGTCGTCCACAGACCGTTCGCCAGCGAACCATAATAAACGACGCCGCTGTTTTTCGGATCCACGGCCAGCCGCTCGCCCTCCTGACGCCCCTCGCCGTTGGGCTCCATTTTAACTTTGCTGCCGAGAAAATTCGTGGGAACCCACGTGTCGCCCCGGTTGGTGCTCTTGAAAATTTGCCCGTCGGTCTCGCCATAGGGCAGTCCGGCAAACGCCATGTAGGCGATGTTGGGATCTTTCGGGGCACTCACCAGGCTGTCGACGCCCGCGTATTTTCCATACGTCACGGAATTCGCAGGCATGCTGGCCGAGGTGACCACTTGCTTCCACGACGCGGTCGCGGCGTTCCAGCGATAAGCACCCGAGACATCGGTGCGCACATACATCAGGCCTTTTGTCGTCGGGCTGACGTCCAGGCCCGTCACCCAGCCGCCGCCGCCGATCTTCATCGGCTTCCATGTATAAGTGGCGCTCAGGTCAGCGCCAGATGCTTGAGTGGAGGACAGCCCGCAAACAACAGCGGCCAGCAAGGCAGTCCAATTTGCTTTGATTTTATTCATCGCGAGGGGAAAGGGGTGGAAAGAAGGACAACGGGTTAGCCCGCCGGTCGCGCGAAGGCCATCCCCTTCCGGCTAACGCATCCCCCTGCGCATTGGAACCAGTCGCCATAAAGTGGGTCCGTCGCGATCCAACCCGCACACGTTCCATGAATTCACCCACTCACGAAGAAATTTCCCTCTGCGCTGAAAAAATCTGGCAGGATTACGACCGCCCCGCCGGTCGCGACGACGAGATTTGGCTCGAAGCGGAACGGCAGCTCACCGCCAAGTCGGCGCATTCCCCATCGATCACGACGGAGCACGCCGCCTCGCCCACGCTTGGTGAAGGCCACAGCGACCACGCGCTCGTCGAAAAAGCGGCCGAGCAAAGAAAAGAAGCGCTCGCCCCAAAACGACCGGGCAAATCCTCCCCGAAGGCGAGGCCGCCCGAAACCGGCAAACCCCTCTGGAGCAAGCCGCACTCGCGTTAGGCCGCGATCGGCGCGCCACCCTCAGCCCGTTTGCACGGCGGCGGGACGAAACCGCTTCCACGCGAGCACGCCGAGGACGACGAACATCCCCAGAGCCGCGCCCTGCGCGATCGCAAAGGGCGGCTCTTTCTGCGTCGGCGCGAGCGTCTTTAATGCCGGCACTTTGAGGAACAGCTGCACGATCAGGACGAAAAAATTCAGGTAAAGCGCCAGCACGGCGTTGATCACATAAGTTCCCCGCCAGGCGCCGGCCAGGCGCCGCCCGTAAAGTGCGAACAGCGCCACCGCCAGCACGGCCATCGACACGATCCCCGTCCCAAGCGCCGGCGTGAACCCGTTATATGGAAACAGGAATCCCGTCACGCTGGTCGCCAGTGTCGTGGCCAGAAAAAGCGCCGTCCACCCCCGGCACGGTTTCTTGGAGATCATCCCGGCCGTGACAACAAATCCCGCGAGGATTCCGACCAGGCTCAGAGCAACGTGAAAAAGGATGAAGGCATTCATGGTGTTGATCGTTGTGAGCACGATGCAGACCATGCCCACTCTTGCCTGGAACGCTATTTCAGCATTTTCCCGGGTCTCGCACCACTGGTCGCCTTATCGATGATCACCGAAAGACAGGCTGCGAGATCGTCGATGTTTTCCGGGCGCATCAGACTGCCGCCCATCCTTGGGTTGATTTCAAAAACCACCAGCCGCCCGTCAGCCCCCACGGTGCAATCTACGTTGCAGGGGCCGGAATATTCCAAGGGCAGAAGCAGCGCCTCCAAATCAACCAAAAAACACCCGGATATCGTCGCGCGCCGGATGGTATGGTGCGAGCCTACCTTCCGTATCTGCTGCTCCTGAAAATCGAAGGCGTAAGTCGTGTGCCAGACAATCCGACCCTTCATGCACACGCAATGGACCGTATATTCCACCTCGAACGGGACCATGGCCTGGACAACGCAACGGTGGCCGGCAAACGGTTCGTTTTCCAAGAGTCGCCGCGCCTGCTCAAGCGACGCGGCCACTTCGACGCCTGTTCCGCCATTTAGTTGGGTACGCTTGATCACACACGGAAACTTTGCCTCCTCGATTGACGAGTAGGTCGCCGGACACAGATGCAAGAGTCCGCGCTCCCGGACGTAATCGGCAAAGTGCCCCTTGTCCCAAAGGATATCCAACGCCTCCGGCGTCGGCACCGGGGCCGCGTAGCATACCGGACGCTGTGCCGTATGCTCCTCCATGAGCGGAATCACGACGGTGTGCTTCCCTCGTTTGGCTTTCGGCAAAATATTCTGCTCGGACTGGCCCAAATGCAGCACCTCTCGTATTTCAGGGATCCGCCTTCCAAACAGGGGCCGAGGGAGACAGCGCCGTCATCCAATCGATGCTATTGCACGCCCCAGATCACCACGCGCAGCTCATCCCTTCGCCATTTCCCGATGAGCAATTGAAGCCAGCGGTGCATGTTCAACGCTGCTTCAAGCAACCAGAACCGGGTCGCTTACTCCGCTTACACTCCTGTCCGCCGGCAGTCGCTGACGTCGTTGCATTGTTCATGATCGAAAAACCGAAATCGAACCTCGCGCACGGAGTCAAAGTCGGCATCCGGTCACCACGGTAAATTTTCCGGCCATAAAAGAAGCCTGCACTCCGTTATTCAGCCGCCGGCGGCCGGAAGCGCTCCGCGACGCGGTCAACTCCTCCGCGAGGGCCATCCACCGGTTTGAAGGTCGAAGTGGCGGCATCCCAGTCCGTCTTGATCGGATAGGGGTAGAGAGGTATGTCGATCTCGGTCTTTCCTTCGACGATGCGCCTGCCCCTCATCATCTTCGGCTCCACGCCTTTTTCGCGCCAGTCGACGACCAGACCCAGCGCGCTCGGAAGGTTGTTTATCCCCGGCCCCGGCCCGTGGCCCATTCCTGGAATGATGTAGAATTTGAAAAACGACCCGACCTTTTCAAGCGATCCGAAATGCTCGGCCACTCGTTCATAGTAGTCGAGAGTCGCCGTATACGGCACGCATGCATCGGCGGAGCCGGACATCATGATCAGCTTGCCGCCGCGTTTTTC
>FJVV01000877.1_pt1 | contig 23524 bp, 16 predicted proteins | sample 1011911 | NCBI WGS metagenome assembly FJVV01 (sample SAMEA3912450, study PRJEB9761) | metagenome | biome: forest; material: soil | place: USA | collected 2011-06-22 | depth 0.1 m
GATCTTGGAGTGCGTGCGGCAAGCGTCAGCGCGACGCCGCCTTGAGCGATCCAAAAATCTACGTTGTCGCTTTCGAACATCCAGGTCGTTCGCGAACCGTAATCTTCATGCGATTTGGAACAGCGTTGATCGCCAAAGGCGGCGTCGCGCTGACGCTTGCCGCACGCACTCCAAGATCGCCGCTCGCTACGACACACCCGTGCGACACTTTCGCCGTCCCGTTTCCGGAGGGGTTCGGCATTTTAAAAAATACCCATCGCTCAATACCCAATGGGCGGATTCGAAGTTCGCTGGCACCCTTGGATGTTCGACGTTGAGCGTTGGGCGTTGAATATTCCCCGCCGTCTCCCCTACCCTGTCCGGGCTTGGAAACTCCATCGACTCTCGCCATCATCGCCGGCAACGGCACGTATCCCTTTGCCATGGCGCGGGGGGCGCGGCGCGCGGGCGTCAAAAAAATCGTCGCGGCCGCCTTCACCAACGAGACTCGCGAAGAGCTCGCCGCGGAGGTGGATGAAATCGCGTGGATGCGCGTGGGCCAGCTCGGGAAGCTGCTTTCCTTTGTGCAAAAGGCGGGCGCGAGGCATGCGGTGATGGCCGGGCAGATTGCGCCGAAAAATCTGTTCGATTTGCGGCCGGACTTTAAGACCCTCTTCCTGCTCGCCCGTCTGCCCCGGCGCAATGCCGAGACCATCTTCCGTGCCATCGGCGAAGAGTTGGCCAAGGTGGGCTGCCCGCTGATCCCCGCCACCTCCTTCATGGAGGATCACCTCGCCGGGGCGGGGCTGCTGTTCGGCCCGCGCATCAAGGCTCGCGTGGAGGAGGATCTGAAGTTTGGCCACCAGATCGCGAAAGAAGTAAGCCGCCTCGACATCGGCCAAACGGTGCTGGTGAGAAATGGCACCGTGCTCGCGGTGGAGGGCTTTGAGGGGACGAATGAGTGCATCAAGCGGGGCGGCACCCTCGGGAAAGGCGAGGCCGTCATGGTGAAAGTAAGCAAGCCCGACCAGGATTTGCGATTCGATGTGCCGGTGGTGGGCCCGGTAACCTTGGAAACGTGTAAGGCCGCGGGCGTGAGGGTGATCGGCATCGAGGCGGGCCGAACGATTCTTTTGGAGCGTGAGCGGGTGGCGGCCTTGGCGACCGAGCTTAAGATTAGTGTTTTTGGTTTGGCCGGTTAGCCTAAAACCGGGACGGAATGTCACGCGCGATGCGCAAAGACACCCCGCCGAGGCCTTTCCAAAAGATCACGCTGTCACTCTCGAGGTGAGTAGACGGCGCAGCGTAACCCTTTGCGCCTCTGCGTCTTTGCGTGAGTCCTTCTTCTTCCATCCCTGAATCTAGGGTTAGCCGTTGAACGATCGCTCGACTTCGCAGTCTATCATTTTACGCTCGCGTGCTGCCAATCGTCGCACGCGCGCTATTTTTTCCCACCTATGAAACGAGAGCACCTTCTCCTCGCCCTCGCTTGGGCAGCCACCCTGGTCGTCGCCTACTTCGTCGGAAGCAGCGGCGATTCCGCCAAAGCTACGCCCGGAACGGCGGGGACGGCGACGCAGCAAACGGGCGGGCCGGGCTCCAGCGCCGGCACCGCGGCGGAACCACGGGAGCAGCGCTCCTCTTTGCGCAAGCTGGACGAACTTGACGACGATCGCGCCAATGGTGGCAAGCCCAACGTGNCCAAGCTCATCGCCCGGGCGCGCCTGCAACTCGGCGGCGGCATGGGTGGAATGATGAATATCCGCGCGATGCTGAAAGCGATCGCCCCTATTGCGGATTTGGACGACTCGCAATTGCAGGAGGCCCTCACCGAAGTGGAAAAAACGGTGCGCGAACCGCAGCAAAAAATGATGTTTTACTCCCTGTTGCTCGGGCAATGGGCGGAGACCGATGGCAAGGCCGCCCTCGCGTATGCCGATGAAAAGCTCGGCACCCAATCTCCCTTCGATATGGGCGTGAAGTCCTCCATCCTCGGCACCTGGGCGCGCAAAGACCCGGATGCCGCGTGGCGCTGGTTCCAAACCGAGCGCAAGGACGACGGTAACGACCGCAGCAAAGGTATGACGGTCAGCATGATTTTCGCCGGCATGGCGGCGTCCGACCTGGACGGCACCCTCCAGCGCCTGGGCACGCTCGATGAATCCTCGCGAGCCAGTGCGCTCCAAGGGATCGCGGGCAGCGCCTCCAGCGAGTCCGCCCGCAGCCGGTTACTCGATCGATCCGCCTCCCTCCCGCCGGAGCAGCAGGCCCAAATCCGGCAAGGCGTGGTCAGCCAGTGGGCCATGAGCGATTCCGACGCCGCCGTGAAGTGGATTCATTCGCTCCCAGCCGACCAGCAGAAGCCCCTGCGCGATTCCGCGGGAAATATGATGTTGATGATGAAGCCCGCCGCTGGAGCGGACCTGCTCCTGGAAGGCGCCGAGGACAAGGATAAGCCGCAAATTTACGACCGCGTCGTCGGGCAATGGGCCTGGCAGGATTCCAAAGCTGCTGGCGAATGGCTGAGCAAACAGCCCCAGGGCCCGGAACTGGATAACGCGCGGCGCACCTACGCCGTCTCCGTGGCGCAAAAGGACCCCGCCGCCGCCATGGACTGGGCGAAGAGCGTGCAAAAAGACGACCAGCGGGAACAATCCGTCGGCCAGGTCTTCCAACAGTGGCGGACGAAAGATCCGGCCGCCGCCACCGCCGCGCTCGATGCCTCCGGCCTGCCCGCGGACAAGATAAAACAGCTCAAGGATACCAAGGCGCCTGAAATGAAGGGTGCGACCTCGGTGCGCTACGGGTTTTGAGATGGCGGGCGCGCCCACCGGCGGGCTCCGTTTAATTTCCTCGCGGAGAACGCAAAGAATTCTCGCCCTCGGTGCTTAATCCGCCGTAGCCATGGTGCTGCGCGACCTTTGCGGGCGCGTGCTCTCCAGCTTTCTCACCCACATCCAACAAACCAACATGAACGAACCTATCATCTCCCCTGTGACGCGCCGGAGTTTCCTCGCGCGTGGCAGTGGCATTCTCGGCGGCGCGGCTCTCATCGGTGCACTCGACCCCGCCCGTTTCGCGCACGGCGCGGCGACGAGTGAAGAAATCAAAATCGCCCTCATCGGCTGCGGCGGACGCGGCAGCGGCGCGGCGAACCAGGCGCTCTCCACGTTCAACCAAGGCCCCGTGAAGCTCGTGGCCATGGCGGACGTTTTCGAAGACCGCCTCAAGGGCGCGCTCAACAATCTTTCCAACACCCACAAGGAACGCGTGGATGTGAAGCCCGAGAACCAATTCCTCGGCTTCGACGCCTACAAGAAGGCTATCGCCGCCGCCGACGTGGTGATTCTCGCCACGCCTCCGGGCTTCCGCCCCATGATGTTTGAAGAAGCCGTGAAGCAGGGCAAACACATCTTCACCGAGAAGCCCGTGGCCACCGACGCCGCCGGCGTGAACCGCTTCCTGGCCGCCGCGCGCGAAGCCAAGAAGAAGAATTTGAAGGTCGGCGTGGGTCTCCAGCGCCACCACCAAAAGGGCTACATCGAAACCATCCAGCGCCTGCATGATGGCGCGATCGGCGACATCACCACCATGCGCGCCTACTGGAATGGCGCCACGCCCTGGCTCAAGAAACGCGCCGACCTCGAGAAGCAGGCCGGCCGCAAGCTGACCGAGATGGAATACCAGATGCGCAATTGGTATTACTTTGCCTGGATCTGCGGCGACCACATCGTGGAACAGCACATCCACAACCTCGACGTCATCAACTGGGTGAAGAAGAGCGCCCCGGTGAAGGCCCAGGGCATGGGTGGCTGCGAAGTCCGCAAGGGCGTGGACTACGGCGAAATCTTTGACCACCACGCCGTGGAATTCACCTACGAGGACGGCTCGCGCTGCTACAGCTACTGCCGCCACATCGTGAACTGCTGGAACAGCGTCAGCGAAGCCGTGGTCGGGACCAAGGGCACGTGCGACGTGAATTCCTACATCATCCGCCCCACCGGCGGCGAAGCCTGGCACTACAAGAATGCCGGCGACAAGGACCCGTACCAGCAGGAGCACGACGATCTCTTCGACGCCATCCGCAACAACAAGGACTACAACGAAGCGGAATACGGCGCCATGAGCACCGCCACCGCCATCCTGGGCCGCATGGCGACCTACAGCGGTGTGGAAGTCGAAATGAAGAAATTCCTGGATAGCAACAAGAGCATCTTCCCGCCAAACTTGGCGTGGGATGCCGATATGCCCGTGAAGCCGGGCCCCGATGGCATGTATCCCCGTGCCATCCCCGGCCAGTTCAAGCCAGTCTAAGGAAACCAATTTAAGACTCCCGTCTTAAAAGAGTAATCCCGTCCGCGCCTCGCCTTGGCTCCACGCCAGGGCGGGGCGCAATTTTTTGGGAGTGGAACGATCCCTCGCATACCTGCGCGAGGGCCTTGCCTGGCCGGGTGTTCAGCGCACCGTCGGACCGTTGGCCGCAGGCGGAAGGTTGCGATAGTAAGTCTCGAGCATCAAGAGGCACAACGCCGTGCGATACACCTGGTCGTTGATCCCTTCCCCCGAACCTAAGCCCAGCATTTTTGCCCCCGGCGGAGGCCAGCTCCCATCGGGATTTTGGGCATTATTCAGTTCGTCCCGAATCCATCGATTCCACCTTTGCCACGCAGATCCTCCCATCGAGTAGGTGGCCTGGGTGTGGTAGTACCACGCGTAGAGGTCTCCGCGCTCGCTCTTGTAGCGAAAAGCCTCATTGCGGTTATCCTTTTCCGCCTCTTCCAACACCCAATCCACACTCCTTTGGACATCGGAGCGAAAACCTTTCCAGAGCAGGCGGCAGAAAATCCCCGCCCCAGTCAGGCTATATTTGTTTTCAGGTCCCCGGTAGCCGTAGCCGGCAGAGCCCTTCCACACCTTGATCAAAGCCTCCATGGCCCGGTCCAGGGAGCGTTCGACCCCGGGCAAGTTCAATCCCGTGAGGAAGGCTGACTTGAGGGCCTGAATTTGCCAGCTACTCACGGAGAGATCGTTGGCTGATTTATCATAACCGTACATCCATCCCCCAGCCGGCCCCTGCCCCCGCACAATATGATCCACGGCCTGGGTCAGGACCGGAACGACCTCAGCATCCTTGGTGAAAGAATAGTAGTCCGCCAAGGCGAGCGTACAGATGCCCTGGTCGTAAACCCCGGTTGACGAAAATGCTTCCTCCATGCTCAGGCGCCCCTGGTACTTGGCGCCATTCTCGACGATCCAGCGGACCGCCTGCGTTACCGTGGGCCCAAAATCCGGCGAGTCCTTGTCCTCTCCATGCCCGAGAAAGCAAAGCAACGCGAAGCCGGTCATCGCACCCTTGTTTTTCTCTCCCCAGGAACCGTCGGCGTTTTGGACCTTTCGCAGCCACTGCAGCCCGCGCACGACCGCTTGCTCGCTCTTTTCCGAACCGCCGTATTGTTTCAGCATGGCGGCCCGGCTGGCCGGACTCACCCGCCCCGCCAACGAGGGCAGCACCAGTTTCTCGGCCGCCACGGCCGGGGCGGCGGAAATAGCGGCTTTGCGACCACCCCGGTAGCGCAGCGCCCCTTGCGCATCCAACGCCTCGTAGGCGGTGTGGCCCGCGTTGAAATTCAGATACAACACGGTTCTGTCGGGGACCAAGTCCACGCGAATGGTATGCGGCCCATTCAATTTCCATCGTCCCCCGGCAGCCGGCACCGCACCGGTCACCACGCTCAGAGTCCCCTCCGGAGAAAAGCGGAATTCCGTCCACGGCTTGTCCTCCGACCGGAGCCGATTGCAATTCCAGGTGAACGAGGTGAGCGTGCGGGGCCAATCCAGCAGGGCCTCCGCCGGAGGAACAGGCACGCTCGCCAGCAATCCGTGCAACTTGAAATAGTCGAGATCCGCCAGGGAAAACTGGCCGGCCTTCGCGGTGAATACGAGGCCGTCCTCTCGCCGCAGGGTCACGTCCTCCCCGGAAAACCCGACCAAGGTCGCGCGAATGACGACGCCACGCAGATCGGTAAACGCCCGCACCTCCGGCGACGCAGGCCGCCCGGGCTTCGGGAGATTGAAAAAATCCGGGATCGGCGGGACCGGAGCGGCGGCCGTCGGGAGGGTTTTGGCGGNATTCTCACCACCCGCCGCCGGCGAACCGGAGACTGGAGCCTGCACCGGGATCAAGCCCGGCGCCGAGGCCGGGTTCTTCACCTTGGAAAGCTCCGGGGATGGAACGACGCCATACCCACCCAAAAGACTCATTGATGCCAAAAAGGTGGAGGCCAGCCAGGAAATGTGGTGGTGGAGAAACATGGGATTAGGACCGAGTTGGGCGTGGCGGGTCGTTGCGCTTACGGTGCCGGCTAGCCGACTTCTTGAAATGAAGAACCGTGCTGGTCGCTATGTGACGCCGAAACGGGCCGGCGTCGAAGTGGAATCGTCATCGTTCACGCTCTATTCATCTTCGCCGTCGTTCACAGCGGCGCCCCAGAAACCCAGCCCTTCATTTCATCGATTCGCGAGCCCTTCCTCCCCGGGTTGCTCCGCCGCCTTCTTCCCGCCGCCTTCTTCCCGCCGGTTCGCCATGGATCTGCCGCCGGCGCCATCGATTTCGTCCGGACCACGGTCATCCCCATAGTCCCCCGTCGCCGTGGTGCCGGAGAGGTTGCGTTTTAGGCGAATTCCGCTACGGGAAGCATGGGAAATATCGGAGCGCGTTTTAGCCCCGCGCGCGCCGGCTCCTCGCCACCATGAATTTGACCCGCTTTTTCCGCCGATTTTGCCGTGCCGCGAAGACGCCCGATGCCGCGGCATTTTTACGCACTGAAAAGAGCGCTTCGGAGGCGGCCGCCCCAGGCTGCGGCCAACGCGCGTGGGCGGCGAGATTGGTCTGCTCCGGCGTGGTCGCCAGTTTTTTGACGATGCCGCCAACATCCCGGGGCGATGATCACGTGAAAGTCGTCCTCAGTTCGGAGGTTGATCCTTTCAGCCTCACCGCCCCGCGCTCCACGTACTCGAATCTCATCCGGCCCCTCGGTCTCACCGAAACGGGCCTGGTCACGTTCGTCGAGCCCAAGTATACCTTCAGCTATCCGGAGATTCGCTATCTCTACCGCGCCACCGCAGCCAAAGTTCTCACGCGAGCGGGTCCGGATTACCAGCCGCACGGCTTTATTGCCGAGGACGTGAATCCCGCCGGCAAAGTGGCCGTTCTCGGCCAGCCCTATGAGGACGCCAACCAGTTTCAGGACAATCTGTTCTTCATCATCGGCAGCAAAGCCAGCCCGATTGTCGTCGGCGGCCAGCTCGCTGCCGACGACGGCTTCTTTAAATCCTTCGGCGCCCCGTCGCTGGCCGCCAATGGCGCCGTGGCTTTCCAGGCAACCACGACCTTTTCCGGGCAGGGGGTATTTCTTTCGAGTGGTCCGGTTCTCCGGCGCATCGCCAAGGTCGGCGGGGATGCCTTGAACGGCGGCACGTATCTTTCTTTCGGCCCCTCCGTGGCCGCTGGCGTGCTCGGCAAAACTCCTCTGGTGGGCTTCACCGCCCATACCACGGGAGTGACCGGCTATGGCTTGTACCTGGCCTCCCCTTCGACGGTAAAGCTGGTCGCCTCCGGCTCCCATCTCGATTTCCGCATGAATAACGCGGGGCAGATGGTCTACGAGGAGAATAATCGGATCTACCTGGGAGACTTCTCCTTCCCTGGCGCGGCCACGGCGATCATCTCCTCGGGCGATCCCTCGCCCGATGGTTCGACGTTTTCCACGCTTTTCACCCCGTCGATCAACGATCGGGGCCAGGTGGTTTTCGCCGCCTATACGAATAGCTACCCGTATCGCGGAATCTTCCTTTGGACACCCGGTGGGATTAGCAAAGTGATCGCGAAGGAAGGGCAAGCTTTCGATGGTGGCACGGTGCAATCCCTCGACGGTTTTTATTCGGGCGACCCTCTCGAAATCACCAATTCGGGGGTGGTGATGTTCCGGGCCTCCATCCAACGAACGGCGGCCACGACCCTCGGGCTGTTTCTGGGAAATGGGGACAGCCTGGTGAAAGTCATCGAGGTGGGCGACCCCCTGCAGGGGACCACGGTGGCGGACGACTCCAACTATAGCTCGTCCCCCTCGGTTGCTCTCCCGGGACTCCTGCCGGGGCACGGCAGCGTCAACTCCCACGGTCAGGTGGCCTACCGGGTCCTGCTCACCACGGGAAAAGCCGGCATCTTCCTTTTCACGCCGGCCTTGCGCTGGTCGGCGGTCACCAATGGCGAGTGGGATACCAATGCCAATTGGACGCTGGGACTGCATCCCTCGGCCACGCAAAACGTGACCATCGATCCGCCCACGGATCTGGTCGTTTCGGGTCCGAGCCTCAATACCCAGGTGCTGTCCCTCCAGCTCGGCGGCGGCACGGGTCTGGTGCATTTGCGGCTGCGGCCCAAAGTCCTTCTCGGTTCAAAGAAAGGCGTGACCGTCGCGGCCAATGGAATCCTGGAAGGCACCGGCACTCTCGTCGGCGGCGTCACCCTGCAAAGCGGCGCGAAGATGGCGCTGAGCCTGGGCGGCCGGGTGCGCGGGACCAGCTACGACTCCCTCAAGGTGGCGGGCTCGCTCACGCTGGATGGCACGCTGGACGTTTCCCTGGCCAACGGCTTTGTCCCGGTGCCGGGCGACAGTTTTGACGTACTGGATTTCTCAACTCACCACGGCAGCTTCGCCACGGTGAATCTCCCCACCCTCGCTTCGCCGGCTTTTTTGTGGAACACCTCCAGCCTGTATCGCGACGGCAAAGTCTCCGTGGTCCTCCAGCCGTCCTTGCAGGGCGCCTACGGGGGGCTCATCCAGGCGGCGACACCCGATGTGGCGACCTCNGGGCCCATCACCATCACCGTGAAAGGCAACGGCCAGGTGATCGCAACGGGACAATTTGGGCCCAAGCGATTCTCTTTTTCCGGCCGGCTCAATGAACTCGGCGAAGTGAGTGGCCCGCTCTACAGCAAGGGGCCCACGCTCAAGCTGACACTCGACCTCGCCAGTGCGCCGGGACAAATCACGGGCGCCATCAACACCGGCGGAACCACCCTGGCCAATCTGACGGCGGATCTCACCCCGGCGTATAATCCAAAAACGTATCCCAATCCCTACGCCGGGCTCTACACCGTGGCCTTTCCGCCGGATGCGGCAGCCCCCAACCCGGCGAAGTATCCCCAGGGCATCGGGTTCGGAGCCCTCACCATCTCCCCCACGGGCCAGGCCCAATTCGTCGGCCAGCTCGGCGACGCGACGCCGATCTCCGCCGGGGGCAAAATCACCGCGCATGGCGAGCTGCCGGTATATCTCTCGCTCTACCACAAGACGGGATTCGTCCTCGGAAAAATCGCTCTGCACGGAACGACGCCGAACGATGCGGTGGATGGCACGCTCCACTGGTCGCGGCCCGCCACTGCGGCACCGCTTTACTACGACACCATCGCGTCGTCCATCACGGTGGACGGTTCCGGATACGTGGCTCCGGCTTTCCCCGCTGGCCCAGCCACCTTCACAATCACCGCAGGCGGGATTCCCTCCGTGACTTCGAAGGCCGTCGCCATTGACGCCAAGGGCAAGGTGACCACCGATCCGCTGGACGGGCTCAAGCTGAAGTTGCTCCCCAAGGGGCTGTTCTCTGGCTCCTTCACGGGNGTCGGCGCCAATGGAAAAACCAAGGCCTTCCTCTTCAAGGGGGCCGCGATTCAAAAGAAGCACGCCAGCCAGGGCGTCTTTCCGGGCCTCAATCAGACCGGCTCCGTCGATTTGCGCTAAAACATCGTCAACCCGCTCCCGCACCGACTCCCCGGACTCCCGCTACCATCGAAGCAAAAAGGCCGGCTCCCCGGCGCCCGCGGCTGTTGCAATCGTCTGGTGCACAAAGAGAATCTTCCGCGCCGTCGCCGTATTCAGCACGAAGGGATACAGATCGCGCTGCCCCAGGCTAGCGCCGATTTCATTCAGCGCTGGGGAAATCCGCGCCCACGTGTTGAGGGTTTGCAGGAATTTTTGGTCGCTGGGCGTCCGTGTCGCGCCGAGTGCTTGCTCGGAAAACGGCGTGGCCGGAATCGGCACGGCCTCCCCCCGCCAGCCAAACGCCTGCACCGTCTCCACGGCATCCACGATGTGCAGATACTGCGCCCAGGTTTCCGCCCAGTCCTCCCACGGNTGGACCGACGCATACGCCGTGATATGGCTGTCACTCCAATGGGGCATCGGCCCGTATTGGTAGTAGCGCGANAGNGCCGAGCCATAGTCCGCGCGCTCATCCCCAAAGAGCTCGCGAAAACGCATCATCGTGGGATCCCACGGGGCGCGATGCCGGAAAAAGCCGGCCCAATAGTAATGCCCGATTTCGTGGCGGAAATGCCCGATGAGCGTGCGGTACGGCTCACCCAGGCGGCGCCGCTCGTTTTCGCGATAGCCGTCGTCCGCCTCGCGAATATTCATGGTGATCACCCCCTCCAGGTGCCCCGTGACCACGTGCCCCCCGAATTGCGGAGCCAGAAAATCGAACGCCAGGGCCAGCGGATGCTGCGCCTTACCCGTGGGAAATTGCCCGAGCCCGGCCATGGTATAGAGCACCCGCCGCTTCTCCGCCTCCATGCGGCGCCACGCCTCCAGGTGCCCGCCGCCCGTGAGATCGGGCAGCGTGCGCGTGAGTTCACAGGAGCGGCATCGCCCCGCTCCACCCATCGCCGGCACCAGCCAGTTGCACACCCCATACCGCACTCCATTTTCACACCGCCGCAGCGGGCCTTCAGGCTCGACCGGCTGGAAGCGGTTCGTCGCCAGATCGTAACCCACGGGCCGCCGGCAGCGGAGGCACTCCGTGTTATCGAAAAAGAGGATATTCCCGCAGGTGCAGGCAAAATGAATCATGGTCCAACAGTCGCAAAATGGAGACGGGGAGACCGGTCCGCGTATCGGCGTGGGGTTCGCCTTTTCCGCCCGAAAAAAATTTCCCGGACGCTGCGGAAGGCTCGCGCTCCGAGTCTGCGACCTTACGACAAAATCCGCCGCCTGCCTACTGCTATCGCTCACGAAGCGGGCCCGATCGCACCGAAATCAAAACTCCCCTGTCCCAAATCCCCCGCCCTGTTCGTCGTGTTATTGAATCCGCAAAACAGCGCGCCGCCCATGGCCCCCCGGACCCGGCCAAAGCGGCCCTCGATTTGCCAAAAAAACTGTCTTAGCCTAAACCCAAATCACCATGAACCTCACACCGAAAGCCGCCCCGGAATACATGTTCCTCTTGCGCGGAACCCAGTTTGAAACCCGGCTCTCCCTGCAAGAGATGCAGGAAGCCATGGGCCACTACACCGCGTGGCTCGATCGACTCACCCAAGAGGGGAAACTCAAGGGCGGACAACCCCTCGCCCCAGCCGGGAAGATCGTTTCCGGCAAAGGCGACCGCACCGTGTCCGACGGACCCTTTGCCGAGGCCAAGGAAGCCATCGGTGGCTACCTCATGTTTAACGTGCCCGATCTCGACGCCGCCGTGGCCATCGCCAAAACGTGCCCGCTGCTGGAGTACGGTGCCGACGTGGAAGTGCGTCCCGTGCTCGACCTTTGTCCCACCATGCAACGCCTCAGCGAATGGTCGGGCCAGGCGTAGACGGCGGCGCCACGGCGCCCGAACCCGCCGCGCACGGCGAGATCTCCCGGCTGGCCGAGCATCTTTTTCGGCACGAATCCGGAAAGCTCATCTCGGTGCTCACGGGCATCTTTGGCTCGGAACATCTGCAGCTCGCCGAGGACGTGGTGCAGGAATCCCTCATCCGCGCCCTGAAAACGTGGCCGTACTACGGCGTGCCCCAAAATCCCGCCGCGTGGATCACGCAAACGGCCAAGCACCTCGCGCTGGATCTCATCCGCCGGGAAAAACGGTTCCGGGAAAAGCAGCCGGAAATCATCGTGGCCTTCGAGCACCGCACGCCCGACGATGCCGGAACCGCCACGCCCACGCTGGATACCGAACTGGCCGATGAGCGCCTCCGCCTCGTCTTCACCTGCTGCCACCCGGTGCTGCCGCCCGAGGCGCAAATCGCCCTCGCACTGAAGACCCTCTGCGGCTTCAGCCCGGTGGAAATCGCCAAGGCCTTCCTCACCTCCGAGGCCGCCGTGGCCAAGCGCCTCACCCGCGCCCGGCAAAAGATTCAGGAGCAGCGCATCCCTTTTGAAATCCCGGCCGGCGACGAACTCTCCGCGCGCCTCGACGGCGTCTTGATGACGCTCTACCTGCTCTTCAACGAAGGCTACAAGGCCTCCTCCGGCGATCGCCTCGTGCGGCAGGAAATGTGCGTGGAAGCCATTCGGCTCACCAGCCTGCTGGCGGGGCATCCCGCCGGCGACGTGCCGCGCACCCACGCCCTCCTCGCGCTGATGTTGCTCAACGAAGCCCGGGCTCCCGCGCGGGTGGATCCGCAGGGCAACATCCTGCGCCTGAAGGAACAGGATCGCACCCAGTGGGATCGCGCCATGATCGCCATCGGCCTGCATCACCTCGCGCGCTCCGCGGGCGGCCTGGAAATCACGGAGTATCACCTCCAGGCCGGCATCGCCGCCTGCCACAGCACCGCGGCGGACGACACCTCCACCGACTGGGCCCGCATCCTTGCGCTCTACGATCAACTTGCGCAAATGGATCACTCCCCCATCATCGCCCTCAATCGGGCCGTGGCCCTGGGCAAGGTGCAGGGCCCTCGCGCCGGCCTGGCCGCGCTCGACGCCGTGCGCCACGAACCCGCCCTGCAACAGTACCACCTCCTCTACGCCGTGCAGGCGGAATTCGAATCGCAGCTCGGTAATTTCGAAGAGGCCGCCAAGCAACTCCGCAAGGCCCTGCGCCTCGCCGAGGTGAAGTCCGAGCAGTCCTTCCTGAGCAAGCGCCTCGCGGATTTTGAGGAGTAGCCGCCAGGCCCGACCCGAACCTCGAAGCTTTTGGTCCACGAAAAGCACCAAAGACACGAAACCAATGCCTGGTCATTCCGGAGACAAGTCGTTGGCTTTTGCTTGTGCTCCTGAGGGGGCGGCCAGGCCCCTTTCCGCTCACCACCCCGATCATCCCGCCTGAAGGGATATTGGAGGACTGCGTGAAAATAGCGGGCCGAATAGGCCGTGCGCTCCCTTCCTCGCGAAGCGCTCTTTTCGTGTCTTTCGTTCTTTTCGTGGACCCTCAAAACGCCAAAACGCGCGTGGCCGCTTCCGCCGCCACGCGCGTCGAAATCAATAGCCTCGGGCGCTTACATTTTTTGCGGCACGATGACCATCCACATCACGCCGAAACGATCGGCGACCATGCCGAAACTCGGCGAAAAGAAGGTCTTCGTGAGCGGCATGCACACCTGGCCTCCGTCCGCGAGAGCCGCGTAGGCGCGTTCCACCTCCGCCACGGTGGGCGCCGAGTAGGAAAGCGAGATGCCGTCGAATTTGGGCTGCCCCGAGCAGCGCCCGTCGGAGAGCATCACGTTGGAGCCCCCGATCTTCAGGGTCGCATGCATCACGCTGTCGGGAGACGCCGTGCTCCCGCAATCGCCCGACGGCGGCTCCGGGCTGTCCTTGAAACGCATCAGCATCAGGACTTCGGCGCCGAGCGCCTTCTTATAGAATTCGATGGCCTCGTCGCAGCGGCCCTCGAAGGTGAGGTAGGGCTCGATGATCGGGAGGGTGTTGGTGTTGGCAGTACTCATGGTATGTTGTTAGTTTGCTGTATTGGACTCAAAAGGAATGGTGATCCGATTCACTTCCACGACGAATGGAGCGGAGCCCCCAGGACATCACATCGCAGAAAATGTGAAATTCTGGAGACGGCCGTCCACCGCTTGGTTCAGTGCTTCGCAAGATGCTCCGCGAGGCGCGCAGGCGTCCGCCTGGAGTCGTCGTGCTCATCTCGGCAGGGTCGCGTCAGGCTTGCGGCGCGGACTCCACCAGCGCCTTCAATTGCGCCAGGCCTCGCTCAAAATCGCCGCCCACCATTTTATCCATGTTCATAAACATCCCCACCGCCTTCGCCATGAAGTTGTAGGTGCCCGTCATCGTCCAGGTCACCAGGGTGCCCGTCCCTTGCGACTGAAAAGTAAATTCCACGGCATTGGTGCAGGGGAACGGCTTGATGAATTCCAGCCGCATGCCGATGAACTCCGCTGGCCGGCTGTCCGTAATCGTGATGCGCCCCTCCCCCGCCTTGCTGTTTCCCACCCAGGCATAGCTTGCCCCGGTACCCGACGGCGCGCCTTCGTACGTCTTCTTCATGGCCGGATCCAGCTTCTCCCACGGCGACCACGCCGTCCAGAGGTGCAGATCATTCACATGCGGGAAGACGAGTGCCGGCGAAACGCTCATGGCCGCCGCCCGGACAATTTTGAAAGCCGACGGACGCGAAGCCACGACCACCAGAAAGATCGCGATGACGACCCCGAGGCCGATGAGGATATTGTAAAACATGGGAGTGGATGAAGTGCAGGGTTCGTTCGGTAGATTCTTCTCAAGACAAACTTTCCATCAGTCGAAATTCTGTTCGCTCGCCCTGGAGAATCAAACGTGTTTTACAGCTTCGCGAGCAATTCGCTCAGCCGATCCACACTTCGCGGCCAACCTTCGTCGAGATTTTCGGAAACATCCACCAAAACGGGTCTGCAAACTCTTTCGTTGACATTACGCGTATTTTCGTACGTATCTAATTCCTATGTCTCTGCATGACTTGGTCCCGCTTTATGCATGGAACCATGGGAGGGGTCCCGAAACCGGCATCGCAAATACCTCCCGCCGGATCGTTTGCCACGGACATTCCACCAAGGCTGCAGCGACCGCCCCCTGAATCCCGCGCCTGCCATGTCGCTCACGGTCACCTACCTCCTCGCCTTCATCGGCTCCATCGCGCTCGCGGCGCTAAGCACCCTCGGAGCGCTGGTGAACCCCGTCACGGGCATCTTCCTCCAATGCGCCGCTCCGCTCGCGCGTCTGCTTGGCCGCCAGGTTTCGGATGCGCTCGGCGCCTGGGGTCCCCTGCTCTGGGTCAGCGCCCTCTGGCCCCTCTCGCTCCCTCTGCTGCACGGCGTCGTCTTTCAACTGCTGCGCTGGCCATGGTGGAGTTTTCCCACCGCGTTTTTGGTCACCGGCATCCTCACCGCCACACTCCTCCTCTTTCTCTACTCCGCCCCCGAGTAACGCCCCGCCATCCCGACCCGAAAATGGTTTGCCCCGGCTCCCCCGCGCGGAAATCATCCCCCCATGTCTCTCTCCCGATTCCTCACCTCTTCTCTCGCTTTTTTTGCCCTCGCCACGCTGGCCGCCGCGGAAGCCGTCAAGGATCGCGAGGGCGCCGTGCGCTTCGATCGCGCCACGCTCGAAAATAATCCGCGCTGGAATTACAACGACCCCGAAAAAGCCTTCGCCGAGGCCAGGCGGACCGGCAAACCCGTGCTCGTCGTTCTCCGGTGTGTCCCCTGCCTCGCCTGCGCGGGGATTGATGCGCAAATCTTGATGGATCGTTCCGAGGTCGCGCCGCTGCTCGATCAGTTTGTCTGCGTGCGCGTCATCAACGCCAACGCCCTCGACCTCTCCAAATTCCAGTTCGACTACGACCTCTCCTTCTCCGCTTTCTTTTTCAATGCCGACGGCACGCTCTACGGCCGCTATGGCTCGTGGAATCACCAGAAAGACTCCGCCAACAAGGCCACCGAGGGCCTGCAACGCGCGCTCGAGGGCGCCCTCGCTCTGCATAAAGGCTACCCCGCGAACAAAGCCTCCCTGGCCGGCAAGCAAGCCGGTCCTACTCCGTTCAAGACGCCCGTCGAAATTCCCACCCTCAACGGCAAATACAAGGCCGACCTCGATTGGAATGGCAAGGTCGTCGCCAGCTGCGTCCATTGCCACCAGATCGGCGACGCCATGCGCCTCACCTTCCGCGAAAAAGGCGAACCGATTCCGACCGAGTGGATCTTCCCCTTCCCCGCGCCCGAGACCATCGGCCTCACACTCTCGGCAGATGCCGCCGCCCGCGTGGCTTCCGTCGCCCCCGGCTCCCTCGCCGCCCAGGCCGGCCTTCAGCCCGGTGACGATCTCACGGCCATCGCCGGACAGCCCATTATCTCCGTCGCCGACGTGAGCTGGGCGCTGCACCGCGCCCCGGCCCAAGGTCCCCTGCCCCTCACCATCCGCCGCGCCACCGCGGTCAAAGCCGTCACGCTCGACCTCCCGGCCGACTGGCGCTTCAAGGCCGATATCTCCAAGCGCGTCGGCACCTGGCCCCTGCGCGGCCTCGCCCTCGGCGGCTTGGTGCTGGAGGATCTTACCGATACCGATCGCGCCTCCCGGGCTCTCGATCCGAAGGCTCTCGCCCTGTGGACCAAAAGCGTAGGCCAGTATGGCAAACACGCCGCCGCCAAAAATGCCGGCTTCCAAAAGGACGACGTCCTCATCGCCTGCGATGGCCTCACCACCCGCATGACCGAGGGCGAAATGATCGCCTATCTCCTGCAAAAACACCGCGCCGGCGAAAAGGTCTCCGTCACCGTCCTCCGCGGCGCCACCCGCGTGGAACTCACCCTCCCCATGCAGTGAGGCGGCCGGGCCTCAGATTACCAAGTTACACTGCGCTTGCCATCCCAGTGCAAATCCCACGCGGCGCCCTCCTTCCCGGGCCCGCGTTGCTGCGTCCTGGTATGGTATCTGTGTCCTCTGCGTAATCTGCGTTTTCTGCGGTAACAGGACCGTCCCCTTAAAAACAGGTCCCCGAAAATTCCCCTCGCCAGTCCGTGAGACCCGTGGCAGCTTCCGCGCCCTTTCGCATGAAATTGAATCGCTCTCGCCCATTCGCAGTCGCTCTTTCGCTGGCTGCTGCCGCCGTCGTTTTTGCCGCTGATACGAAGCCCAAGAAGCCGGCTGCCCCTGCGGCGAAGCCCGCTGCGCCCGCCCCGGCCGCGCCCGCCGCCGCCGCGACTCCCGCCGCGACTCCCGCCGCAAAGCCGGCGCCCGGCCCGAAGGACAACGAAGTCCTCGCCACCGTGAATGGCGAAGAAATCAAGCGCGGCGAAGTCGAGGGCGTCATCCGCGACGTCCTCATCTCCCGCCAGCAGCCCCCGGATTCGCTGCCTCCCGCCGAGAAGGACAATGCCGTTCGCCAGGTGGTGGACAGCCTCGTCATGGAGCGCATCATGAAAAAGGCCACCACGGGCGTCACCGTGACCGATGCCGAGATTGATGGCGAGATCACCAAGATCAAAGAGCAGCGGAAAATGACCGACGCGGAGATCGCCAAGAAACTGGCCGAGGCCGGCAAAACGATCGACACCCTCAAGAAGGACATCCGCGAAGGGCTCACCCAGAAGAAGTGGTTCGACGAGCAGTTCAAGGGCAAGGTCAACGACGCCACCGAGGCCGACGCGAAGGATTTCTACGACAAGAATGCCAAGGAATTCGAGTCGCCCGAGACGATGCGCGCCAGCCACATCCTGTTCATGCTGAAGCCCGACGCCACCCCCGAGCAGGTCGCCGCCGCCAAGAAGAAGGCCGACGCCGCCACCGTGCGCGCCCAAAAGGAAGACTTTGCCAAGCTGGCCAGCGAACTCAGCGAGGAGCCCGGCGCCAAGGAGCGCGGTGGCGACCTGAATTTCTTTGGCCGCGGCCAGATGGTTCCGGAATTTTCCGACGCTGCCTTCAAGCTCAAGACCGGTGAAGTGACCAAGGAGCCCGTCCGATCGCAGTTCGGCTACCACGTCATCAAGGCCACCGACCACAAGGAGGCCGCCAAGCAAGCCTTTGACGAAGTGAAGAAGGATCTCACGGCCTACCTCACCAAGGACAAGAAGCAAAAAGCCGCCCAAGAGATCGTCGCCAAGCTCAAGGAAGCCGCCAAGATCGACATCAAGCTTCCTCCGCCGCCGGCGCCACCCGCGGACGCCCAGCAGATTCCGCCGGAAATTCTCGAGCAGCTCCAAAAAGCGCAGCAGGCCCAGGAGGCCCAGAAGAAGGGCGCCAAAGCTCCCGTCGAAGCCGTGACGCCTCCCGTCAGCGTGCCCGCCGAGACGCCCAAGAAGTAAGGGCCTTCCCCCTTCTCTCGAATACAGATCATCGGATACTGCGCGGCCCAAAGGTCGCGCAGTATTCTTTTGTCCCTGCCCTTCAGAAGGCGCTATCGAGCCTTTCTGGACTCTCTCCCGTTTGCTTCCCGTCCCTAAAACCCCACCGCGCAACCCCTTCCAAAGTCGTATAAATCCCCTCTCCGCAAGGCCCGCCGCTTGCTACCTCGCGAGGTGAAACTCGCGAGCACTTTGGAACCCACTCACCACGCAAAAAGTCCGGACTCCCAGCGCACTTCGGCCGACCCGTTGAAGGCCGCCGATCCACTTACCCCTGGCGTCAAGCCCTTCCTCCTGCGCGCCGTGAAGGATCTCAAGGTGCTCCAAAAGCTCCGGCTCTGCGGCCTCCTCTGCGTCGCCGCCGGGCTCCTGCCCACCCTGGTCCTCCTCTACCGGCTGCACCCGGCGGATCCCACCGGACTGGAAAAAGGCGTCCTCACTTCCCTGGTCTGCGTGACCGTCGTCGTCCAGACCCTCGGCCTCATGCTTACCCTTCTCATTGGCCGGCAAATCCTCATGGATATCTCCGGTTCGCTGCACCGCCTCGGGGGCATCGTCCGCGCGCTCAGCAATCGCGAAAATGGCACCGTCGTGGAAATCGCGGACAAGGGCGACGAAATCTCCGCCCTCGCCGGCGCCCTCCAGCAGATGATCGAGGACGCCAAGCTCGACCGCCAGAAACTCATCCAGGGCAACGTCGCGCTGGTCCTCAGCAACGAACGGCTCGCCCAGACCAACATGGAACTCGAGGCGGCGAACAGCAAGGTGCGCCAGCTCGCCGAGCAAGCCGGCGCCGCCAACCTGGCCAAGCGCGACTTCCTCGCCGTGATGAGCCACGAAATTCGCACCCCGGTAAACGGCATCATCGGCATGACCGAGCTGGCCATGAAGACCTCCCTCAGCGGCTCCCAGCGCGACTATCTCGAGACGGTCAATTCCTCCGCCCAGTGCCTCCTCGAACTCCTCAACGACATCCTCGATTTCTCCAAGATCGAAGCCGGCAAGCTGGAGTTGGAAGTCATCGATTTCAGCCTCCGCGAGACGCTGGAATCCGCCGCCGCCACCTACGCCGAGCGCTACCACACCAAGGGCATCGAGCTCCTCGTGGATGTCCGCCCCGAGGTGCCCGACGCCCTCGTGGGCGATCCCTACCGCCTCCGCCAGGTGGTCCTGAATCTCATCAGCAACGCCCTCCGCTTTACTCCCCAGGGCGAAGTCATCATCCGCGCGGAAATCTCGCAAATCAATGAAGTCGAGACCCTCCTGCGCTTCACCGTGAGCGATACCGGATGCGGCATCCCGGCGGAAAAACGGGAGGCTATTTTCGACGCCTTCTCCCAGGCCGACAGTTCCACCACCCGGCGCTTTGGGGGCACCGGTCTCGGCCTCGCCATCTGCAAACAGCTCGTCCAGCTCATGGACGGCTGGATCTCCGTGCAATCCAGCCCCGTGGGCGGCGGCAGCGAATTCCAATTTCGCGCCCGCTTCGGCGTCGGCGCCACCCTCACGCAACCGGAAAAATACACCCTCTCGGGCCGGCGTGCGCTGGTCTTGGAGTCCCACGAAAAGAGCGCCTCGCTCCTCGCCAATGCCCTCGGCGCCGTGGGCATGACGGTGGAAACCGTCGCCAACGTGAACACCGCNCTCCTCCACATCGAGACCACCCGGCGTTGCGGGGAGGAATTCGACTTCATCATCGCCGATACCCTCCACGCCGCCAGTGGCGGGTTGGAACTCACCCGGCGCCTGCCCGAATTTCAGTTGACCGANCCCCGCCTCATCCTCCTGCACTCCGCCGCGCGGCGCGACGATTTTCCCGCCAAGACCCACGCTGTGGCGGAAATCTCGAAGCCCATCCGCATCCGCAAGCTCATCACGGCCATGGAGGCCGCCCTCCTCCCGAAATCCGCCGATGCCCCCTGCGATGCCGCTCCCGCCGCCACCCCGACCGCTCCGCACGGGCGCCAGCTTCGCGTCCTCGTCGCCGAGGACAATGCCACCAATCAACGCATCGTCCGCACCCACCTCGAAAGCTGGGGCCACATCGTCGTCACCGCCGACGACGGCGTGGAGGCCGTCACCAAGTTCGGCGCCCACAGCTTCGACCTCGTGTTCATGGATTTGCAAATGCCCCGCATGGACGGCATCGCCGCCACCGCCACCATCCGCCAGCGTGAAAAGTCCGGCGACCACGTCCCNATCATCGCCCTCACCGCCAACGTCCTTAAGGGGGTCCGCGAAGAATGCATCGCCTCTGGCATGGATGGCTACCTGGGCAAGCCCGCCCGCGAGCACGAATTGCTCGCTTGCATTGAAAATGCCGTACCCGGGCTCCGTCCCATCGCGCATACGCAAAAGCTGCCCCTGCCGCCCACCCCCTCCAGCATTGCCAAGGCTAGCTTGGCCGCGGCCCAGTTCCCGTTCGATGTGGCCGAGTTGCTCTCCAGCGTCAATGGCCGGCGCGAGGTTCTCTCCCAGCTTTTGCAAGACTCTCGCGACGAGGATCTTCCCGATCTCATTACCCAGCTCTCCGCCGCCGTCGCCGCCAAGAACTGCGACAGCGTCCGCCGCGCCGCCCATGCCATCAAGGGCGTCGTCGGTGTCTTCCAAGCCCCCACCGCCCTCGCCGCCGCCAAACGGCTCGAAGATAGTGCCCGCGCCAAGCAACCTGAAAATTTTTCTGCACAATCTGCAGAATTGTTGCGCGCGGTATTCGACTTGCTTACATCATTAGAACGGTTCTTGGCTGGCCCTGCCAGCCAAGCCGCCTAGAAGAACCGATCCTCATGTCAGCAGAAAGCCCAAATATCCTGCTTCTTGAAGACACTCGCACCGTGCAAAATTACGTGCGGGATGTCCTCCGCTCGCTGGAATTTCCCTTCGAACTCCTCGTCGCCAAACGCGTCGAGGACGCCGCTCAACTCGCCGATCAGCACGAGATCGACCTGTTCATTGTCGACATTGGTCTGCCCGATGGCGACGGCATCGACTTCCTCTGCGCCATGTCCGCCGTTCATCCGGCCGCCCGCGCTCTGGTCATCACTGGCACCCCCAGCGATGCCTATCGCGACCGCGCCCGCGCCATCGGCGTGCTGAACCTCCTTCCCAAGCCCCTCCAGCGCAAGGCTTTGCTCGATGCGGTGAGCGCCTTGCTGCCGCAAAGCGCCTCGGCCGGAGCGGAGCCCATCGGCTTCGAGGGAACGCTCGGCGGCCTTTCCCCGGCCGACATCGTCCAGCTCAAGTGCCTCCGCCAGGCCACGGGCGTCATCGAATTCAGCAACGAAGACCGCTTCGGCCTCGTATGGTTCGAGGAAGGCGAGGTCACCCACGCCGAATGCGAATGCATCGGTGAACATCACACGGGCCTGGAGGCCTTCCGCTCCATCGTTGCTTGGCGCACCGGCACCGTCCGCGAAGTCCCCCAACCACCCGCCGTCGATCGCAGCATCCACGTCAGTTGGCAGGCCCTCCTGATGGATACGATGCCAGCATTCTAGCGCCTCAAGACCTACCCCGGAGCCATGCCCACACCCAAGAACGGCTCCACCAAAACCTCTCCCCAGGAGAAAAGCCCTCCCCTCGTCTGTCACCAATCGGTGCAACCTCCCGCCGCGCAGGCCTGTGCGTCTCCTCGTCGCTGTGGAAATTGGTCCACCCTGAGCCAAATACTCTGCCAAACCTTACCTCAAGGCTGGCCGCCGGGCGTCGGAGTCGATTCCACCCTCCGTTGTTTAACGCCCGATGCACCCCTCACCCAGGCTTCTGCCCATGGTAGAAAATTGGCCTCTTGCCTCCTTCCGGAAGAACTCCCACCGCCCGCCAAATTACTTTTAGCTGTATTGAAAAGAAATACCGGTAATAATTCCGCAATCTTGAACCCCACTTGGCCCAGCTGCTGCTTTCTCAGTTAATTATACAACGATGAGCGACCAACCCGCAACCATCCTACTTCTGGAAGACATTAGCACCGTGCAATTCTTTGTGCGGAACGCCCTCAGCTCTCTCCCCAAGCCCTATATCTTGCTCACCGCCGGCAGCATCGCCCAGGCCCGCGACATCATCATCGACAAGCCCATCGACCTCTTCATCGTCGATATCGGCCTCCCCGATGGCGATGGCATCGATTTCCTGTGCGAGGCCGCCATGCTTCATCCGCAGGCCACCGCCGTCATCGTCACCGCCAGCCCCAACGACGAAAATCGCGGCCGCGCCGAACAGCTCGGCATCGTGCAAATCCTCTCCAAGCCCATTCAGCGCGACAAGCTCATCGTCGCCGTCAAGAAGCTCCTTGGCTGGGACGACGCCACCAGCGATTCCGCCAACTTCCGCGCCACCCTCAGTGGGCTCACGCCCATGGACATCATCCAGCTCAAGTGCATCAGCGCCAGCACGGGCGTCCTGGAATTCTCCAACACCCTCGGAAGCGGTCGGGTCTATTTCGAGCGCGGCGACGTTGTCCACTCCCTCGTCAAGAACGCCTCGGGCGAAACCTATATCGGCTACGAAGCTTTTGAGGAAATTGTCAGCTGGAAGAGCGGCCGCGTCGCCGAGGTCCACGAAAACGCCGCCCCGCCGCGCACCATCAACACGAATTGGCAGTCCCTCCTCCTCGAAGCCGCCCAAAGCCGCGACGAAATGACCGGTCGCGCCGCGTAGGCCCGCTTCTTCAGAAAGCCTTTTCGCCAGCTCCCATTTTGATCCCGGGTGCGTCAACCATGCCGTGCCTATGGTCCCCCCACCGCTCCGTCCACGAAGGTCGCGTTCCAAGTGCTTCGCGTCGCCCCAATGTGAGTACGCCTAGCGCCCAGCGCGAAGCGTGTTCGCCACAAGTTACCATCGGCAGCGCCCAATATTTTTCGCGCCTTTCGCGCCTTTCGCGTGTTTCACGGATCCAGAATCCAGCGCTCACCACGTCTGTCACCTCCCGCCCGTCGCCTGCGCCATTGGATGTTGAGCGTTGGACGTTGGGCGTTGAGCGTTTTCCCCCACGTCCACGCTTGAGCCCCCGCCGCGTCTTCCCCACCCTGCGCGCATGTCCGACACCCGCACTGCGCTAGACCGACTCCGCGACGCCCGCCTCTACGGCATCCTCGATCTCGGCTACGTCGCGCCCGACGCCCTCGAACGCATCGCCGAGCAAATGTGCTCGGGCGGGGTGGACCTCCTGCAGCTCCGCGCCAAGGGCTACGACGAAAACGCCGTCGAGGAATTCGCCAATCGCATCCAGCCCATTACCGCGGCGGCCGGCGTCCCCCTCCTCCTCAACGACCACCCGCATCTCGTCCCGAGCGTCGGTGCGGAGGGCGCCCACGTCGGCCAGGACGACCTCGCCGTGAGCGACGCCCGCTGGCGCGCCGGCCGCGCCCTCGCCGGGGAAGTCCCCCTTCCCCTCATCGGCAAAAGTACTCACCGTCTCGCCCAGGCGGTCGCCGCCGC
>FJVV01000248.1_pt1 | contig 23035 bp, 21 predicted proteins | sample 1011911 | NCBI WGS metagenome assembly FJVV01 (sample SAMEA3912450, study PRJEB9761) | metagenome | biome: forest; material: soil | place: USA | collected 2011-06-22 | depth 0.1 m
AGCTGAGAGTCTAGAGCTGAGAGCTTAGAGCCAGAGGAGGAGGCTGATTTTTCGAGGGGGCGGAATTCGCAGGGGCAGCCGTTGACCAGGAGGATGCCTTTTTCGAGGGCGACGGGGTCGCTGACGATGGCTTCGACGCGGTCCATGCTGGCGTCCACGCTGCGCGAGGTGCCGGCTCCGTTGGGCTGTTCGCCGAGGAGCGGCCACGCTTCCAAGGCCTGCCGGAAGGCCACGGTGTAGGTGACGGGCTTGGCCTTCTTGGTTTTGGCGGGTGCGGGAATCGTGAAGGTGAATTCGCCGCACTTGGGGAAGCGAAATTCCCAGAGAGGGCGGAGCCATTCGGTTTCGAAGGGGATGCCGTGGGCGCGGAGGTCGGCGCAGATGGCGGAGAGATCTTCCCACACGAAGGCGGGGAGGAAGAACTTGTCGTGAAGTTCGCCACCCCAGCGGATGAAGGGAGTTTTGAACGGATCAATCGCGAGGCGGGCGAAGATGGCGCGGATGAAGAGCGCGACAACTGACATGGCTTCGCGGTCGGGATGCGTCTCGAAGGCGCGGAGTTCGACGAGGCCCAGGCGGCCGTTTCCGGCGAAGGGGTTCCAGAGCTTGTCCACGCTGATTTCGGCTCGGTGAGTGTTGCCCGAGCGATCCATGAGCAGGTCGCGGAAGAGGAGGTCGAAGAGAGCGAAGTTTTGAGGGGAGCCGAATTGCTCGGCGCCGGCGCAGGCGATTTCGAGTTCGTAGAGGGCTTCGAAAGTGGATTCGTCGATGCGCGGGGCCTGCGAGCTGGGGCCCATGTATTGGCCGGAGAAGGCGTAGCTGAGCGCGGGGTGGTGTTGGAAATAGCGGATCGCGGAGGGCAGGAGCGCAGGGAAGGCGAAGAAGGGCGAGGCGAGCCCGAGGGGGCCGCCGAAGACGAGGTGGGCGCCGCCGCCGGTGCCGGTGGTGCGGCCGTTGAACTGGAGTTTGCGGGCGGTCATGCCGATCTTGCCGGCGGCGGTGTAGAGACGGTCGAGCTGACGGTCGTAGTCGGCCCAGTCGTTGCAGATGGAGAGGTTGACCTCGACGACGCCAGGATCGGAGGCGAAGCCGATGGTGGGAAGGCGCGGGTCGGTGGGAGGGGCGTAGCCGGCGAGGACGGCGTCAGTGAGCTTGAGGGAGGCGAAGACGCTTTCGATGGCGGCGATCAGCTCAAGGTAGGCTTCGACGGTGAGTGGCGGGATGAAGATGGTGACGGCACCGTTGAGCACTTCGACGGTGAGGGCGCGGCGGAGGTTTTTCTCGGCGAGGCTGGCGAGGGGTAGGCGGAGGCCGATGAGGCTGTCGCCGGGAAAGAGGACGGCGGAGTCCTGCTTCAACGCGGCGCGCCAGTTGTCGCTGATCCAGGTTTCGCCGTTGTGGTCGAGCGGGAGGACGAAACCGGCGCCGGCGTCGGGGGAGGCGGCGTCATGGGTGGGGAGGATGCCGGCGGCGGGGACGGGGAGTTTTTTGGCGAGGGAGGTGATGACGGCCTGCGCGTTTTTAAGCGTGTGGCGGCCTTTTTTGATGTCACCGCGGAGGCGTTTGATGTCGTTCCATAGGGGGATGCCGTCGGCGCGCCATTGGAGGAGGAGGGCCCAGCGGGGGAGGGGTTCGCCGGGGTAATGTTTGCCGGAGGTTTCGAGGATGACGGCGCCGGGGTAGGCGTCCTTGATGAGCTGGCGGGCGTAGCGGCGGGCGTAGTCGAGCTTGGTGGGGCCGAGGGCGGCGGTGTTCCACTCGGGGCCGGCGGGGTCGTGAGGGATGAAGGTGGGTTCGCCGCCCATGGTCATGAGGACGCCGCTCTTGGCGAAGGTGGCTTCGACGGCGGCACCGCAGGCGCGGATGGTGGACCAGGCGTAGGGGCTGTAGGGAGCGGCGGGCATGGAGAGGTGATCGGAGATGAATCAGTCGATTTTTTCAACCAAGACGCTGGCGGAGAGTTCGTGGCCGACGGGGGTGGGGTTGTAGTAGGAGCCTTGGATGGGGTTGATGCTTTCGGCGACGGCGGCGTGGGCGACGGGGATGAAGGCATCGTCGCACCAGATGCCGTGAGTGGGGTCCAGGCCTTTCCAGCCGCCACCCGGGAGGTAGAGCTCGGTCCAGGCATGCATCGCTCCGGACGAGGGCGAATCCGCCTCGGGGTCGTAGAGATAGCCGCTCACGAAACGCGCGGCGATGCCGAGCGTGCGGCAGAGCTCGATGAAGAGCACGGCGTAGTCGCGACAGGAGCCACTGCCGAGACGAAGCGTGGTGAGCGACGGCTGGATGCCGCGTTCCTCGCGACGTTGGTAGCGGAGGGTTTCGTGCAGCAGGGTGTTGAGCGCGACGAGGAAGGGGACGGTTTCTTTCGGGCGGTCCACGAAGTGTTCGTCGAGCCAGTTGAGGAGGCCGGTGCGGGTCTCGGGAAAGGGCGGGGCGAGGTAGGGGGTGAGGTTGAAGGCGTGGAGCTCTTCGTATTCGAAGGGGAAATTGAAGGCGTAGGGCTTCAGGATGAAGTCGAACGGGTTGATATCGAGGGTCTCGACCTCGAAGTCGGTGCGGATGGTGAGGGTGGGGGCGCGGTCCCAAAAATGAGCCCAAGCGAGACAGTTGTCGTAGTAATCGCGCGTCCAGATGACTTTGGCATCGGGTGAGATGTTGAAGGTGAAATTGCGGACGCGGAGGAGGGCGTGTTCCCGGGGGCGCAGGTAGAGCAGGTGCGGCGAGAAGCCGACCTCGCGTTCATAGGCGTAGCTCGTGCGGTGGGAAACGTGGATCTTCATTCGAAAGTGAGGTTAGCAAGTGTCGGGCCGCAAGAAATGGTTCCGCGCCAAACAGAAAAACAGGTAATTCACACAAAGCTAAGCCTTTTTCATGTTTGGCAACAGCCTGCGCGCCGCATTGCCTGAACAGACGCATGCAACCGGGCGGTGTTAATCTCTATCTCGTCGGCTTCATGGGCACGGGCAAGACCACGGTGGGTCGCGCCGTGGCCCATCAGCTGGGCTTTGCCCTGCTCGACAGCGACCACGAGATCGAGCGGCAGCAAGGGAAGCCAATTCCGGAGATTTTCGCCAAGCAGGGAGAGACGGCCTTTCGCGTGATGGAGCGCGCTTTCGTCGAGGGCGGACATCCGGTGACGGGCACGGTGGTCGCGTGCGGCGGCGGGCTCGTGGTGCAGCCGGGGATGTTGGATTTATTGAAACAGAAGGGCGTCGTGATCTGCCTGCACGCTTCTCTGGAAACGATTTTGCGGCGCACGCAGGGCAACAAGAACCGCCCGCTTCTCGATGTGGAAAATCCGATGGACCGCATCCGTGCGCTCTACGCCGCACGTGAGCCTATCTACAATCAGGCCGGCTCGATCATCCTCACGGACGGGCGCACGCTGGCGGACATCGTCATGCATGTGCTGCGCACCTACCGGCGGGAGGCGGCGGATTTCGCGCGTGCCGCAAAAGCATCCGGCCAATGATCGTGGATCGAGAGACGGTGAGGACGCGCTTGCAGGCGCTCGGGTTTGACGAGGTGCGTTTTGCGCGGGTGGACGCGGGCTTCGGTCCGGGCCTGCGCGCGTGGCTGGACGCCGGCTATCACGCCGACATGAACTGGATCGAGCGCACGGTGGAGAAACGTTCCGATCCTGCGCTGGTGCTGCCGGGGGCGAGGTCGGTGATCATGCTCGGGGTGAATTATCTGCCGTCTGCGGAGGATGCGAAGCGAGAGGGTAAGCCGGTATGGGCGCGATATGCGCTCCATGCGGATTACCACGATACGATTAAAGAGGCGCTCGTGCAGGCGGGGCTTGTGCTGGAGGAGCTCGGCGGAGTGACGGCGAAGGATTATCGTTATTACGTTGATACCGGTCCGGTGATCGAGCGCGGCTGGGCAGCAAGGTCGGGGCTCGGGTTCATCGGGAAGAACTCGATGCTGATTTCGCGGAAACACGGCAACTGGCTGTTTCTTTCGGCGGTGTTGACGACGCTGGAATTCGCTTCGGACGCGCCCGTGCGCATGCATGCGGAGGGGCATGAGACGGAGCCGGGGTTGTTGTGCGGCAAGTGCACGCGGTGCATGGAGGCGTGTCCCACGCAGGCGTTGCCCAAGCCGGGCGTGGTGGATGCACGGCGGTGCATTTCCTACCAGACGATCGAGAACAAGGGGATCATCCCGCGAGAACTGCGCGAAGGGATCGGCAACCACCTCTACGGTTGCGACGTGTGCCTGGAGGTGTGTCCGTGGAATCGCTTCGCGCAGGCGGGGAGGCGGATGCTGCTGTCGGCGCGTTACGATTTGGTGAAGCTGAGTCTGCGCGAAGTGCTGGAGTTGACGCCGGAGCGATTCGCGGAGGTTTTCCGGAAGACGGCGATCAAGCGCGTGAAGATCACCGGGCTGTTGCGCAACGCCTGCGTCGTCGCGGGCAACACCGGGGCGCACGATTGCCTCGGCGTGCTGGTGCGGCTGGCGGGGCATGCTTCGCCCGTGGTGCGGGCGCATGCCGTGTGGGCGGTGCGACGACTGGGGGCGGGCGACCAACTCGCGGTCGTGCGAGCGGCGGAGACGGATGCGCTCGTGTTTGCCGAATACGAAAGCTGAAAAATCAGGCGAACAGCCGCGCCATCACCTCGGAGAAGGCCGCTGGCGGACGCACCGGTCGGCCCGCGCGGTCGATGAAGGCGTGCAGGGTGGAGCCGGTTGCGATGAGTTCCTCGCCGCGGTGGAGTTCATACTCCATGCGGATGCGCAGGGTGGGTTTTTCATGCAAGATCGTGGTGATACGCACCGTGTCGTCGTAGTGCGCGGGTTTCAGGTAGCGCAGTGCGACTTCGAGCACGGGCAGGAAGAAGCCTTGGGTCTCCAGTTGGCGGTAAGGCAGGCCGTGCTCCTTCAGCAGGGCGGTGCGGCCAATTTCCAGCCATGGCAGGTAGCTGCCGTGGTAAACGACGCCCATCATGTCGGTTTCGGCATAGCGGACGCTGACTTCGGCTCGGGATGTGATCATCGGTTCAGGCCAGCGACCAGAACGCAGAAGCGGACGGCAAACAAGGTTCTTTGCGCGCGGGCGTCGCGCCGCAGGCTCGGTTCAGGCATGGGGCTTGCAACGGCGGAGGGCGCAAGATGCGGTGATTAGCTCGAACGCAGACCGATGGCGTTCACGCTAATTTTTCCGACCAAATTCTGCTTTGGAGAGTTTTTGTTTTACATTGGAAATACCGGACTCTTCTTTCGCCCGCTGACTTCACTCTTAAAACGACCACCTGTGAGCTACCAACCATCGCGAAAAGCATTCCTCGCCAAGCTAACAGGCTTTTTGGCTCTTGCTGGTCTGGCGCCTAAGATGTTCGCCAAATCCGCGTCGTCCGCTGTGGCGCCGGTTTCGCCCAAGGTTGCCTTCACGGTTCGTTCTGACGCCCGCTCCGTCGCCCGTTCGGCTGACAGCGTCTGATCCACGCCATTTTTCACCTAGAGGAAACTATTTAGGACATGTCGAAGCTCTTTCCGAAATCGGTCAATAAGCTACCATTACAAATCCTGGTGTATTTGTCTCTGGTCGGCGGCCTCGCCACGGCCGGTATAACTTACTACGCGACTCCAAGTTACGCAAATGTCGGCTACGCGCCCGTGCAGCCTGTGCCGTTCAGCCACGCGCTCCACGCCGGCCAGCTCGGCCTCGACTGCCGTTTCTGTCACTCGAACGTCGAGAAATCGGGCCACGCCAACATCCCGACCGCGCAGACGTGCATGAATTGCCACAACCAGATCAAGACCGACAGCCCGCTGCTCGCCCCCGTGCGAGACAGCTACGCGTCCGGTGATCCGGTTCCCTGGGTTAAGATCCACATCGCGCCCGACTACGTTTACTTCAACCACTCCGTCCATATCGCCCGCGGTGTCTCGTGCGTTTCCTGCCACGGCAAGATCAACGAGATGGACGTCGTCCATCAGGACAAGTCCCTCACGATGAGCTTCTGTCTGGATTGCCACCGCGCCCCCGAGAAGTTCATCCGCGATCCGAAGCTGGTGACCAACCTTGATTGGAAGAATCCCGAGGGTGAGAAAGCCCAGGTCGAACAGGGCAAAAAATTTGTCCACAACTGGAACGTCAAACCTCCGCAAAGCTGCTCCGGCTGTCATCGCTGATGAAACGCAAATTTGAACATCCCGCTCCTTCGGAACGCGAACTGACGGGCCCCCGTTATTGGCGCAGTCTTGACGAACTGTCCGCCACCGAAGGCTTCAAGGCCCAGGTCGCCCGCGAATTCCCCGAGGGTTCTTCGAGCATGGAGGGCGTTGATCGCCGCCAGTTTTTCAAGCTGATGGCCGCTTCCTTCGCCCTCGGTGGCGTGGGCCTCGCAGCCGGTTGCCGCCGTCCCGAGCAGCACATCCTCGCCTACGGCAAGTCGGTCGAGATGACCATCCCCGGTCTGCCGCTTTATTTCGCGTCGGCCATGCCTCTGCGCAAGGGAGCCATCCCGATCCTCGCCGAGACCCATCAGGGCCGTCCGACCAAAATCGAAGGCAACCCGACCTACAAGCCCTACGGCGGCGCGACCAACGCCATCGTGCAGGCTTCGGTGCTTGAGCTTTACGACCCGAATCGCGCCACCGTTTCGACGATCAAGGGCGCGGCCGTCACCACGGCCGACGTGCAGGACCTGCTTGCCCGCATCGGCGCCGATGCCGCCGCCAGCAAGGGGGCGGGACTCGCGTTTCTCGCCGGTCAGTCCAGCTCGCCGACGCGCGTCGCGCTCGTCGCCAAGCTGAAGAAGAAGTTTCCCGAGGCCGTCTGGGCCGAATACGAGCCCGTGCAGGATGAGCCGCCCGTCGCCGCCGCCGAGGCCGCGTTTGGCAAGAGCGTCAAGCCGGTCTACCAGTTCGCCAAGGCCAGGCGCATCCTCTCGGTTGACGCCGATTTCTTCCACTCCGAGTCCGGTTCGCTCCAGTTCGCGCGCGATTTCGCCAAGGGCCGTCGTGTCACGAAGCCGACCGACCCGATGAACCGCCTCTACGCGGTCGAAAGCACGTTCACGCTCGTCGGCTCGATGGCCGACCACCGTCTGCGTCTCGCCAGCAGCCACATGCTCGCGTTTGTCGCGGCGATGGCGGTGAGAATCGTCGGTGGCGGCGATTACGCTTTGCTCGCGGCGGGCCTGGAAGTTGACGCCAAGTGGCTTGATGCCTGCGCCGCCGATCTGGTGGCCAGCGCCAACAAGGGTGAGTCGCTCGTCGTTGTCGGCTCTCACCAGCCTGCGGCCGTTCATGAGATCGCGTATCGGATCAACGTCGCGCTCGGCGCCGTCGGCAATACGATCGATTTCGTTGCGATTCCCGCCGACAAGGCCGCCGACATCGGCATGCTTGCCAAAGCTATCGAGGGTGGGGCGGTCAAGACGCTTGTCGTCCTCGGCGGCAACCCGGCCTACAACCTTCCAGGCAATTTCGATTTTGCCGCGCTCGTGAAGCGCGTGCCCGAGGTCGTCCGCTACGGTTACTCGGTTGACGAGACCACGCAGCTCGCGAGCGCTCACATTGTCGCGGCTCACTACCTTGAGTCGTGGGGCGATGCCCGCACGGCTGACGGAACCATCGTGCCGGTGCAGCCGATGATTCTGCCGTTGTTCGACGGTATTACGGAACTCGAAGTCCTCGCCCGCATCCTCGGCGAAGGTCCGACCGATCCGCACACGCTCGTTTATGACACCATCACCGCGCTGGCGGGCGGAGATGCGCAGAAGAGTTTCAACCAGTTCCTCCACGACGGCCTGCTCGCTGGCTCGGCCTACGAAAAGGTCGATGTCTCGCCCCGCGCGGTGGCCTCGTTCGCGGCGGTTTCTCCGGTCAAGCTCTCCAAGGGCAACCTCGAAGTCCGCTTCACGGTTGATGCCAAGGTGGACGACGGCCGCTTCGCCAACAACGGCTGGCTCCAAGAGTGCCCCGATCCCATCACCAAGCTCGCTTGGGACAACGCCATTCTCGTCAGCCCGCGTCTCGCCAAGGAACTCGGCATCTCGCCCAAGGGTTGGGCGCACCAGGTCTCGCGCGTCGAGACCGCCGATTTCGTTCAGGGCAGGGAGCAGGCGCATCTGTGCGAGGTGACCATCAACGACCGCACCATCAAGGGACCCGTTCACATCCAGCCGGGGCTCGCCAATTACACCATCGTGCTCCCTCTCGGTTACGGTCGCACGGCGGCGGGTCACGTTGGCAACGGCGTCGGCCAGAACTACTATCCGTTGCGCACCAGCAACAGTCCCGCTTTTGTGACCGGAGCCACGCTCAGTGTCACCACGGAGCGCTACGCCCTCGCCAACACCCAGGAACACTGGTCGATGGAAGGCCGCGACATCGTGCGCGAGGCCAACTTCGACGAATACCAGAAGGACCCGGGTTTCGTGTCCTCCTTCGGCCTCGAAGCCGAGGCGCCCTCGATCTATAGCAACCTCACCGCCGAGGAGTTCTCCGCGCTTCCTCCCGAGAAACGCGCCCAGATCACCGCCGCCCGCTCGACGCAGTCGGATCGTGGCGGCTCGCTCTTCAAAACACCCACTTTTGATGGTGTTCACCAGTGGGGCATGTCGATCGACCTCAATACTTGCATCGGCTGCAACGCCTGCGTCGTCGCCTGTCAGGCCGAGAACAACATCCCCATTGTCGGCAAGCAGCAGGTGCTGGCCGGTCGTGAGATGCACTGGATTCGCCTCGATCGCTACTACTCCGACGGAAAGCTCTCCGGCGACACCTTTGGCAGCGACGTCAACAAGGACATCCCCGAGGATCCGCAGGTTTCCCTCCAGCCCGTCGCCTGTCAGCATTGCGAAATGGCTCCGTGCGAAATTGTGTGTCCCGTCAACGCCACCGTGCATGACGAGGAAGGCCTTAACACGATGGCCTACAACCGCTGCATCGGCACGCGTTACTGTGCCAACAACTGTCCCTACAAGGTCCGCCGCTTCAATTTCTTCGACTGGAACAAGCATGCGACCGATCAGGTTTACCTCGGACCGGTGGGCTCACAGTCCAACATGCCCGAGCTGGTCAAGATGGTCAAAAACCCCGATGTCACCGTGCGCATGCGCGGCGTGATGGAAAAGTGCACCTACTGCGTGCAACGCATCCAGCAGGCCAAGATCCAGCAGAAGGTGAAGGCCGGTGCGTCCTCCGATGTCACCGTCCCCGACGGCACGATCAAGACCGCCTGCCAGCAGGTGTGTCCGGTCGAGGCCATCATCTTCGGCAACGTCAAGGACGAGACCAGCCTCGTCTCGCAGGCCAAGGCCCGCGAGCAGGATTATGCGCTGCTCGGCTACCTGAACATCCGTCCCCGCACGACCTACCTCGGCAAGCTGCGCAACCCGAATCCGGAGATGCCCGACTACGCGGACTTGCCGCTCAGCCGCCAGGAATACAATTCCAAGAACCACTCCGCCCACGGCAACGAGGGTGGCAAAAAAGAACACGGCGCCGCTTCGCTCTCGAACGCCAAACTCTTCGGAGGACTTAGCTGATGTCGTCTAACGTTGAAATCACCGCCTCCACGCAGGCAGTCCTCGCCGAGGTCAACCCGGCGTCGAACCCGCGCCCTGTCCTCGTTCTCAACAACCGCAGCCACGCGTGGATCACCGAGAAGGTCTGCGGCGTCATCGAGGCCAAGACTCCCCTCTGGTGGTGGGTCTGCTTCGCCGTCTCTTGCGGCATCGCCAGCTGTTCCGTGGTCGGCTTCGGTTACCTCGTATCGACCGGCGTGGGCGTCTGGGGCCATGCCAATCCGGTCAACTGGGCGTGGGACATCATCAATTTCGTGTTCTGGGTCGGCATCGCGCACGCCGGCACCTTGATCTCCGCGATTCTCTGCCTCACCCGTCAGAATTGGCGCACCTCGATCAACCGCACCGCCGAGGCAATGACGATCTTTTCGATCGCCTGCGCCGGTCTGTTCCCCGCGCTGCACGTCGGTCGCGTCTGGCTCGCGATGCTTCCCGGTTATCTCTTCCCGGTGCCCAATGCCAACGGCATCTGGCCCAACTTCCGCTCGGCGCTCGAGTGGGACGTGTTTGCCGTCAATACTTACGGTTCCGTTTCCTTGGTCTTCTGGTATGTCGGCATGATCCCCGACCTCGGTGTTCTGCGCGACCGCTTCTACAAGCGCGGCGACAAGCTCCGCTCCGGCATCTACGGCTTCTTCGCGATGGGTTGGCGCGGTTCGGCCCGCCACTGGGTCCACCACGAAATGGCCTACCTCCTTCTCGCCGGCATCGGCACGCTGATGGTCGTGTCCGTTTGCTCGATCGTGTCGTTCGACTTCGCCACCTCGCTGATCCCCGGCTGGCACACCACGATCTTCCCGCCTTACTTCGTGAGCGGCGCCATCTTCTCCGGTTTCGCGATGGTGCTGACTATCCTCCTGCCCATGCGGGCGATCTTCAAGTTCGAGGACTTCATCACGCCCTACCACATCGATTGCCTCTGCAAGATCACCTTGGTGATGGGCACGCTCGTGGGTTACGCCTACCTGATGGAGTTCATCATCGCCTGGTATGGTGCGAACCCCAACGAAGGTTTCACCTTCGTCAACCGCACCTTTGGCCTCTACGACTGGGCCTACTGGATCATGTTCTCGTGTAATGTGATCACGCCCCAGTTTTTCTGGTTTAAAAAGGTCCGCTCGAACTTCGCGTTCATTTTCGTTCTCACGATCTTCATCAACATAGGCATGTGGTTCGAGCGTTTCGTGATCATCGTCACTTCGCTGGCCCGCGATTTCCTGCCGTCGAGCTGGGGTTACTACAGCCCGTCGATCGTCGAGATACTGACCTACTTCGGCACGTTCGGTGTGTTCAGCGTGCTCTTCCTCCTGTTCTTCCGCTTCCTTCCGATCATTCCGATGTCCGAGGTCAAGACGGTCACGCGCCAGGCCGATGTCCACGGCGGCAAACACTCCTGATATCAACCGACCATGGCTGAACAACCTTACGGCTTGATTGCCACCTTCGACACTGCTTCCGGCGTTTACCATGCCGCGGAAACCGTGCGTGACGCCGGTTACAAAAACTGGGACTGCATTACGCCTTATCCGGTCCACGGCCTTGACAAGGCCATGGGCCTGAAGCGTTCGCTCGTCCCCGTGTTCTCGCTCGCTGGTGGCATCGGCGGTGTCTTCGCGGCCGTCGGGCTCATCGTCTTCACCGGGGCCATCGATTATAGACTGATTCTTGCCGGACGTCCCTTCTTTAGTCCGATTCCTGCCATTCCGGTGATCGTGGAACTCGGTATCGCCCTCTCGGCCTTCAGTGCCGTGGCCGGCATGATTGTACTGTGCCGCTTCCCGATGCTCTATCATCCGGTGTTGAAGAGCGACCGCATCATTTCCGCCCTCGACGACAAATACCTCATCGTGATCGAGGCCCGCGATCCCATGTTCAGTCCGACCCGAACCAAAGACCTGCTCGAAAAAGTCGGCGGTCTCGATGTGAAGGAGCTGGAGGCCTAAGCCATGCGTTACGTCTATCTCGCCACCTTCTTCCTCGTGGTTCTCGCGGTCTCCATCCTTGGCTTCCGTGGAGCGCTCTTCACGCATCCGCCACTCGAGCTGATCCCCGACATGGATCATCAGGCCAAATACAAGCCGCAGGCCGAGTCGCCGTTCTTTGCCGACGGTCGCGCCGACCGCCCGCTGCCCGCCGGCGTCGTGGCTTATGGCCGCACCAGCACGGGCGACACGCCAGACGCCACCTTCCTCCGTTCTGACGACGCCACCTACCTCGGCAAAAATTCCGATGGCAGCTGGATCAAAGGCTTCCCGAAGTCCGCGAAGGTTGACGCCCGCTTCATGGCGCGCGGTCAGGATCGTTTCACCATCTACTGCGCTCCTTGTCATGGCGCGCTGGGCGACGGCAACGGCATCACCAGGCAATACGGCATGGGTGCTACGCCCAGCTACCACGACGACCGTCTGCGCAAGATGGCCGAGGGAGAAATCTTCAACACGATCACCAACGGCAAGGGCAACATGCTCTCTCAAGCTGACAAGCTTTCCGTCGAGGATCGCTGGGCTGTCATTGCCTACGTCCGCGCCCTCCAGCGCGCCGAAAATGGCACGGCCGCCGATGTTCCTCCCAGTCACAAAGCCGAGCTAGGCCTTCAATAAATGAGCACCCACGCTGCATCCGCTCCCACGGCTCTCGCCGCCGATCCCGCTCCCGCGGGAAGCAACGCCACCAAGGCGCTCGGTGTCGGTATCGCCGGTATCGTTGCCACCGTGCTTGGCCTTGCGTTGCCCGGCAACGCCTCCGCCGTCGCCGTCGGCTGGTTGGTCGCCATCGTATTCTGGACCGCCATCGCCATCGGCATGGTGATACTGATCATGATCCACCATCTCACCGACTCCGGTTGGTCGGTGGCCCTCCGCCGTCAGTTCGAGCACGGCATCTCCAGTTTCAAGTGGCTGCTGCTCCTCTTCATCCCGCTGCTCCTTGCCACGTGGCTCGGTGCGGGCGACGTCGTCTGGCCTTGGGGCAACCTGAATCATGTCCTTCACGGCACGGAGACGGTCGGCGAAGACGCGGCCTATTGGCACAAGTCTCCCATCCTCAACATCGCCTCGTTCAGCGTGATGAGCGTGTTGCTCTATGCCTTTTGGATTTGGGTATCCGCTCGCCTGCGCAAGGCCTCCTTCACCCAGGACGTTGATGGCGACATCAAGTGGACGCACCAGAACCACGCGACGTCGGCCTCTTGCATCGCGCTGACCGCACTCACTCTGACCGGAATCGCCTTCTTTTGGATCATGAGTTTGGAATACCACTGGGCATCGACGATCTACGGCATGTGGTTCTTCTCAGATTGTATCCGCGGCGCGCTTTCGATCGGCCTGCTCGTCCAGCTTTGGCTCTTCGCACGTGGCGACTTCAAGGGCATTCTCAGCAGCCGGCACCTCCACTGCACCGGCATCTTCATCCATGCGTTCACCGCGTTCTGGGCCTACGTGGCGGTCTGCCAATACATCCTTATCTGGAGCTCCAACCTCACCGAGGAAACCTTCTGGTATAACATCCGCGAGTTGAACCACGATGGCGCCACCAACCAGTGGTGGTATGTTGGCATCGCGCTTATTCTCCTGAACTTCCTGGTGCCGTTCCTTCTGCTCCTGTCCTACAAGACCAAGATCACGATCTACAAAATTGCTCCTGTTGCCTTGGCGATCCTTGGAACCACTCTGCTGGACCTGACCTACAACATCTCGCCGGTTCTCAAGGACGCCCACGGCAGCGCCCAGCCCTTCCTGTCGCTCAACCTGCTCTGGATTCTGACGTCGGTTATCGGCGTGGGTGGCGTGTGTGCCTGGTCCTACCTGAAGAGCTTCGCCTCCACCAAACTGATCCCGATTCGCGACCCGCGCATCGCCGAATGCCTTGCCAACCATGAGTGACGCCGCTCTCTCCAAACCCAGCTTCGGCCTGACCCTGCTGGCCGCCATCGGCGGCTTCCTGATCTTCGTGGTCATCCTGCTGGTCGTCTATCTGCCCAGGCAGCCGGCTCCCCTTGGCGACGGCATCAAAACACCCGAGGAGCGCAAGACTGCGCTCGCCGAGCTTCGCGCCCACGAGGCCAAGGTCGCCACCGGCTACGGCTGGATCGACCAGTCCAAGGGCATCGTGCAACTCCCCCTTGATCGCGCCGTCGAGCTGACGCTCCGCGACATTGAGGCCAAACAATAATCCCGACACATGGACTGGTTCTTCTACGCGGTGGCCCTGCCCATGGCGGCCCTGTTTCTCGCCTCGGCCGTCTACGCCCTTTACTGGGCGTCGAAGAAGGGCCAGTTACGCGATTTCGACAAGGGCGCCGAGTCTATCTTCGATGCCGAAGAACCGATTGGCCAGCCGACAGATTTTTTCCCGGGCAAGGCTTCCTCCGTTAAAACGCCCGCTCTCAAATCCTGATTTTCACGATGGCCTCCGCTCCCAGTCTTGCCTCATCCCTGAACCCCGCGACCACGTCGGACGACGTGAAGCGCGCGGAACTCAGCGAGATCGACGCCTCCACCAAGTGGCCGGCGATCTTCCTGCTCGCCTCGGCTGTGGGCTGGCTGCTCATCGGCACGCTCTTTGCGCTGATCTCGTCTATTAAGATGCACTCGCCGGATTTCCTCGGCAACGTCGAGTGGCTCACCTTTGGGCGCATGCGCACCGCTCATCTCAACGCCGTGGTTTACGGCTGGAGCGTCAACGCCTCCTTCGCGGTCGCCTTCTGGCTCATGGCGCGCTTGTCGCGCTCGGTGCTCCGCCACGCCGGCCTGCTCATTGTCGCCGCCGTGTTCTGGAACATCGGCGTGACCATCGGCATCTACGGTATCATCGCCGGCGACTCCACCTCCATCGAATGGCTGGAGATGCCGGTCTACGCCACTCCGTTGCTCTTCCTGGCCTACGCGCTGGTCGGTGCCTGGGCGGTCATTACGTTCCGCTTCGGCAAATCGAAACACATATACGTTTCACAGTGGTATATCCTCGCGGCGCTCTTCTGGTTCCCGTGGCTCTATTCGGTGGCCGAGATCATGATCATCTTCTCGCCCGCCCGCGGCACCGTGCAGGCGCTCGTCAACTGGTGGTTCGCCCACAATATCCTCGGCCTTTGGTTCACCCCCATCGGTCTCGCCGCCATCTACTATTTCCTGCCCAAGGTCCTTGGTAAGCCGATTCACAGCTACTATCTTTCGGTGCTGGGCTTCTGGTCGCTGGCCATCTTTTACAACTGGGCGGGCGTCCACCATCTGATCGGCGGTCCTGTTCCCGTGTGGGTGCAGTCGGCCGGCATCGCCGCGTCGTTTATGATGATCATCCCGGTCATCGTGGTCGCGATCAATCATCACATGACGATGGTTGGCAGCTTCGGCGCCCTGAAATACAGCCCCACGCTCCGCTTCATCGTTTTTGGCGCGGTGTCCTACACGCTCGCCTCGCTCCAAGGTTCCTCGATGGCCATCCGCAGTTGGGCCGAGGTCACCCACTTCACGCACTACACTGTGGGTCACTCGCACTTGGGCATGTATGCCTTCTTCACCATGGTGATGTTCGGAAGCATCTACTACATCATGCCGCGCATCCTCCTCAAGGAGTGGCCGTCGGCGACACTCATCAGCCTGCATTTCTGGGCCACCGCCATCGGCATCATCATCTATGTGGTCGATCTGTCCATCGGCGGCGTGATCCAAGGCCTGTTGCTCAACACGCCTGCGCTGGCCCATAAGCTCGGCTTGCAGCAGGGAAGCGATCCGGTGCCGTTCATCGAGACGGTCAAGGCCACCATGGAATACCTGAAATGGCGCAGCTATTCCGGCATCTTGATGACGGTCGGCCATCTCGCGTTCGCCGCCAATTTTGTGTGGATCATCGTCCGCAGCGCCCAGTCGACCAAGACCGAGCCCACGCTTTTCCGCACTCCTCCTGAGATGAAGGTCACCGCACAATGAACCGCGCTCCCCTTATATTCCTAGGCATTTTTTTTGCCCTGGCCTTTTCTTGGACCGGAATCGTGCTGACCAACCAGATCAGCTACGGTTCGCTCCAACCCGTTTACGACGAGAATGAAGGCAAGGCCTACCCGTTGCAGACCCCCGGCCTCGCCGCCCGTGGCAAGCTGGTTTACGAAGACCTCGGCTGCATCTACTGCCACAGCCAGCAGGTGCGCCGTCAGGGTTACGGCTCGGACATCGAGCGCGGCTGGGGCGAACGCCAAAGCGTCGCCCGTGACTACATCCGCGAGAGTCGTGTTCTCCTCGGCACGATGCGCACCGGTCCGGATCTTCGTAACATCGGCGCGCGTCAGGCCGACGTGACGTGGCACTATCTGCATCTTTACGATCCGCAGATCACCTCGCCCGGCTCGAACATGGCACCGTTCAAGTTCCTCTTCGAGACGCGCAAGATCATCGGTCAACCCTCGCCGAAGGCGATCCAGTCCAAGCTGCCTGCCAAGTATCAGCCGAAGCCCGGTTACGAAATCGTTCCCAACGAACGCGGTGAAAACCTCGTGGCCTACCTGCTGAGCCTGAAAGACACCTACGCCTATCCCGAGACGAAGAACGTCTACGTCGAACCCAAGTCCGAGGCTGGCAAGGAGGAAAAGAAATGAGCGACGAACCGATCAAATCCAACCCGCAGATCGAGCAGGCCGCCGCCTCCGATGAAAGCATCCAGAAGGTTCACGCGATCCTTCTGCGCGAGAAGCCCGAGCCCAAGGAGGGTTACACGCCGATGCCGCTGTTCGTGCTCGGCTTCATCACGCTGATGATCTTCGTCTGCACCCTGTATTTCGTCCATTATCGCGGTGGTTTCAGCCCGATGGTTTACGACGAGCGCTACGATCCCGCGACTGCCGCCGGTTCCACGCAAGTCGCCAAGGTCGATCCCGTGGTCCAAGGCAAGCGTCTCTTCCAAACCTGCGCGGTCTGCCATCAGGCGACCGGCACGGGCGTCCCTGGCGTCTATCCCGCGCTGGCCGGTTCCGAATGGGTGCAGGGCAACGAAGACCGCGTCGTGCGTATCATGCTTCACGGTCTGTCCGGTCCGTTGAAAGTCGAAGGCAAGGATTACAACGGCAACATGCCGGCCTTCGGTCCCGGTGGCGGCTACAACTGGAGCGACGACAAGATCTCCTGCGTGCTGACCTACATTCGTCAGGAATGGGGCAACAAGGGTGCCGAGATCACCGCGGCACAGGTTAAGGAAATCCGCGAGAAAAACGCCGGCCACACCAAGCCGTGGTCCGCCGAAGAACTTGAGGCGGTCAAGTAACGGGGTATCCAAACACACGCCGATAAATTTTAAGCCCGGTCATCTGACCGGGCTTTTTCGTGGTCAGCCACCGAAGTTGGTGGCGTGACTGAAAGTAGTTTTATCGCGGATGAATGGAAACGGAAGGAATCTGATCGTGGATCGGAATGTTCAGTCCTTCCGTTCCTTCGCGTTTCCGCGATTAACTCCGTCTCAGCTGTCTTTTGACAACTCTTCCGAACGCGCCTTTGCGGCGAGCACGGTTTCGAGAATCACCCCGCGAAAATCGCGGGCTTCCATGCGTTTCAATCCCGCGAAGGTTGTCCCGTTGGGCGAGGTGACCTGGTTGCGCAGGTCTTCGGGCTCGGTCTGGGTGCTGCTCGCCATCAGGCGGCCGGCGCCGAGCACCGTCTCCACGGCGAGCATCTGGGCGGTTTCGCGATCAAGGCCGGCGGTCATGCCGGCTTCACGCAACGCGGCGGTGAATTCAAAAACAAAAGCGGGACCGCAGCCGCTGACGGCCATGAGGGCGTCGATCTGCGTCTCGGGAATCTCGACCTCGCGACCGATGGCGCGGAGCAGGCCGGTGACGGCCGCGCGATCGGCGGCGGACGGCGGCTTGAGCGCGCACCAACCGGTCACGCCGGCGCCGATGGCGGCGGGGGTGTTGGGCATGGTGCGGATGATGTTGCGGGCCTTGGGGAAGGTCTTTTCGAGGCGGGCGAGCGTCTTGGCGGCGAGCACGGAGAGCACAAGCTTGCCGGCGGTGAGTTCGGCCAGACGAGTATCGGCGGTGGCAAGGTGCTGGGGCTTGAACGCGACGACAACGATGTCGGCGCCCACGAGCAGTTTTTCGAGGGTTTCACCGTAGACTATGCCCATGCGTGCGGCCAGATTCTGGCCGCTTTTCCCCGAGCCGCTGAGACAGGCGATGTCGGCGGTGCCGTAGACTTGTTTGGCGATCAGGCCGGTGACGATGGCCGCGGCCATGTTGCCGGCACCGATGAAAGCGATCTTGGGCATAAAAATCGGAATCAGATGTGGGCCAGCTTTTTCACCTTCGTCTCGACGGGGTGGGTGAGGATGGCCGACGTGCCGCCGTCGGGAAGGGTCTCAAGCGAAAGTTCGCCGCCGAGGTTGCGCACAGTGTGGCGCGCGACGGTCAGACCCATGCCGACGCCCACGGTGTGTTTGGTGCTGATGAACGGTTCGAACATGTGGTCTCGAATTTTTTCATCGATGCCGTTTCCGGCGTCGTCGATGACGATGCGTATGAGGCGGCCTTCCGGTTTTTCGACGAGGGATGTGCGCAGCCAGATCGGGCGCTGGTCGTCGGGCTTGTCGCCGTAGGCCTCCCAGGCGTTGATCAATATCTTGCCGATGATGTCCTCGAAGACCTCGACGTGCGTGTCGATGGTCTGCGATCCCAGAGGGTTTTCGATGATGACCGGCCGGCTTATGCTGTAGTCTTGCTTGTAGCGGGCGATCGCGCCTTCGAGCAGTTCGTCGAGCTTGCAGCGCTCAAGGGGAAGGCGAGCCTTGACGACGAGCGTGCTGAGCTGGCGGATGATGGCAACGATGCGCTGCACGGCGGAATCGACCTGTGCGGCGTTGCGCTTCACCTGCTCGGGTTTGTCGTAGTGTGTCTTGATCAGGTCCAGATAGCCGAGGACCACACCGAGGAGGTTGTTGAGATTGTGCGCGACGCCCTGGGTGACGGCGCCGATGGTTGCCGCGCGGCGCGCCTCCACGAGGCGGCGCTGCAGATCGATCATCTCGCGGTTGATGGCGACGAACCGGAGCTGCGTCTGCACGCGGGCGAGGGTTTCATCGAGATCGATGGGCTTGGTGATGTAATCCACCGCGCCGACGGAGAGGCCTTCAAGTTTGCCCTCCTTGTTGTTTCGAGCCGTGACAAAAATGACCGGAATGGAGCGGGAGGATTCGTTGGCTTGAAGACGCTGGCAGACTTCGATGCCGTCCATGTCGGGCATCATCACATCAAGAAGAATGAGATCCGGCCTGTTCTTAGCCACGCAGTCCAGCGCCTCTTGCCCGTTGTAGGCGGCGGTGATCTCAATGCCTTCCTTTTCCAGTTTGCGCTTGAGGAGCTGGACGTTGATCGGCTGGTCGTCAACGACCAGGATTTTCGGGGCAAGCATCGTGGAAATCAGTAAGGAGGGGAATGCAGCGCGATGCAAGGGCCGTCCTGTATCCGCGGTGCAATGCGCAGATTATCCTCGAGCCTGTCTGTAGGCCTTGACCGTATTCTTCATGAGCATGGCGACCGTCATCGGGCCCACGCCGCCCGGGACCGGGGTGATCTTGGAGGCCAGCGGAGATACGGTGGGGAAGTGGACGTCGCCGGTGAGGCGGTAACCGGTTTTCTTGGTCTCGTCGGGCACGCGGTTGATGCCCACGTCGATGATGACGGCGCCGGGCTTGACCATCTCAGCGGTGACAAACTCGGCCCGGCCGATGGCGGCGATGAGCACATCGGCCTGGAGGGTGAGCGCCGCGACATCCTTGGTACCGGAGTGGCAGATCGTGACGGTGCCGTTGGCCCCGGCTTTTTTCTGGAGAGCGAGTAACGCGACGGGTTTGCCAACGATGAGGGAGCGGCCGAGCACGACGACGTGCTTGCCCTTGAGATCGGTGCCGGAGCGCTTGAGCAGCTCCATGATGCCGGCGGGTGTGCAGGCGACGAAACCGGTGTCGTCCTCTTGGGCGACCTTGCCAATGTTGATCGTGTGAAAGCCGTCCACGTCCTTGTGCGCGGCGAGGCGGCGGAAGGCGGCGGCTTCGTCGAGGTGCTTGGGCAGGGGCGACTGGACGAGAATTCCGTCCACAGTCGGGTCTGCGTTGAGGTCGTCGATGAGTTTTTCGAGTTCCGCCTGGGTAGTGGTAGCGGGCGGCAGGATGATGCGGCTGAGGATACCGATCTCGACGGCAGTCTTTTCTTTTTTCTTAACGTAGGAAACCGATGCGGGGTCTTCGCCTACGCGCACGAGGGCGATGCAGGGCTGTCGACCGGTGAAGGTGGCGACCTCGGTTTTGAGTTCGGCGATGATTTCCGCCGCGATTTGGTTGCCGTCGATCAGTTCCATGGGAAGGAGGGGAAGTTGAGCGGTGAGAGTTGAAAGTTGAGGGATGGAGGCAAAGTGCAGAGCGCGAGTTTGTGCGGCGGCTGAACTCTCAACTTTCAACTGTCAGCTTTCATACTGGGCTGCGTCTCAGTGCAGTTGCAGACTTTCGGCCAAGATGACCATGTCCTTCGTGCCGGTCACGGCCTTGGCAGTGCCGTAGACGACCACGGTGCGGTCAATGTAGCTGTTGAACTGCTCGGTCGCGAGGAGCTTGCTCACGTCGAGGTAGGCGTAGCGTTCGCCGGAATTGTCGTTGAGCTGGTAATCGTAGGGGCGCTTGGGACGGAACGCGCTGTAGGTCGAGACCAGCTTGCCTTGGAAAAGGCGGGGGAGGGCACTGGAGCCACCGTCGCCCATCGGGGCGGCCTTGCCGGGGACCACGATGGAAGGAGTGACAGTGACAGGGGCATCGGTAGCGATGGCCGCCGCAGGCGCAGAAGAAGCGGGAGCGGTTTTCGCGGGTGCGATGATGGCCTTGGGAGCGGGGGTCGCCGGAGCGCCGGATGACTTGATGTAGCCGATGATATTTTGGGAGAGCTTGAACTCCGTCCAGCGGCCGTGCAGACCGGAAATTTCGGCTTTGTCGCCGGCCGCGGCGAGCGCGAGGATGGGGGCGTCGGGCTTGGGTTCGGTGCGGTAGGCGGCGCCGACTTTTACTTCGAGCGATTTGCTGATGTCCTTATTGGCGGCGTAGACCTTGTGCGGGCCGACGAGGGTGACGGCCGCCCAGCCGGCGGGGGCGGGGGCATCGGGGGCGAGTGAGGGTGTGCTGCCGGCCTTTAGGAAGGTGACGGCGGGCGTGCTGGCATCGGGCTTGGCGAAGACCGCAGTGGTCTCGGTGAGCGGTGCGGCGCCGAGGGTGGCGACGGCGGCGAGAAGGACGAAGGCGAGGCGGAGGGAATCAGGCTTCATTTTTTTTGGTCGTGCGTTTGGCAAGGGCCGCCGCATGGGGATGCAGGCTGGGCGCTTTGAAGAGTAAATTGATCTCTTTGGTAGAAAGTTGTTTCATCGCCCGCAAAGGAATTCCTTTCAAGGGGAAGGAGCCGATTTGGTAGCGCTTGAGGCGTTTCACGTCGTAGCCGAGAACGCTGAAGAGCTGGCGGATCTCGCGCTTCTTGCCGTGGTGCATGTGGACGTCCATGTCGCTGCCAACGCCTTCGACGTTGGGATTCACGAGCGTGGCGTGTTCGACCTTCAGGCGTTCGCCGTCAACCGTGATGCCTTTGAGAAGGAGGGGGATGCGGGCGCGGGGGAACGGTTTCTTGAGGGCGACGAAGTAACGTTTGATGACGACGTTGCTCGGGTGCATCAGCCGGTGGGCCAGATCCCCGTCAGTGGTGAGGATGAGCAATCCTTCGCTGTCCTTGTCGAGGCGGCCGGCGCAGAAGAAGCGGAATTTTGAAAACTCGCGCGGGAGCAGATCGAAGACGGTGTCGGGGTTGAAGGGGTCGTCGTTGGAGCACACGAGGCCGGTGGGCTTGTGCATCGCGAGGGTGATCTTCGGCTGCGCCTTGGTGTGCTTGATGGGTTTGCCGTTGACGGTGATCTTGTCGACGCCGGGCGTGACCTTCTGGCCGGGGATGGCCTGTTTTGCGTTCACCCAGACTTCGCCTTCGCGGATCAACACCTCGGCGTTGCGGCGCGAGCAGATGCCGGTTTCGGCGAGGTATTTTTGAAGACGGATAGGCTCGGAGTCGCTCATGAGCGGTCGAGTTGGCGGTAAAGTTCCCGCTTGTGCAAGCTTGCGCGCCAACGAGCCTCCCTGCGGTGAAAGTAAGGCTTGCGCGTGTCCGGCGCGTTGCGCTTTTTTGGTGGGACGCTATGTCCGCTCCAGTCACCACATCCGCTTTCTCAAAAGACAATCCGTTCCCGGCAAAAATCACCGAGAACCGCCTGCTAAACAAAGCCGGTTCCGCCAAGGAAACGCGTCACTTTGTCGTCAATCTCGGCGACAGCGGCCTGAGTTACAAGGCGGGGGACTCTCTGGGCGTGTTTCCCACCAACCGCCCCACCGAAGTGGCGGAGATTCTGGAGCGTCTCGGCGCCACCGGCGACGAGCTGGTTTCGCCTGCGATGCTGAAGCTCCCTGCGCCCTTGAGCCTGCGCGAAGTGCTGAGCCACAGACTCACCCTCGGCAGCCCTACGTCGAAGATTCTCAACACGCTTTTCGCCAAGGTCACCGACGCCGGCGAAAAGGCGAAGCTCGAGGCGTTGCTCAAGCCCGAGGCCAAGGACCAGCTCGCCGGCTATCTCGACGAGCGCGAATACGTTGACCTGCTCGCCGAGTATCCTTCCGGGAAACTCACGCCTCAGGAGTTCGTCGATCATCTGCGCAAGTTGATGCCGCGTCTCTACTCGATCGCGTCGTCGGCCAAGGTTTATCCGAACGATATCCACCTGACCGTCGCGATCGTGCGCTACACCACCAACCATCGTGAGCGTCATGGTGTGTGCTCCACTTTCATGGCCGACCGTGTGCGTATCAGCGAAACACCCACGCCTGTTTTTGTTTCCAACTCCCACTTCGGCCCGCCCGAGGACACCACGAAGGATGCCATCATGGTCGGGCCCGGCACGGGTATCGCGCCGTTCCGCGCCTTCGTGCAGGATCGTGTCGCCGCCGGTGCTACCGGACGCAATTGGGTTTTCTTCGGCGACCAGAAGAGCCACACCGATTACCTTTATCAGGAAGAGTGGGAGAGTTATCTCGCCAAGGGCCAGATCACCCATCTCGACCTCGCCTGGTCCCGTGACCAGCTCCTCAAGGTCTACGTCCAGGATAAGATGCGCGAAAAAGCCGCCGAGCTCTGGTCTTGGATCAAGAACGGCGGCTACTTCTTCGTCTGCGGCGATGCCAAGCGCATGGCCAAGGATGTTGATGTCGCCCTTCACGACGTCATCGCCCAGCAAGGAGGCATGACCCCCGAACAGGCGGTCGAATACGTGAAGCAGATGAAGAAGGACAAGCGCTACCAGCGCGACGTTTACTGAGCGGCCCGCGCCAGACTCCCTGTTGCCACGACCCGGACGGATCGCTCTGCTCCGGGTCTTTCATTCGTAAAGCAAAACCCGAAACCCAAGCCTTAAATCCCCATGACCTTCACCAATCGCACCGCC
>FJVV01000788.1_pt1 | contig 22946 bp, 11 predicted proteins | sample 1011911 | NCBI WGS metagenome assembly FJVV01 (sample SAMEA3912450, study PRJEB9761) | metagenome | biome: forest; material: soil | place: USA | collected 2011-06-22 | depth 0.1 m
GCGGTGATCACAGCGAAAGCCTTGTCTTGGGTGTAACCAGCGCCGCTTTGGATCTGGCGGGTGTCATTCTGGAAATGGGCAGCGCCTTCGCCAATCCTTTCACGATCAACGTTGGTGTTGGTCTGGCGCTTTCCACCACGAGTGCGGCCATCAACATGGCCAACGCCGCCATTGCCCTTGATTCCTTTGATAAGTCGCTTTCCGACGGCCAGATCGGCCTCGGCGGCACGGGCGGCACGGGTGGCATCGGTGGCAAAGGCACCGACTTTTTCGGTGGCGGCCTCGGCGGCAACGGTGGCAACGGCGGCGTTGGCGGTTCGAATTGGGCTAACTCCGCTTACCAAGGCGGTGCCGCAGGTGGTGATGCCGGCAGTGGCGGCGCCGGCGGTATCGGTGGTTTTGGCGCCGGCGGCGGCTCGGGTGGCAATGGCGGCACCGGTGGTGCCGGCGCCGACGCCGCGACGTATGGGCCGACTGCCGCGGTGGCTGAAGTTGACGGGACCAAGCATGTGGATGCGACTTACAAGCAGCAATATACCGACCCGATCACCCACGCCATCGTTAAACTGTCGGATAACCTCACCAGTTCGGCCTCGGACTTCACTCAATTCGTCGTGGTAAGCGATGGCACGACCCAGCAGGTCACGGTGTCAACGGTGGTGAGTGCGCCGGCCCAGGACGTTTCCTACGTGATCAGTCCTGAGAAACCCGCGGTTGCGGGTGGCACGACCGATGGCCGGCCCAGCGGCTTGGATGGCTCCGCCGGCGGCGGTGGCAACGGCGGCTTCGGTGCCGGCACGGGCGCTTCGGGTAGTGCCCCGGGTGCCGATGTGACAGGCGGCAGCGGCGGTAACGGCTACGGCGGCGCGATCTTTGTGCGCAGCGGCGGCTCGGTCACCATTACCGGCGATGTGCTGTTCGGTGGGAACCGCGCCGCAGGCGGTGACCATCAACTGGTAGACGCTACCACGAGTGCCGGTGGTCTCGGACAAGGCGTAGGCACGGATCTCTATATGATGAAGGGATCCACCGTGATTCTCGCCCCCGGTCAGGGGCATGTCATCACTTTCAACGGGACCATTGCCGATGACAGTGCGGCGTCCGGCGGCCCCAATTGGGTTGATGGCAATGGAGCCGGCCTGACGGTTCAGGACGGCCTTGTTATTTTTAATGGCACGAACACTTACTCCGGCCAGACCAAGATCGGCGTGGGCGGCGTGCTGCAGGCTTTGGACGGAACCGGCATTTATCCCAACAGCAATATCAACCTTGCTGGTGGCGTGTGGCAGTCGAACGGATTTATCAGTCGTTCTATCGGCACCGACAGCAGTAGGCTTCAGTGGACCGGCGACGGCGGTTTTGCCGCTGAAGGCGGCGCGCTTGAGGTTCGGCTGCAGCAAAACAATGCGCTCACCTGGGGCACGACCACGAGCTTTGTCGGCAACGGCTTCAAGCTCCTCTTCGGTTCCACGAGCGCGAACGATGTGGTCACCTTTGACAACGCCATCAACCTCGGCGGCGCGACCCGCACCATTCTCGTCACCGCAAACCTGGCCGATGAAGACAACGACATCGAGGCCAACATCGACAACGCCATCCTCAACGGCGTCCTCTCCAACGGTGGACTCATCGTCGGCGATTCGACGCACACCGGTGTCCTGATTTTCAACAAGTCCAACACCTATACGGGCGGCACGACCGTCAACGGTGGCACGCTGCGCGAAAGCGCCACCGGATTCCTGGCCGACAGCGGCTTCCTCACGGTGGATGGTTCGACCGCGGTCTTCGATCTGGGTAAGGACCACAGCGACACGGTCGGCACCGTCACCCTCGATCATGGCGGCACTATTGATGGCAGCGGCACTTCGACGCTCACCAGCGGCGGCACCTTCGAGATGAAGGACGGCACCGTCAACGCGATCCTCGGCGGCAGCGGCATCGTCCTCAACAAGACGACTTCCGGCACCGTAACGCTGAACGCCAAGAACACTTACACGGGTCTCACCACGGTGAGCGCAGGCACGCTGCTTTACGGCACAGACGACGCGATCGCCACGGGCGCCGTGACGGTCAACGGCGCGACCGCGATCCTGGACATGGACGGCTACAGCGACACGGTCGGCACCGTCACGCTCGACGGCGGCGGCACGATCAACGGCGGCAGCGGCAGTGTTCTGACCTCGACCGGAACCTTTGAGATGAAGGACGGCACGGTGAACGTGGTTCTCGCCGGCACCGGCATCGCGCTGAACAAGACGACCTCCGGCACGGTCACACTCAACGAGAAGAACACTTACACGGGCCTGACGAAGATCACCGCCGGCACGTTGAAGTATGGCACGAATGACGCCATTGCCACGGGCAACGTGACCATTGACGGAGCCACTGCGATCCTCGACATGAACGGCTACACCGACACGGTCGGCACCGTCATTCTCGATAACGGCGGCACGATCAACGGAGGCAGCGACAGCGTGCTGACCTCGAATGCTGATTTTGACATGAGGGCCGGCACGGTGAACGTGGTTCTGGCCGGCGAAGTCGGTCTGAACAAGACGACCTCGGGCACGGTCACGCTGAAGCAGAAGAATACTTACACGGGTTTGACCAAGGTCACCGCAGGCACGCTGCTCTACGGCACGAACGACGCCATCGCCTCGGGCGACGTGACGATTGACGGTTTGACCGCGATTTTGGGCATGGCCGGCTACAGCGACACGGTCGGCACGGTGACCCTCGACACTGGCGGTAAAATCAACGGTGGCAGCGGCAGCGTGCTGACCTCGACCGGAACCTTCGAGATGAAAGACGGCACGGTGGACGTGGTCTTAGATGGCAGCGGCATTCCGCTGAACAAGACGACGTCCGGCACGGTCACGCTCAAGCAGAAGAACACCTACACCGGTCTGACGAAGGTCACCGCCGGCAAGCTGCTCTATGGCACGAACGACGCGATCGCCACGGGCGACGTGACGATCGACGGATCGACCGCGATCCTCGATATCGGCACCTACAGCGACACGGTGGGCACGGTCACCCTCGACAACGGCGGCATGATCGACGGCAGCGGCACGCTGACGAGCACCGGCAGCTTTGAGATGAAGGACGGCATTGTGTACGCCGTTCTGGGCGGCAGTGGCATTGCACTGAACAAGACGACCTCCGGCACGGTCACGTTGGCCAATCACAACACTTACACGGGCCTGACGAATATCACGGCCGGCACGTTGTTCTACGGCACGAACGACGCCATCGCCAGCGGTGACGTGACGATCGACGGCGACACCGCCACTCTGTTTATGGGTGGCTACAGTGACACGGTCGGCACGGTCACGCTGGATAATGGTGGCACGATCAATGGCGGCAGCAGCAGCGTGCTGACCTCCACCGGAACCTTTGAAATGAAGGACGGCATGGTGGGCGTGGTCCTCGGTGGCAGCGGCATCCCGCTGAACAAGACGACCTCGGGCACGGTCACCCTCTTCGAGCAGAACACCTACACCGGCCTCACCAATATCACCGAGGGCACCTTGAAGTATGGCACCGACAATGCGATCGCCAGCGGTGCCGTGACGATTGACGGTTCGACCGCTGAACTCGCGATGGGCTCCCATGCCGATACGGTCGGCACGGTGACCCTCGACAACGGCGGCAAGATCAGCGGCACGGGCACGCTGACGAGCACCGGCAGCTTCGAGCTCAAGGACGGCACGGTCGACGTGATCCTTGCGGGCAGCGGCATCGCTTTGAACAAGACGACCTCCGGCACGGTTACTCTGAACAATGCCAACACCTACACCGGCGCCACCACGGTGGGCGCGGGCAAGCTCGTCCTTGCCGGACCTGCCGCAAATCTCTCCACCGCGACCGCAGTCACGGTTTCTTCCGGAGCAGAGCTGGCGGTCAACAGCGACAACACCGTCGCCTCCCTCACCAGCAACGGCGGCACGATCTCGGGCAGCAAGACCCTTACGGCTCCGACTTACGACCTGAACGACGGCACCCAGATCAAGGGCAAGCTGGGCGAAGCGTCCGGCGGTTCGACGGTCAACTCCAACGGCACCGTTACGTTCACCGCCAGCGTCTTGGCTACCACCATCAACGTGCAGACCGGCCTGCTCACGGTCGACGGCCTCGATCTGCTCTCGCACGACGCGACGTTGAACCTCTCCACGGATGCCACCCTGCAGCTCCTGCACGGCGACCAGACCGTCAACACGCTCAACGGTGACGGCACGCTCGTCCTGAATGGCAACAATCTGAACGTGACCGATGGCGGCACCTACACCGGCACCACCACCAACACCGGCGACTTCACCAAGAGCGGCGGCGGCACGCTGACCCTCTCGGGTGACAACACGAACACCAACACCACGGTTAACGGGGGCACCATTGTCATCGACACGACCGGTTCTCTCAACACCGGCTCCACGGTGGTGAACACTGGCGCCACGGTGGTCGACAACGGCACGGTCAACAGCGACGTCGTCGTGAACGATGGCGGCGCCTTCATGGGCACTGGCACCGTCACTGGCAACTACACCGGCAACGGCAGCACGTCCCCGGGCAACTCTCCCGGTGTTCTGACGGTAGTGGGCAACTACACGGAAAACGGTACGCTCAACATCGAGATCGCCGACCAAGTAAACGGCCCCAGCCCCGACGGCATCCTCGGTTACGACCAGGTGTCCGTGGGCGGAAACACGGTGCTCAATCCGACAACGAGCACCCTCACGATCGGCACGCCTTCCTACACCATTCTTGAGCAGACGAACCCCACCTACATCGCCAACGCCGTCGCGATCGCCGCGTTCCAGCCCGCCAAGGGAGACACGTTCACGATCATCAACGGCGCGCCCGGCTCGATCAGCGGCCACTTCGGCACGTTCACGAACAACTTCACCAGCGACCTGATATTCGTCGTCAGCACCGGCCAGCTCGTGGGCACCGGCCTGGTGACGGGCGGAACCGGTTTGAATCTTGCCAACGCCTTCCCGGGTGCGGATGCCAACCTCCAGTCGATGATCAACGGCCTGCAGGTGGGCGACCACCAGTATGTCGGCGGCGACCTGCTCCCGCTGCTGCTCCAGGCCCCCACGTCTGCCGCGGCCGCGACCATCGGTAACAAGGCCTCCCCCGAGGCCTACGCCGGGTTCACCGACTACGCCGACCGCGCCACCCGCAACTACACGGATGACGCCGTCAACCTCACCCCGCTGGTGCAGACGGGCAAGTATTCGCTCTTCGCCGGTTATGCCAACTTGGACACGGGCTCCAGCAGCTCCAACAATCAGGCTGACTACGACCTCAAGAGCAACGGAGGCATCGCCGGTGCCCGCGCCGCGATCAACGAACGCCTGACGGTCGGCCTCTTCGCGGCCTTTGATTCCGGTTCGGTGGACTCGACCTACCTCAACTCCAACGTGACGGGCAACGTCTACGGCATCTTTGGCGAATACGCCGTCAAGGCCGACCGCAGCCTCGTCCTCACCGCCAGCCTGAGCACGGCCACCTACAGCACGGACGGCTCCCGCGTCACTCCCACCAGCGTGTCGAGTTTCAGCGGCGTCGATTCCTCCGCGAACCTCGCGGCCATCGGCCTCCGCTACCGGGCGTTCGAACGCCGCACCATTGTCATCGAGCCCGAGCTTCGCCTGACCTACGTCTCCACTAAGGTCGACGGCTTCACCGAAACCAATACGAATACGCTGCAGGCGTTGAACGTCCACAGTCAGGACAACACGAGCTTCACCACCGAGGCTGCGGTTAATACCCGCTACCTTGCGACCTCCAAGCTCAGCCTGAATGCCCGTCTAGGTGTCAGCTACAACTCCGTGGACGCCGCCCGTGATGTCACGGCCAACGTGGTCTCGGAAACCCAGTCCTTCACCGTGCAGGCTCCCGGCATGGGTGCCACCGAGTTCAACCTCGGCCTCGGTGCCAACTACAGCCTGACCGCCAGCTGGTCGGTGGGCGTTTCCTACCAGGGTGCCGTGGCCTCGGACGCCAAGACCTCCAGCTCGTATTACCTGAGCACCGCGCTGGGTTTCTAATCCGAAGTATCAGATACTAATTCAGAGGGAGGGATGCTCGAAAGGCTCCCTCCCTTTTTTGCGCCCGTATCACGCGCGCTGCCGCACTGCTTCGAAAAGCGTGATGATCGTCGCCATCGCCACGTTGAGCGAATCGGCCTGGCCGGCCATGGGAATGACCACGCGGGCGTCGGCTTCCTTCAGCCAGTAGTCGCTCAATCCGTATTGCTCGCTGCCCATGACGATGGCGAGGGGGCCGCGCAGGTCGGTGTCGGTGTAAAGATCGGTCGCCGACGGCGTGGTGGCGACGGAGCGGATGGCCTTGGCGCGCAGCCAGTGATTCACCTCTTCGCTGCTTGCGATGATGACGGGCACGGAGAACACCACGCCGGTCGAGGCGCGCACGACATTGGGATTAAAAAGGTCGGTCACCGGATCGCACACGATGAGCGCGTCAACGCCCGCCGCGTCGGCACTGCGCAGGATGGTGCCGAGGTTGCCCGGTTTCTCGATGGCCTCGACCACGAGGAGGAAGGGCGTGGTGGTTTTGGTGGCGAGAATGGTTTCGAGATCCGTGAGCGAGCGGCGCCACTGCGGGGCGACGGCGAGGAGACCGTCGGGGCGCTCGCGGTAGGCGACCTTGGCGAAGGTGTCCTTGGTCAGTTCGAAGAGCTTGGCACCGGCGGCCTCGGCCTGGGCGATGAGGGCGGGCTCGTTTTCGCCGAGATACCAATCGGGCGAAAAATAGAGCTCGGTGAGTGGGATGTTCTTTTCGAGGGCGCGACGGATCTGGCGGTAGCCTTCCACGAGAAACACGCCCGCCTCGTCGCGCGGACGCCGGTCGCGCAGTTTTACAAGCTGTTTGACGCGCGGATTCTGGAGACTGGTGATTTTTTCGGGAAGTATGCCCACGGAACACACGAAACACACCGAAAGATCGGAAAAGACAAAATCCTTTTCCTCGCCGTCCGGCTTTCCGTGTATTCCGTGTGTTCCGTGGGTAGAAACAAAAAACCAAACGACCGTCCCTTCGCCTATCATCACGAGCTTGAGCTGGAGATCGCCACGCTCACGAATCTCGGCGTGGGCCTCGGTCGCGTGCCCCATCCCGACGATCCCGCCGGCAAGTGGGTCGTGATGGTGCCGTTCACCCTGCCCGGCGAACGCGTGAGGGTCCGCGTCTTCCGCAATCACAAAAACTTTTCCGAGGCCGACCTCGTGACCGTGCTCACGCCGTCGCCCAAGCGCATCACTCCGCCGTGCCCGCTCTTCGGCCGCTGCGGCGGCTGCCAATACCAGAACCTCGCCTACGACGAACAGCTCCTGTGGAAGCGCCGCCAGGTCGAGGAACTCTTGAAATACATGGCGGGAATCGAGTTTCACGTGTCGCCCGTCATCGGCTCGCCGGTGGAATACGGCTACCGTTCGAAGATCACGCCGCATTTCAACGCGCCGCGCGGCGACGGCTCGGAGCTTCCCATCGGTTTTTTAAGGCAGGGCACGCGCTTCGACATTATCGACGTGCCGCGTTGCGAGATCGCGACCGCACCGATCAACGCCCGTCTCGCCGAATCCCGCGCCAACGTGCGCGCCAAGGCGGCCAACGGCGACTACCAGCGCGGCGGCACTCTCCTCCTGCGCGATGCGTCGGGCCACGTGACGACCAACTACGACGAGATCGTCACCGAGACGGTGGGCGACCTGAAGCTGAAGTTCTTGGCGCGTGATTTTTTCCAGAACAACCCGTTCATTCTGCCGGCATTTACCGGCTATGCGCGCGATCAAGCGGCGGCGAGCGGGGCGCGGTTCATGGTGGACGCCTACTGCGGCAGCGGCCTCTTCGCACTGACCGCCGCTCCGGCCTTCGAAAAGGTCGCCGGCATCGAGATCAGCGAGAGCAGCATCATCTTTGCGAAACAGAACGCGACGGCCAACGGCCTGGCGAACGTGACGTTTCAGGCGGGCGATGCGGCCGCGATCTTCGCGGGGCTCACGTTCCCCGCCGCCGACACGGTCGTCCTCATCGATCCGCCGCGCAAGGGCTGCGACGAGGCGTTCCTGCAGCAGCTTTTCGCCTATGGTCCGCGTGCGGTCGTGTATGTGAGCTGCGACCCCGCGACGCAGATGCGTGATTTGAAATCGTTCCTCGCCGCCGGCTACGAGCTGACGGCCGTGCAACCCTTCGATCTTTTTCCGCAGACGCGGCATTTGGAGTGTGTAATCACGCTACGGAAAGCGGCGAAACCTGTTGATGCCAGCGCCTGAGATCCAGGTTACCGTGACGGACGTCCGCCGGTTTCTCCGGCGGGTGAACTTTTTTGAGAAGGCGGCGCCCGATGTCGCCACGGCGCTGGCGCATCACGGCTACATCCAGATCGATCCGCTCAACGTCTGCGGACGCATGCACGATCTCATTTTGCGCAACCGTGTGGCCGGTTATCGCGAGGGTGACCTGATGCGTCATTTGCACGGCGAGGACGGCGTGCCGCATGCGGCGGCGAAGCGCACGGCGTTCGAGCATCATCTACCCGGCAAAAACATCCTCGTGGCGTTTCCGCAGGACGCGTGGCCGTTTATGCTGGGCGAGATGGAAGCACGCGCGCGTCGGCCCGGTGCGTGGTCGGGGAAACTCACGCCGCGCGAGAAGGAATTTGCTCCGCAACTGCTGGCCGAGCTCAAGGCGCGCGGGCCGCTGTCATCGGAAGATCTGCACGACGGGCGGAGTTCTTATTATGGCTGGGGCGCGAGCACCCTTGCGAAGTCCACGCTGCAAAAACTGTTTTTCCACGGACGCGTGCTCATCGCTACGCGGAAAGCGCAGCGGCGTTATTATGCGCTGCCGGAGAGCGTGCTGCCGGCCGCCGTGCTGGCGCAGAAGCATCCCGATCCGCAGGAACTCGTGCGCTGGTTGGTGCTCACGCGGCTGCGTCAGCATCGCCTCGTGGTTTTGAAAAAAGCCGAGCTGGCGCTGGTCGAGGATCGCGTGCAGGCGGTCGTGGTGGCGGACGGTCCGCGCCTTTACTGCGTGCGTGAAGATGTCGCGCATTTTGAGGCGTCGGTGACGGAAAGCGGGCCGGTGCGGTTGCTGGCGCCGCTCGATCCGATCATCTACAACCGGAAGCTCACGGAGGCGTTGTGGGGTTTCAGTTATACGTGGGAAGTTTACACGCCGGCGCACAAACGCGTGCGCGGTTATTACGCGCTGCCGGTGTTGTCCGGCGACGAGTTGGTCGGCCATGTCGATCCGAAGGTGGATCGCGACGCGGGCCGGCTGATGGTGCAGAACCGGTCCGTCCGCCGTGGACATTCCACGGCGGACGCGATGAAGGAGCTGGCGCGGTTTCTCGGGGTGCGCTGAGCTCGACCGGCCTAGACGATGCGGTTTTCGGCGATGACTTTGGAATACCACCGGGCGGAGAGCTTGGGCGTGCGTTTCTGGGTTTTGAAGTCCACATGCACGGCGCCGAAGCGGCGGGCGTAGCCGTCCTGCCATTCGAAGTTGTCCATGAACGACCACAGGAAATAGCCCTTCACTGGCACGCCGTCCTTGATGGCGCGATGTAGCTCACACAGGTAGTTGCGCACGTAATCGCGGCGGTGGAGGTCGAAAACCTCGCCGTTCACAAGGGGTTCGTCGTCGTAGCCACAGCCGTTTTCGGTGATGTAGATCGCCTTCGCGCCGAAGACTTCGGCGGGGAAGCGGGTGCCCCAGTAGATGGACTGCGGCATGATGTTGAGCCATGGGCANNTGGTNCGNGGATANTCGGGCGGCAANGGGAGTTGTTCGTAGCCGGCCTTGTTTTTGGCGGCGCGGATGAAGGCGCCGGTGTAGATGTTGAGTCCGAGGAAATCGGTCGGGAGGCTGATGAGGGCGAAGTCTCCTTTTCCCACGATGGGCCGGTCTTTGCCGCAGCGCTTGAGGTAGGGGGCGGAGTAGCGTCCTTCGTAGATCGGTCCGAGGATGTGGGCGTTGTTGAAGACAAAACTCTTCCGGGCGGCCTCGATGTCGGCCGGGGTTTCGGTGACGGGGATGGGCACGCTGGCGTTGTCGGTGATGCCGACGCGCGCGCCTTTGCCGCCGTATTTTCGCACGGCGCGGACGCCGTGTCCGTGGCAGAGGATGGCATGGTGGAAGGTCTGGTTGACGACTTGCTTGCTCTCGACGCGGCCGGGGGCCTTGTCGCCGCCGGGGGCGTAACCCAGGCCGGTGAAGCAGTAGATTTCGTTGATCGTGATCCAGTTTTTGACGCGGTCACCGAAGGCTTTCACGACGGTGTCGGCGTAGGTGGCGAAAGCGTCCACGACGACGCGCGACGGCCAGCCGCCGCGGTCTTCGAGCGACTGGGGGAGGTCCCAGTGGAAGAGCGTGACCCAGGGGGTGATGCCGTGCTTGAGGCAGGAGTTGATGAGTTTGTTGTAGAACTCGATGCCCTTGGGGTTCACCTCGCCGTCGCCGTTCGGGTAGATGCGGGGCCAGGCGATGGAGAGGCGGTAGTGTTTGATGCCGAGCTTGCGCATGAGCGCGAAGTCCTGCGGGTAGAGGTGGTAGTGGTCGTTGGCGACATCGAGGGTGTCGCCGTTGTGGACTTTGCCGGGGATGCGGGCATAGCGGTCCCAGATGGACTCGCCTTTGCCGTCCTCGAAGGCGGCGCCTTCGATTTGGGGGGCGGCGGTGGCGACGCCCCAGACAAAGTTTTTTGGAAAACCGAGCGGTTGGGTGGTGGTGGGCATGGGAGGAAGAAATTTTGGTTACGGGGAGGGCGCAAGCGTGATGGCCTCCAGGCGGACGGCGTCGGCGATCACATAGCCGTTGGTGCCGGTGTTGCTGATCAGGAGGTTTCCGCCTGTGCCGGCGGCGAAGGCATATTCGCCGAGCGACACCCAGGAGCCGTCGAGCTGCTGGTTGACGACGAGGTTTTGCGTGCCGGCGGAACCGGTGATCTGCACGGGCACGTTGGTCGCGCGGTTTGCGAAGGCCGCGCCCCAGTTGAGGAGCACGCGATAGGTGCCGGAGGTGGCGATGGGCGGCGAATACCGGACGCTCTTGGTGCCCTGGCCGGTGTTGCCGTCGTGGAGGTAGTCGGCGCCGTAGTAGCCGGTCATCGCGGTGCTCGATGTCCAGGCGCCGGTTTTGACGACGCCGGTGGCGTCGGTGTTGTCCTGCACGAGGATGTCCGGGACGCAGGCGACGAACTTGACCGCGTCGGCCACGACGTAGGACGAGGTGCCGGTGTTGGCGACCACGACGCCGCCGGAGTTGCCGGCGGCGAAGGTGTAGACGCCGAGGTCGCGCCACTGGCCCGACTGGCGTTGATCAACCGTAAGGGTCGTGGAGCCCCGGGTGTGGTTGACGGTGACGGGCACGTTGGATGCGCGCGCGGAATCGGCCGTCCAGTTGAGGTAGACGTGATAGGTGCCGCCGGTCGCCAGCGTGGGATTGAAGGTGACGCTCTTGGTTCCTTTGCCGGTGTTGCCGTCGTGGAGATAGTTGGTGCCGCGAAAGCCGGGCGTCGTGGTCGAGCTGGTCCAGGAGCCCGTGAGGGTGACGCCGCTCGACGCCGCGTTGTCGAGCACGACTTCGGTCGGCAGGTTGAGGCTGGAGACGGAGGTGGCGTTGACGACGGAGGTGGCGCCGCCGGACACCGCGAGTCCGATGGTGGCCTGCGCGGCGATGGAGGAGACGACCGCGCCGGCATACGTCCAGGTCGAGCCATCGGCGGATTGGAAGGCGGAGATCAGGCTGCCTTTGCGTTTCAGGGCCAGCCAGCGGGGAGTGGAGACGCCCGACACGACGGTTTGCCGCACGGACGCGGCGCCGGCGGTGGCACGGCTCTGGAAGGAACAGGAACCGTTGGACAGATAAACCGCGGCGTAGGGCGCGTTGGTGGCGGTGCTTTCGCGGATCATGAGGCCGGTCTGCGCGGCGCTCGCGGCGGACATGGCGGTGACGTTGACGATCACCTGGCCGTCGCCGGAAAGGGGTTTGTTGAGGAAGTAAAACGCATCCGAGGTGGCCGAGCTCACGTAACCCGCGCCGGCTCCGTTGAGGGTGGCATCGCCGGAAGGATGCACGGCGGACGTCCCGGCGGTGCCGACCGAACCGATGTCGAGTCCGCTCCAGGGTGAGTAGGCGAAAAGCTCGCGGTAAAGCGCCGCTCCCTGCGGAAACTCGCTGACGAACCCGGCATACGGTGTCACCTGGTGACCGCCATCGGGGGCCTGCACATCGAAATACATATGGAACGCCACGTCGTTCGCGGGTTCTTGAATGAAGTTATACATCTGTTGCACGTAGTAGGGATTGTCCAAACCGCCGTGGCCGTCCGAGCGGTGGCAGAGTCCCCATTCGGGGATGGCGAAGGGCTTGTTGTGGGCGACGGCAAAATTATACCACCAGGCGAGCCCGTTGTTGTTGGTGCCGGCGGTCGCGGTCCAGGCGTTCTGCTGGCACGTGAGGATCTGCGCCGCCGTCGCGCCTGCGGGATAGGGATAGGTGTTTTGATCCCAGGCTTGGTCGTAGAAATCGACGCCCACGTAATCGACGTAGGTGTCGCCGGGCCAGGCGTTGGACAGCGCATAGGAGCTCCAGCCGTTGGCGCCGTTCCAGCAAAACTGAAGGCTTGAGGCGCCGGACACGGCGCGCATGGCGGTGACGATCTGCCTCCAGTAGGCGGCGAAATCCGAGGACTTCGCCAGGGTGTCGGCGCGCCACGTATACCAGCCGCCGTTGAACTCCCAACCGAGGCGGATGACGACGCGGTTGGCGATTCCGCGCGACACCAGTGCCTGCGCGAGAGTTGTGAAATAGGAGTTGTAGGCGCCGGTGGCGCCCGTGGTCAGCGACACGGCCGCGCCCGCGCCGGGTCCGCTCGTGGGGCCGCTGCCATCCCAAGGGCCGGGCAGCATGCCGATCGACAGGACGTAGATTCGCCGGGAATCCTGGTTCAACCACCAGGCGATGGGATCGAGTAGCCAGCCTGGTCCGCTCAAGTCGGTCCAGGTGTTGGTCGCGGCAAAGCCCTCGGACCACAGATCCGTGCGCGCCAGCCATGACGTGGCAGCGTCGTGGCGGTTGATGTTGGTCGCCTGCGTGAAGCCCCACTCATACACGCCCATGCAGGGCGCCGAGGTGTTGTCGGTGGGACGAAGCGGAGCGGCGGAGACGGAAGCGACGTCGGCGAAAAACGCCAGCGCGCCGAGTAATGACACGACGAAGCAACGAACAGTGGACGGGTTCATGTTGGGGTTATAGCTGACGGACCAAACCGGCGGGGAAGACCGGTCGGGGAAAGAACTAGAAAGAACTTTTGCCAAGCGTCCGATTCAGGCGGCGGAGGTGCTTAGAAGCTGGCTGGCGTGACGGGCAAAGAGGGCTCGCTGGTCGTGGCGGTAGGCTTCGAGGATGTCTCGTCCGAGGGGATTGCCTGGTTCGAGGCGGTAAAGGGCGCGAGCGAGATGCAGCTCGATGAGCGAGGCGTTGCGAAAACTGTTTTCGTTGCTGTCGGCGCTGGCGGTGGCGACGCGGGCGGCGAGGTCCGCGCGATGGTGTCCGGTGACTCCGGGGCGGCCCAGCAAGGCGGTCAGTGCGGGGACGGCGTCCGCGTCACCGATGGTCTCAAGGGCTTCGGCGAGGGCGCGGTAGTGCGAGAACGCCGCGTCGGCGGGAAGCGTTGCGGCTTTCTCGATCAACACGGGCAACGCTCCGGCGGCGCGGCAGCGTCCGAGCGCGATGATGCGCGCGTCCAGCGGACTCATGCTGGCGCCAAACTGGTGCATGCCCCGGTAGTCCCAGCCGGTGTCCCAGGCGGTCTCCGCCACCTCGGCGGCGAGGTCGGCCGCGCCGGTGGCGTTGCCGAGCATGCCGAGGACGAAGGCATAAAAACGGCGCGCCCGCGGCTTGCCGGCGATGATGTAGGCGGACCGCAGCCAGGCGATACGCTCCCGTTCGTCGAGGGTGAAAAGGCGGTCGATCTGTTCGGGATCGTTCACGGCGGCGGCGAGGGCCCGCGTGATTTCGGTCTTGGGCAGCGGAAAGGTGTCGGCCGGCTGAACGATGGCGGGGTCGAGGATGCCGAGCGAAACGAGGCGCCGCTGCAAGTCGTCCACCGGCAGGCTGCGAACAGGAGTGTTGCCCGTGAGCGCCGCGATCAGGCCGGCGGCGTAGCCTTGGTTTTGCACGTCGGCCTGCATGCGGATGACCGGCATGGCGTCGCGATGGGCGCTGATGCCGAGACCGGTGACGAGGATGCCGTCGAGTCCCCGGGGCAGCAGGGCGCGCAGCGGCACGTAACCGGTGCGAGGATCGTGGTCGGGCGGCACGATCATGAAGAGCGGATGCACCGTGAAGCCGTGCGTGTCGAAATTGCTGCGCGCCTTGTTGATCGTGTCGGGGAAAATGCGCGCAAGGCGGATGTCCATCGGCGTTATCTCGTAATCGCCGACGATGCGACGGCGTTCGCGACTGTCGATGAGCTGGCCGGCGTCGAAGGCCCGGGCGAATTTTTCGCGGGCGGTGGCGTGGGCGGAACTCGCGTCCTTCGCGTTGCTGTCGTCGATGAAATCGTAATCGGTGTTGGCGTAGTGTGCGCCCGGAGTGCGCGGCGGCAGGCCGGTGCCCTGGAGGGCGAGGTGGGTTTCGCCGGGCACAACCGTCTCGGCTCCGGCGGCGGCGGCGACGTCCGCTCCGCCGGTGGCGTCGACCACGCACTTGGCGCGCACGGCAATGCGTCCCTGGGGAGTCGCGAGAATCGCGCCGACGACGCGATCGCCATCCCTCAGCGCGCCGCACACCATGGTCTTATACCATATGGTGCCGCCGGCCCGGGTGATTTGCTCGTGATACCACTGCATCTTGGCCTCGACGTCCCAGGCATCTTCACGGAGTTGGCGGGGTGATTTGGCGGCCACGGCCTTGTCCATCTCCGCGGTGAATCCGACGCGGTTGCCATACCAATACTGGCCGATGAGCCCGAGGGTGCCGACTCCGCCCAAGCCTGAAAGGAATTCGGCGACCAAGGTCCGCGCTCCGGCCCGGGCCGCGGCGATCGCCGCCGGCGCGCCGCCGGTGCCGCCGCCCACCACGAGCACATCCACCTCGTGGATGGCGGCGAAGCCTTCGGCCGAAAAAATCGCTGCCGGCAAGCCGACGGGTTCCGACGAAACGGAGGCCAGATCGCGGGCTTCGATGTTCGCGGGCAGGGTGGAGAGGCCTGAGACATGCAGCGCGCCGCCACTCCGACTGTTTAAGGGCGGCAGGTGCGCGAGCAGTCGTTTGGCCACGGTCTCTCCCCAGGTGACGGCCTTGTCGGGTCGCAGGACGGCGGCGCGTCCGTCGTCGTCGAGATTGGCGACCGGTCCCGTGAACCAGAGCCGTTGTCCGGCGGCGCTGATCGCGTCGGTCGTGAGCGCGTCGAGCGGGACGGGAGGCAACTCGGGGTGGAGGCGTTCGCCCGTAAACGCAAAAATGCCGTCGGCGGATTGATCCTGGCCGGGGCGGTAAGAGGCGAGGCGGATGTCCTGCTCCAGTCGCATCCACGCGTTCCAGGAGGCATCCTCAAGCTTGGCGTCGGTGTGCCAGGCCCACAACGGGGCGCGCCGGGTCTCGTCGTTGACGACGAAGACCACTTCGCCCTCGGATTCCCAGCGTCCGGAAAAAACGGGGCCGATGGCGGTTGATGGAGCGTCGCCGCCGATCACACGACGGATAACCGGGAAGGTTGTCGCGGGAGGAGTGAGGGGAGTTCCCGCGAGACGGGCGACCTCGCCCCGCAGAGTGCTGTCGAGAATCGCGCGGCACGGGAGGAGCTGGCGGCCCGATCGGTTGCAAAGCGTGAGCCCGACAAAAATGCCGTCGGCATCGTGGACGAGTTCACCCGGAGATGTCGCCAAGAGCACGGGAATGCCGGCCTTGCGCAGGACCCGATCGAGCTCGAGTTTGAGATGGAGCGGCCGCAGCAAGGCGTTCTCGGCGCTGGCTTCGCCGAAGAGACGGCGTGCGAGCGGATGCCTCAGGTCGCAATCGGCAGGCAGATTCAGCCGCATGCTGTCGCACACGTCCTCGCCCAGATAGGTGCGACCGGCCACGACGACGACCTTGAGGCCGGCGGCATGCAGCGAGAGGGCGGCCGAGACGCCGGCGATGGACCCGCCGACGACGGTTACGTCGGCAGCGGGAAGCGGACGAAGGGAGAGGGGCATGGGAGCCGCCTGTTCAGGCCCGGCGACGGCGAACGGCAACGAAAACGAGCGCGGCCGCGCCGCCCAGCAGGGCATAGGTGGAGGGCTCGGGGATCGCGGTGGTGTTGACGATCTCCACCGAGTTAAGAATACCGCGCAGTTCATTAAACTGGCCGGTAACCGCGAGATTAAGGAAGTCACCAGAGCTCAGGGTGACACTGAGTTTGGTGTAATTGCCTAAGAGATTACCGCTCGTGGCCTGAACCCACGAGGTGGTGGAATTGGTGCCGTTGTATCCCACGGTCGCGAGACCGTAACCCGAGGCGGCGGAGCCCACGGCGCTGCCGTTGGTGCCAGTGGAACCAAGGGAATAGGTGAAATTGCCGGAGGACGACGAGGTGCCGGCGTAGACGTTCTCCCGATAGGCCGCCGAGGAGTTCGTATTCCGGGAGGTGATGTAGATGTCATACGTGCCGGCGGCGAGCCCTCCGATTTGAAAGCCGACAGATGCAAAGGTGCCGGCGGCTCCGCCGCTAAACACGCCGTCGGTGGCCACGGAATTGTTCGCGTAAATGCCAGTAGTCGTGTTCACCGCGGTTCCAAGGCCACTAAAGGTGAGGGAGGAACTGGGAATCGTGAGGGTGGTGGCGGGGACTGTATTGGTGGTGCCTGTCGCCGTGCCGAGATTGAGACTGACGCCCGTGGCGGTGCTGCCATTCGAGTAGGTGAGACCGCCGGAGGCGACGGCGCTGGAGTTGACGACATTCCACGTCGTATCGGTGAAGGATGTGTTGACCGCGTGGTAGGGGCTGTTGGTTGCGGCGGCGGTGGTGTTGGGGCCGAAGTCCAGCATGAGAACCTGGGCGTGGGCGGTGGCCGCCAAACCAAGGCCAAGGGCGAGCAACGGGGTGATGAATGAAGATTTCATGGGTAATTGTCCGATAAGGCTAACCCGACATGCCTCCGGAGAAAGTGAGGAGACTTGAAGAAATATACTAAAAAGTTTTAGAATCCTCCCATGAGCAGAACCGGCAAAAGCAGGCTGAAGATGGATTTTTACGGGCTGCATCCGCGCCTGGTGTGGGCCAACGAGCGCGAGGTGGAGCCGGAGTTCCAAGAAGCCGGGGAGACGCGCGGGGAGACGGACACAGTGGTGTGGTTTATCGAGAAGGGGGCGGTGACCGTGACCTATGAAAACGCCGTGGCGCGGGCGAAGGCCGGACAGTGGATTTTTTTGCGCGCGGAAAACGGACGGCAGAAATTCGAGCCGGGCTCGCGGTTGATTTCCCTGCGGTTTCACCTGCGGCTGCGTGGCGGCGAATCGCTTTACGCACCTCGGCAGGACTTGATCATGGAGGAGGCTGAGTGTCCGGGATTGATGGAAGCCGCGCGCGCCCTAGTGGCGAAATTCGCCCGCGTGGATGCGCTCGGGATGCTGTGGGTGGCGCGCGAACGGCTCGCCTTGGCTGACAATTTCCGCATCGAGGCGGCTTTCATGGACTGGCTGGGCGCTTATGTGGAGGTAATGGAGGCAGCCGGGGAGACGCCCGCGGCGGCGGGCGAGCGCGACGAGCGCGTGGTGAAGGCTCTGACCCTGATGGAAGAGCACCGCATGCGGGACAAATTTTCGGAATCCGAACTGGCGAAACAGTGCGGACTGAGCGTGAACCAGTTGGGGCGCGTGTTCCGGCGCGAGATGGGCATGTCCCCTTTTCAATACTACGACCGGCAGAGGCTGGAGCTCGCCCACCACGCCTTGGCGGAGAGCAAACTGCCCGTAAAGGAAATCGGCTTCGAGCTGGGTTTTGGCTCGGCGTCTCATTTTTCCAACTGGTTTGCGCAGCGCACGAAGACAGGTCCGCGGGATTACCGCATGCGAAACCGCACTCTTGCCCAGCGGAAAACATGATGTGACCGCGTGGAAATGGCGCGCCGGTTTGACTGTCCAATCATGGCTTGTTTGCCCGCTTTCCTTTTGAGGTTAAAAAGGGGACGCATGGTTTCCTCCTCTGCCGTGCCCCGCCGTGATTCATGTTTCCGCGCTATCGCCCGCCGGTTTGACGGCATGCTTCGAAATATTATTTTCGGGGCGCTGGCCTTCACGTCGTTGTGTCATGCGGAGCCTGCCGCGATTCAAGACAACCTGCAGCCACCTTTTCTGGCGGTTTATCGCTGGGGACAGGGCGGTGCCGTCAAGGGGCTGTATGATGCCTACGGCCCTTGGCTGAATCGCACGGTGATATGGGCCGAGGATTTTATGCCCAACCAAGGGTGGAATAAAATCGAGGGCGAAGCGTGGCAGCTGGGCACTTGGAAGGGCTGGTGTCAGAAACAACCGGGCCGCCGCCTGATCCTCAGCGTTCCTCTTCTGCCCGGCGGTTGGGGAGGCAAGGGCCCCTCGACGGGTCCCGGAGCGGGGCAGCCCGTGTCGCTGGCCGAAGGCGCCAAGGGCGCCTACAACATCTACTTTCAGCATCTGGCTGAAAACCTAGTGGCGCAACAGCTCGGCGACACGATCTTGCGCCTCGGTTGGGAGTTCAACGGCGGTTGGTATACGTGGCGCGCGCAGACAAAGGGGAAAGCCGCGGACTTCGCCGCCTATTTTCACCAGATCGTGACCGCCATGCGCGCGGTGCCGGGGGCCGAAAATCTTAAGTTCGTCTGGAATCCCGCGATGGAGCCTTGGTGGCCCTACGACCCCGCCCTCGCCTGGCCCGGCGACGACGTGGTCGATTACGTGGGCGTTGATGTCTACGATCAATCCTGGGCCAAGGATACGTATCCTTGGCCTGATGACGCAACTGACGCCGAGATCCAGCGCCGGCAATCGAAGGCCTGGGATCAGCTTCAGAACAACGCCAAGGCCTACGGTCTGCCCTACTGGGTCGAGTTTGCCAAAAAATACCACAAGCCCCTGGTCATTCCCGAATGGGGGGTCTGCGCGCGTTCGGACAAGCACGGAGGCGTGGATAATCCGCTCTTCATAGAGCGGATGCACCAGTTCATCACCGATCCGGCGAACAACGTTTACTTCGCCTGCTACTTCGACGTCGGCGCGCCCGACGGCGACCACCAGTTATGCCCCGACGGCAAGCGGGAGACCCGGTTTCCCAAGGCCAGCAAGCGGTATAAAGAACTCTTCAGCCTGCCTGCCCGGTAATTGTCCCGGCATCATCCTGTCGTGAAGATATTCAGCGTAGTCGTGCTGTTGTCATTGTCCGCGTTGGCTCCGCTTCGCGGAGAACCGTCGTTCCAGCTGACCCCGGCGGGAGTCGCCTGCCGGCTGGGTGATCGCGGCACCTTTGTCCTGGGTATTCCGGCTCTCGATGGACGGAACACCCACGCGGCACCGCTGCCTGCGAGCATTGAAACCGACGGGCTAAAACTCACGGCTGGGTTTGGCCCCCCTTTTGCCGGAGTGACCTTGCGCATGCGGGTGCTGGATGAAAAGCGGGTGGAATATGCCTATGCCAATCTCCCGGGCGACGTCCGGTTGGTCATGTGCCAGTTCAATATTCCGCAGGCGTCGATCATTGAGGGCCTGACGGTCGCCTTTGACCAACGTTCGCCGGTGGTGATTCCGGTGGCGGCTGGAAAGACCGGCAAGGATGTGCGCCTGGCCGGCGCCAACGCCCAAAAACTGGCGATCAAATGGCCTTCGGGGGATGCGCTTTCCGTGACGACTCCCAAACCATGCTGGCATGGCGTTCAGGATGTCAGGGTTTGGGGAAAGCCTTTTGTGGGAGTGTGCCTCACCCCGTCATTGACGCGCGATCACGAGGGAGGCGACAGCGCCACGTTCGTCATGACGTTCGATGTGATGCCGGCATCGACGATGAAAGACTAGCGGAGGAGGATTGCTTTGGATGCACGATACTCGGCTCGCTCCTGTTGGCCCGAATCTCTTGGCTCGGCTTCATGCAAAGAATCATCCGGTGTGCCGGCGCCGTGTTGGCGGGGCTTCTGGCCGCCGTCCCGGCGCGGGCCGGGGTTTCCAAGATATTCCCTTCCGATGCGGTGCTCAATATCACCGCGCCGCCTTACAACGCACGGCCGGACGACGGCAAGGACGACACCGCCGCCATCCAGCGGGCCATCACGGACTGCGTGGACACCGGCCGGTTCATCTATTTTCCCGCAGGCACGTATGACGTGCGCGACACGCTCGTCGGCAAGAACGCCGCCGGCATCTGGCGCGCGATGGTCACGCTCCAAGGCGAGAACCGCGAACGGACGATCCTCCGGCTGATCGATGACGCCCCGGGCTTTGGAGATCCCTCGAAGCCGAAGGCGATGCTCATGACCGGCTCGCTGATGGACCCGGGCGAAGCAGACACCGGCGGCGGCGGGAACAAGGCGTTTCGCAATTACGTGATGGATCTCACTATCGACACCGGCCGGGGCAACCGCGGCGCCATCGGCATCGAGTGGGCGGCGAGCAATTGGGGTGCCATCAAGGACGTGACCATTCGCAGCGGAGACGGCACCGGTCACGCCGGTCTGTCGATGTGCCGTCACATTCCCGGCCCCGGCTACATAAAACGCCTCGCCATCGAGGGGTTTGATTACGGCATCGATGTCGCCGAAATGCAGTATGGCTTCACGCTCGAACACGTGGACGTGCGCCGCCAACTCAAGGCCGGCGTGCGCCTCGACCGCAACCTCCTGCACATCCGCCGGCTCACGAGCGACAACACCGTGCCCGCCGTGGTGACGACGCACCCAGAAAGCGTTTTGACGCTGATCGATTCCGAATTCCGCGGCACGCTCGCCGGGGTCAACGCGCTCGAAGTCGGGGGCAACCTCCTGCTTTCGAACCTCTCGCTGAAGCCCGCCGCCTCGCTCCTCGTGCGTGGGAAAACCCTCCTGCCCGCCGTCCGCGTGGCCTTTCTCACCATGCCGGCCGCTCCAGCCATCGAAACGCCGCTGGCGTCGCCGGTCGGTCCGTCGCTCCCTGTGGAAGACGCGCCTGATTTCTGGAACGCCGACCTGCGCGACTGGGAGGCCGTCGGTCCCCGGAAGCCGGGCGAGGCCGACGACACCGCGGCGATTCAACGCGCGATGGATGCGGGCCGATCGACGGTGTATTTTCCGATCGGACGCACCTACTTCGTGTCGGACACGATCATCGTGCGCGGCGGCGTCCGCCAGGTGCTGGGCATGGGCACGGAGATCAGCCTCGGCGCCGCCAAGGAGCCTTTCAGTGATACCGCGCATCCCCGGCCGCTGTTCCGGATCGAGCCGACGACGCACGCGGACGTCTTCTTCGAATATATGTTTTTCAACGCGCAGTATCCGGGCGTGGTGATTTTTGAGAACGATTCCCCGAAGACGGTGGTTATCCGCCACAGCGGTGGCTGGATCGGTTCAGGCCAATATAGGAGATCCTATCGCAACACCGCGCGGGCGTCGGGACGCGTGTTTGTTGAGGATGTGTTTATGCCCGGCTGGGCCTTCACGAAACAAACCGTGTGGGCGCGCCAGTTGAATCCCGAGAATCAGGAAGGAGACGGCATCGAGCCGCAGGTGCGCAACACGGGCGGGACTCTGTGGATTTTTGGCTTCAAGACCGAGGGACAGGCGCCGTTCATCTTCACGGAGCGGGGTGCGCGGACGGAACTGCTCGGCGCCTACAACTATATCTCAGCCACGGCCACTCCCACGGTGCCCACCGCCGCCGTGCCCTATGAGGTCGACGATTCACGGGCGTTCCTGTCGTTTACCACGGAAAACTTTCGCGACAGCGATTACCGCGTCTATGTGCGGGTCGGGCAGGACGAGGGTATCCGTGATTGGACGCGCGAACAGATGCCTCCGCGCAATGGCGTTGCCGGATATCGCTCGTTTTTCATCCCGGCGTTTTCCGTGGGGAAGCCGGGAGCGAACCAGGGTGACCGTTGATCAGCCTTTCTTCACGGCATCACCGATACTCGATCCACTCGGGGGAGGAGTATTGTTCGGTGAGGCCGCCGAGTTCGTCTTCGTTGAGGTCGGGCCACGGAGTTTCGACAGCCTCGGCTTCGAGGAGGGCCGCGAGACGGATGGTGAAATCGGTTTCGAAGGCGTCCCAGTCCAGGGTGGCGGTGACGGTGGGTTTCCAGAGTGAGCCTTGGAAGAGGAGGCCATGCTTGGTGCGTTTTTGGGCGGCACCGGCGACCTTCGCGCCCGTGGTTTCGTGGAGGACGTCGTAGAGTTCGGGGCGGGTGAAGCAGACGGTGGGGCCGGCGATGGTTGGGGGTGGGAGCGAGCTTGCTCGCGATTCTGGCGAACCATCGCGAGCAAGCTCGCTCCCACAATCGGAGTCGCAGGTTTTCTTGAGGACGACGGGCTGGGCTTGGGCGCGGAGGGACTCTGCGAGGGCGGCGTGGACGAGGCGGTAGCTTTCGGTGGCGCGGGCGTCGTAGAGCGGGTGTCCGCGGGGGACGACGAGCGTGTAGGTCCAGTCTTCGCGGTGATCGACCACGCCGCCGCCGGTGGGGCGGCGGCAGAGATCGAGGCGTTCGCCCGGAGCGAGGGCGGCAAGTTGTTCGCGGACGTAGGCGATTTTTTGGCTGGTGCCGAAGGTGAAGGCGGGCGCGCGCCAGTCATAGTGACGGAAGCGGGCGTGATCGGCGTCGGGGTAGCGTTGCAGCAGGAGAAAATCCACTGCCATGTTCTCGGCGGCGCCGCCGGTGCGATGAGGAAGGAGATCGAGCTGCATGGGCGATAAGCTGAGAGCTGAGAGTCTAGAGCTGAGAG
>FJVV01000692.1_pt1 | contig 22636 bp, 25 predicted proteins | sample 1011911 | NCBI WGS metagenome assembly FJVV01 (sample SAMEA3912450, study PRJEB9761) | metagenome | biome: forest; material: soil | place: USA | collected 2011-06-22 | depth 0.1 m
CCGCCGACGCCCTCGCCCTCCTCGAACCGCTCATCAGCCGTGATTTCCTCGATGCCCATCTCTTCACGCCCGTGCAGACCGCCCAGCTCGAAAGCCGCGCCGACGGCACCGCCCGCCTCTCCGTGAAGATGGCCGCCAGCGCACCCGCTCCCTCCGTCGAGCACCACGACCGCGCCAAGGACCATCTCGTCCCCGCCGACGCCCCCTGGCTCCGCGCCCTCGGCGTGACCAACGACCGCGGCCAGCCCCGCGAAGGCATGGCCGCCAAGTTCCGCCAGATCCAAAAATTCACCGAGCTCCTCACCCACCTCCTCGTCGAGTCGGGACTGCTCCCCGCCGATTCCGTTTCCGGCTCTCAGCTCTCAGCTCTGGACTCTAAGCTTCTGCAAATCTCCGACATGGGCTGCGGCAAAGGCTACCTCACCTTCGCCCTCGCCGCCCACCTCGGGCCGAGCGCCGAAGTCACCGGCATAGAGTTCCGCCCCGAACTCGTCGAACTCTGCAACCGCCACGCCCGCGACAACGGCCTCGCCAATCTCCGCTTCGCCGCCGGCGACATCGCCTCCACGCCGCTTGATCGCGCCGACGTCCTCGTCGCCCTCCACGCCTGCGACACCGCCACCGACGACGCCCTCTCCAAAGGCCTCGCCGCTGGCGCCCGCCTCCTCGTCGTTTCCCCGTGTTGCCAGAAAGAACTCCGCCCGCAACTCACCGCGCCCGCCGTCCTGGCCGACGCCCTCCGCCACGGCATCTTCCAGGAACGCCAGGCCGAGTTCGTGACCGACTCCCTGCGCGCCATGCTCCTCGAATGGGCCGGCTACAAAACCAAAGTCTTCGAGTTCATCTCCACCGAGCACACTGCGAAAAACCTCATGCTCGCCGCGATCAAGACCACGCCATCGCCAAGCGGCACCCGCGATCCCGACTCCGCTCTCGCCGCCCGCATCCGCGCCTTCGCCGCCTTCTACGGCATCCGCCACCAAGCCCTCGCCACTCATCTCGGTTTCAGTCTCGGCACCTGATGCGGCCGTTCAGTTCCCGCCGCCGCTGCGCATCCGCGACACATAGGCGGTGGAATTGGCCTCGTATTTTTTCAGCACTTCCACGATGGCCTTCCGGTAGTCGACCTGCATCGTGATGCTGTTTTCCCAGTAGAGGCAGGTCCGGTAATAATCATAATAATCCCCGGCTTCGAAATCCCTGATTCCAGACTCCGCCAAGCTGCGAACCGTATAAAAAAACGACTTCATGTCATCCGCGATGGCCGCCCGATTGCCCCTTCGTTGCTCGATGTGGGCATCCAGGTCGGCAATCAGGGGGGCCAGTCGTTTGTTTTCCGCCGCGGTGTTTAATTTCAGACGGATGACAGCGACAAGTGCCTCGGACATGTCGCGGAACTCTTCGATACGCGCGGACTGGGCGTGCCACCGCTCCATGTTGATCGCCTCCCATTTCGTGATGCTGTCCAGGCGATAACCGAACCAGCGCTTCTCCACCTTGCCTGACGTTCCCGAGCTGCGACCATTGTAACCGGAGCTCTCTTCGACGGCAATCTTGCGGGTCTCGGCGTAGGTGGCCACGCCCACCACTTCATTGTTGCCCGTCGAAAAAATCGGGCTCCCGCTGTTGCCCGGCTCGAAATTCGCATTCACCTCGATGCGCGTCGGCCCCACGCCAAGCACCTGGCCGCTGGTCTGCGTGGCCACGCCGCCGCCGAGCCGGTTGCCCACCACCACGATCTTGTCNCCGATCTTCACCGACTTCAAAACGTCCTCGGCGATCTTCAACGTGCCCTGCCCCTTGGCGATCCGCATGATCGCGATGTCGCTGCCGACCGCCCCGAATATCTGCAACACCGGCACCACTTCACCGTGGAGATTTTTCAATGTGATCTTCTTGTTTTCACCGAGCACATGCTGGTTGGTGACCACAAAATCGACGCCCTTGATCTGCGTCATGAATCCCGTGGCGGTGCCCTCGTCGCCCTCGATGAAAATGATGCCCTCCATCTGCTCGGTCGAGAGCGCCTGCTGCTCGGGCACGGCGGGTGCCGCCACCGAAGGCGTGGAGGAACGGTTTCCGCCCGCCTGCCCCTCGCCCAAACCACCCGCATACTGGGCAAGGTCCGCCACGCTTCCGAAACCCATCTGCCCCTCGGTCAACTGCACGGAGCTGGCCAGGATTTCATCGGAGGGAGGTTGATGGATGAAATCCGCCGCCGACAACTTCACCCCAAGCGTCGTCGTATAAATCGTCTCAAACATCACGCTGAACATCCCTGTCGCGCGCCCCTGCTGCGCCAGCATGCGCACGATCAGACCGCTCTCCTTGTCGATCCAGACGATGGTCTGGCCACCCGCGACATTCGAGCCGTCCACGCGATAGCTCGCATGGTTGTTCCAGGTTTCCTCCCCCGCAAGCCGGGGGTTTTGCAAACCAAAGTGAGCCGTCTCTCCGCCTCCGGCGGGCGCGTCCAGCAACGGTGAAAATGCCGGAAAACCCGCCTGCGCATCCAACAAACGCGAACGCAAGGTCTGGGAAAACTCATCATCCGTAAGGCTGTTCTGCACGACCGGCTGGTTGCTCCGGCCAAAAGAACTCATCTTCCCGACCCCGGCCGCTCCCGACTTGGACAACACATATCCCGAGGCACGCGGAACCGGCGCAGGAACCGCCGGCCCGACCGGTCCCATCGGCCGGTTCATACTGACGGTGAACGACCAGCTCGCGACATACCAGTCGTCCGGCTTTCTCTTGCGCAACGTCAGCACGCGATAGGAAGTAGACGGGCCAAATCGCGACGGTGCGCCGCCCGGCATCTCTCGAAGCGGCACCCACACCTGCCTTTGATAAACCTGCGAGGAAATGCCGTTGCTCGCGGCATAGGCGTTCTCCGCCCGCGCCAGCACCGTTTCCACCGTCTCCTCGCCGGCCGCGCACCACGACACCGTCATCGCAGCTAGCACAGAAACGAAAAATCCTCTGAAGATGCTTTCACGCATGGGGGTGGCCTTGTTAATTGGGATAACCGACACTGCTCAATTCGGCTTAAATCAAAACTCCGGCAACACCAAACACCGCTCAACTCGTGAATTGTGAAACCCTCGACTGGGCCATCCTCGAACGTCTGCGCGCCGGCTTCCTCGGCGGCGCCGCCGCCCAGGGCCCCTACTGGCAGTCACCCGCCGATCTCGCCAATTACGACGTCACCTACGCCGAGCGCATCGGCTGGAAATGGGACTCCGTCCTCGCCGAACTCACCCGTCGCGGCTGGCGTCCGCGCACCCGCACGATCCTCGATTGGGGCTGCGGCAGCGGCGTGGCCGGCCGTCGCGTCCTCTCCGCCTTCGGCGCTGAAAATTTCGACGCGCTTCATGTGTGGGATCACTCGCAGCTCGCCCGCGATTTCGCCGGCGAACGCGCCCGGGCCGAGTTTCCCGCACTCACCGTCTCCGCCTTCGCCGACTCCGGTCAGCCCATCGGCTTGCTCGTGGTCAGCCACGTCCTCAACGAACTCCCGCCCGAAGCCCTCGCCCAACTCCTCGCGCTCGTCGCCCGCGCCGAGGCCGTCCTCTGGGTCGAACCGGGCAACCACGTCGTCAGCCGCCAGCTCATCGGCATCCGCGAGACGCTCACATCCGCCTTCCACATCGTCGCCCCTTGCCCTCACCAAGGCGTCTGCGGACTCCTCGCCGCCGGCAACGAGCGCCACTGGTGCCACTTCTTCGCCGAGCCCCCCTCCGGCGTACAAAACGACTCCGACTGGGTCCGCTTCGGCCACCGCGCCGGCGTCGACCTCCGCAGCCAAGCCTACAGTTACCTCGTCCTCGAAAAAAAGCCCGTGACCTCCCCGCTCGCAGACGGCGCCGCCCGCATCCTCGGCCGCGCCGAACACTTCAAAGGCTACGCCCGCATCCTCTCCTGTGAAGCCACGGGCGTAGCCTCGCTCGAACTCCAAAAACGCGCCGACTCCGACCTCTGCAAAGCCCTGAAAAAAGATTCCAGCCAGCCACTCTACCGCTGGACGCGCGATGAACGCGGCCGCATCACCGCCGCCGAACGGCTGTAATCCGAAAGTCTGGAGCCAGAAATATTCGATTCCAAAGCTCTCATTCCGAGCTCTCAGCTCTAGCCTCTAGACTCTCAGCTCCCAGCTTTCCCACCGCCCTCACTTCCGCCGCACCGCGCACACCACCTGCACCGGCGTCTCCAGCCACCCCTGCCCGCACGTCAGCACCGACGCGCCGACATCCGCGCCAAACGGTTTTAACGCCTCGCCCGCCGCCGCCAGCTCCTCGACCGCGCGGTCACCCTTCATCGCCAGCAATCGTCCGCCGATCTTCGCGTGCGGCAGACTCCAGCCCGCGAGCTTGTCCAGCGCCGCCACCGCCCGCGACGTCACCACGTCGGCCTCGCACGGCTTGATCACATTCGACTTCCCGCGACGCACCGTCACACGCGCACCGAATCTAAACCGCAGGATCATCTCCTGCAAAAAATCGCATCGCCGCTGCAACGGCTCGACCAAAATCACCTGGATGTCCGTTCGCACCAACGCCAGCACCAGTCCCGGCAACCCCGCGCCCGTGCCGATGTCCGCCACACGCTCGCCAGGCTTGATCAGCTCCGCCAACGCCGCGCAATTAAGCAAATGCCGGTCCCACAGCCGGGGCACCTCGCGCGGCCCGATCAGTCCGCGAATGACACCTTCGGTCGCCAGTTGCTTCCCATAGTTTTCCAGCCGGGCCACCACCTCGGGAGCAAAAGTCCGGATCGCCGCCTCGGGCGTGGGCGGGAAAGGTTCGGGCGTAAAAGGGATGTCGGTTTCCTGGTTCATGGGCGCTACGGCGCATGGATTTGCGGCACCAATCGCTCCGGTGCAAAGCCATTCCAAGCAATCTCACCGCCGCGCTTGACTCGCGCCGCCCGCTTCCTGCACTCTCACCGACTACATTTCCAAAACCTATGGGCCAACAATCTAACAAGCACATCAAGAAGAAGCGCCGCGTTGCCTACCACAAACGCCGCAAAGCCGCCGCCGCACTGGCCGCCAAAAAAGCCGCCCCCAAGGCGAAGAAGTAACCTGCCCGTTATTTGATCTCCTTTAAAACCGCGGCCCTCCAGCCGCGGTTTTTCCATTTTTCCGTCCCTCCCGTTTCCCTCCCGCCGCCCACGCCGCCCTTCGCTATGATCACTGTCAGCCTCATCTCCCTCGGTTGCGCCAAGAACCTCGTCGATAGCGAGATGATGATCGGCCACCTCCACCAGGCCGGCATGAGCGTGATCCCCGACGCCGAAAAGGCCAACGTCGTCATCGTCAACACCTGCTCCTTCATCGATTCCTCCAAGGAAGAGTCCATCGGCCACATCCTCGAGGTGACCAAGAACCGCGGCATGCGGAAGCGGAACAAGGACCAGAAGCTTATCGTTGCCGGCTGCATGTCGCAGCGTTTTTCCAAGGACCTCCCCGGTTCCCTCCCCGAGGTGGATGCCTTCATCGGCCTCGACCAGATCACCAAGATCGTCCCCATCATCGAGGAAATCTACGCCAAGGAACGCGGCAAGAACGAGGCCCCCGTCTCCTTCATCGAGGGCAAATCCACCTGGATCCCCGACTACGACACGCCCCGCTTCCGCCTCACGCCGAAACATTTCGCCTACCTCAAGATCGCCGAGGGCTGCAACCACCCGTGCACCTTCTGCATCATCCCCCAGATCCGCGGACGCCACCGCTCCCGCACCGTCGAGAGCGTTGTCGCCGAGGCCCGCCGTCTCGTCGCCGAGGGCGTGAAGGAGATCAACCTGATCTCCCAGGACACGACCTACTTCGGCATGGACACCTGGGAGCAGCGCCCCAACCCGCGCACGCCCGTCGATTCTTCGCGCGGCACCGCCCTCACCACCCTCCTCCGCCAGCTCAACGCCATCGAAGGCGATTTCTGGATACGCCTGCTCTACACTCACCCCGCACACTGGTCCGACGAGCTCATCAAGACCATCGCCGAGTGCCCCAAGGTCGCTCGCTACATCGACATTCCTCTCCAGCACATCAGCGACCGCATGCTCGGCCTGATGCAACGCGAGACCAGCGGCGACTACATCCGCGACCTTATCAGGCGCATCCGCGCCGGCATCCCCGGCATCGCCGTCCGCACCACCTTCATCGTCGGCTTCCCCGGCGAAACGGACGCCGACGTCGACGAACTCTGCCAGTTCATCCGCGAAACCAAGTTCGAACGCCTCGGCGTCTTCCGCTACTCGCAGGAAGAAGGCACGCGCGGCGCCAAGATGGCCGACCAGATTCCCCCGAAGATCAAGGAAGCCCGCTGGCACAAGACCATGGCGCTCCAGCAGGAAGTCTCCGGTGCGGTCAGCGCCACCTTCGTCGGCAAAACGCTCCGCGTCCTCGTCGAGGAACCCGGCGTGGCCCGAGGCGAAGCCGACGCCCCCGACATCGACGGCCGCGTTTACATTCCGCGCGAACTGCCCGTCGGCGAGTTCATCGACGTGACCATCACCGGCCACCACGATTACGATCTCCTCGCCCTCCCCGAAGGTGTCGAGCCCAGGGAATACAAAGTCGCGAAGCAGGCGCAGTAAAAGCCTGGAGCTAAGAGTCCAGAGTCTAGAACCAGAAACACCCGGCTCCGATCCGAGCTCTAGCCTCTAAGCTCTCAGCTCTAGACTATTCCGCCGTCCCATGTCCCCCGCCTTCAAAGAATGGCAGGTCATCACCGAGGCGCTCTGTGCGGGCGAGCAAATCATCATCCTGCGCAAAGGCGGTATCGCCGAGGGCCGTGAAGGCTTTCAGATAGAGGCGAAACGCTTCTGGCTCTTCCCCACGCAATTTCACGCCCAGCGCGAGAAGACCAAGCCCGCCGCCGCGAAATGGTTTCCGCCCGCCGATGCCGGCACGTCCGCGACCGTCACGCTGCGCTGCTTCGCCGACCTCGTTCGAACCTCCTTCCTCTCCCGCTGGGAAGATGTCGCCGCGCTCGACCCGTTCCACTTCTGGATCGAGGCCGCCGTCCGCGAAAAATTCAACTGGGACGAGCCGCCCGGCCTCCACGCCCTCGTCGTCCGCGTCCACCGCCTGCACGCGCCCCTCACCCTCGCCCTCACCCCCGAAATGAGCGGCTGCAAGTCCTGGATCGACCTGCCCCAAGATTTCATCGCCCACCCGAGTATCCCCGTGCTGGACGATGTCACCTTCTCCAAACGCATTGCCGCGCTGCCCTGCCCATCTGAAGAAAAATACCCCGGCGGCATCAGCCGCCCCTCCGCTTGATCGTGGAGACCATTGGCCGGAACCGCTCCCAGAGACGGAGCGCGGCAGCGCAAAGATGGCTACACGCAGACATGTAGCCCCGAAGCTTTAACGAAGTGGGTGCCTGACGGCGGACACCCCGCTCACCGCCGAGCAGCGCGACTTCGTCGGAACCCTCTCCAAATCCGCCGATTCCCTCCTTATCCTCATCAACGACATCCTCGACCTCTCCAAGATCGAGGCGGGCCGCGTCGTGCTCGAGCAGATCCCCTACCCGCTCGACGAGGCCGTTGAAAACCTTCAGCTGCTGCTCACGCCCGCCGCGCGTGGAAAAAAACTGGGCTTCCACATCAAAAACCACTCGCCCGGCCTCGCCCTCGTGGGCGATCCCCTGCGCCAGGTCCTGCTCAACCTCCTCGGCAACGCCCTCAAGTTCACCGAATCCGGCGAAGTCTCGCTTGATGTGACCTGGACGCCTTCACCCGCCAGTCCCGCCGACGGCGTGCTTCGCTGTGCGGTGCGCGACACCGGCATCGGCATCCCTGCCGACAAGCTCAACCGGCTGTTTCAGAAATTCTCCCAGGTGGACGCCTCCACAACCCGCAAATACGGCGGCACCGGACTCGGCCTGGTCATCTCACAGGAGCTCACCACGCTGATGGGCGGCACCATCAAGGTCGCCAGCACCCCGGGACAAGGCTCTACCTTCACGGTGGAAATCCCCGCCAAACTCTGCACCGAGATCTTTATTCCCCAGCCGCCTGCCAAAACGCCCCGCAAGCCCGCCGCAACCGGCAGCCGCGGCCGCATCCTGCTCGTCAAGGACAACCCCACTAACCAGAAGGTCGCCAGCTTCATGCTGCTGAAGCTCGGCTACACCATCGACATCGCCTCCAACGGCCATGAAGCCGTCAGCAAGGCGGGCGGATCAGTCTAGAGCTAGAATATCCGACTCCGAAGCTCTCATTCCGAGCTCTCAGCTCATCCGTTTTCCGAGCTCTAGCCTCTCAGCTCTTAGCTCTCAGCTTCCGCCGCCAACCGCCGCCGCATACTTCGCGATGATCCCGTCAAAACTCCCGTTAGAAAAGAAAACCACCACGCGCGGTTTTACTCCGGTCCCCGATCCCGCCGTCAGCGTCGCCGCCGTGAGTTTCTCCAGCAGTTCGGCATTCGTCGCCGCGCTCACGCCTTTACCACCCGCCGCCTGCACATGGGCGATCACCGCCTCGGCATCAAACCTCTCCTCCGCCTTAAGCTTGTCCGCGCGGTTCACCGCCCCGAGATAGACCTCATCCGCCAGCGCCAGCGCTGACATGAAACTCGCCTGAAGCGTATTCGTGCGCGCCGTGTTGCTGCGCGGCTCAAAGACCGCCGTGAGCACCGCCCCCGGAAACCGATTCCGAAACGACCGCAGCGTCTCCGCCAGCGCCGTGGGATGATGCCCGAAATCCTCGATCACCGTCAGCGCCGGCGTCCTCACCAAAACTTCCTGCCGCCGCTTCACCCCGCGGAAACGCGTCAGCCCATCGAGTTTCAGCACCGTCGGGTTGGTCACATCAAGCGCCAGCCCAGCCGCCGCCGCCGCCATCGCCGCGTTGCGCGCGTTGTAGAGCCCCGGAGTCGCCCACTTCACCTCATGCCAGACCGTGTCACGCCAGAGCAGCTTGAAACTCACGCCGTCCGGCGTCTCTGAAAAATCCACGATGCGCACGTCGTTGGCCTCGCCCGTGCCGACGCGCACCACCCGCGTCCACGGCAGCGGTCCGAGCGCCTTCAGGTTGTCGTCGTCACCGTTCATCACCACGAACCCGTTGCGCGGCACGATTCGCGTCAGATGGGAAAACGTCCGCTGCACATCCGCCAGATCGCGAAAGATGTCCGCGTGGTCGAACTCCAGATTGTTCATCACCGCGATGTGCGGCGCGTAGTGGATGAACTTCGACCGCTTGTCGAAAAACGCGCTGTCGTATTCGTCGCCCTCGATCACAAATGGATCGCTTGCCGTCCCGAGGTGATTGCCCATCGGCGGATCGATCGGCACGCCGCCGATGAGAAACCCCGGATCGCGCCCGTTCTCCCGCAGCAGAAACGCCGTGAGCGAAGTCGTGGTCGTTTTTCCATGCGTGCCCGCGACCACGATGTTCTTGCGCGCCTTAAGAATCGTGTCGTGCAGGAGAGCCGGCAGCGACGTGAACGGCAGAGCGCGCTCATCCAGGAGCCACTCGACCTCGGGATTCCCGCGCGACATGGCATTGCCGATGACGACCAGATCGGGAGCCAGCCTGGCCAGCCGCACCGGATCATAGCCCTCGTGCAAGGCGATGCCCGCGTCGGCCAAAACCGTGCTCATCGGCGGGTAAACGCCCGTATCGGCGCCACTCACCTCATGCCCGGCCGCCCGCGCCAGCAGCGCCGCATTGCCCATGGCCGTCCCGCAAATCCCCATGAAGTAGATTTTCATCGTTCGTTAACCCGACTCAATGCATCCCTACACGCGAAAACCAGTGTTATTTGGGACTGACGCTATCCCAGCCTCCGACTTTCATGCCTTTCGTGTGCTGGCCGACTGTCGCTTCGCTCGAAACGTGGTCAAAAACTCCGACGCTCAGCTCCGCCTTGGCTGCGGTGGACGCCGTGAGAACGGAAACAGCTCTCCTGACTCCTCCACTGGCGCAGGCACAAACGGTTTCACGGCGTTGACCGGAACGGTCGGAGCCAGCCCGGCGGCTTCGCGGAGTTTGTCCTTCTTGCTCTTGCGCTTTCCTTTGATGCCCCCGGTCGGCGCCGGGGCGGGCACGATGGTCTCCAGCGGCTCGAAGCCCGCGATCTGCTCCCGCTCGATGTGAAGCCGGTTGCGCTTCTCGATCAGGCGGAAATGTGCGGCGGTTTCGGCGCTGATAAAACTCACCGCCACGCCGCTCTCCCCCGCCCGTCCGGTGCGGCCGATGCGGTGCGTATAATCGTCGGGCGAGCGCGGCAGGTCGTAGTTCACCACCACGGGCAGTTGCTCGATATCGATGCCGCGCGAGGCCACATCCGTGGCGATGAGCACGCGCACGCGGCTCGCCTTGAAATCGCTCAACGCCTGCGTGCGTACACCCTGGCTCAGCTCGCCGTGGAAGGCCGCCGCCTCGATGCCAAAACGGCAGAGTTTTTCCGCGACATGTTCGGTAGCGTATTTCGTGGCGACGAAGACCAGCACGCGCGTCCAATCGTGCAGCACGATGAGGTTGCGCAGAAGCTGGGTGCGCTGGACGACGTCCACCTCGATGGCGCGTTGGAGAATGTCGGGCTTGCCCTCGGGCGTGGCGGCGATCGCGATGCGCGCCGGGTTACGCAGGAGGTTGTCCGCGAGCGTTTGCACGGCGGCGGGAAACGTGGCGGAGAACAGCAGCGTCTGCCGGCGGGTGGGCAGCAGGGCGATGATGCGCGCGAGTTCGTCGGCAAAGCCGAGCGCAAACAGCCGGTCGGCCTCGTCGAGCACGAGCGTGGCGACGGAGGAAAGCGAAACGGCGTTGTGGTCGATGAGGTCGAGCAGGCGTCCGGGCGTGGCCACGATGATGTCCGCGCCGCCGCCCAGGGCCATCATCTGCGGATTGATCGAGACGCCGCCCACCGCGACAAGGGTCTTGAGGCCGGCGTCCTGAGAAAGATAAACCCCGTAATCGTGAATCTCCCCGGCGATCTGCGCGGCGAGTTCGCGGGTGGGAACGAGGATGAGTGCGCGCACGAAGCGACCGCGTCCGCGTGGGCCGTCGGCCACGAGGCGCTTGATGATGGGCAACACGAAGGCGGCGGTCTTGCCCGAACCGGTTTGCGCCGAGGCCCACACGTCCTCGCCCCGCAGCACCGCCGGAATCGCGGCGGCCTGGATGGGAGTCGGCGTCGCATGGTCGCGGCCGGCGATGGCGCGAAGGAGCGGTTCGGAGAGGCCGAGGGAGGAAAACGACATGGGCTCAGGTTTGAGTGATCGGAGGCCGATTGCGAACTTTGCTCTGCCTCCATGTTACCGCGTGGCTGCGGCCAAGGATTGCCGGCGGGCCCGTCGGGCGCACAGTTGCGGCATCGCATGAATCACGTGACCGCCGGGGAATACTGGAATGGCAACGCCGAGGCATGGTCGAAGCTGGCGCGCGCCGGCTACGACGTTTACCGCGACCACCTCAACACCCCCGCCTTCCTCGCCATGCTGCCGCCCGTGGCCGGGCTGCACGGCATCGATCTCGGCTGCGGCGAAGGTCACAACACCCGCCTGCTCGCGCAGCGCGGCGCCACGATGACCGCCATCGACATCGCCCCGGTGTTCGTCCGCCTCGCCCAGGCCGAGGAGACGCGCGCCCCGCTGGGCATCACCTACCGCGAGGCAAGCGCGGTGGCTCTGCCGTTCGCCGACGGAGCGTTCGCCTTTGCGACGGCCTTCATGAGCCTGCACGACATCCCCGAGACCGAGCTGGCGCTGGCCGAGGCCTTTCGCGTGCTTCAGCCGGGAGGGTTCCTGCAATTCTCCATCCTGCATCCGTGCTTCAATCCTCCGCACCGCCGCAATTGCCGCGACGAGGATGACAATGTCCATGCCGTCGAGGTGGGCGACTACTTCGTGGATGCGCGAGGCCATGTTGACGAATGGATCTTCGGTGCCGCCCCCGCGGCAATGCGCGCGCGCCTGCCGAAGTTCAAGGTGCCGCGCTTTCACCGTCCGGTCGGCGAATGGCTGAACCTGCTCATCTCCGCCGGCTTCACTCTGGAGCGGGTCGAAGAGCCGTATCCCTCGCCGGAAACCGTGCGGGCGCACCCGATGCTGCAAGATGCGCGGGTCGCCGCCTACTTCCTCCACATCCGCGTGCGCAAGCCCGCGCGGTCCGCGTAGACCACATCATTGAGCAATCGTCAGCTCTTCGCCACGCCGATCACGCCGGTGGCCACCCGCTTGCCGGCGTTGCCGACAGGCTGGGACTTCAGGTCGTCCGCATCGGCATGCACGACCACACCGCGGCCGATGATGGACGTGGGGCCGTTGAGGGTGATGACCGCATCAATGTAATCCAATGTGGCGTGGCCGCTGGCATCGGCCGTGAGATTGCCAAGATCGCCCTCGTGGCGTTCGCCCGCGTCGGGCGCACCGTGTTTGGCGTGGCCGGGGTTAAGATGTCCGCCGGCCGACATGCCGTCCGCCGCCGTGATGTCGCCGAATTCATGGATGTGAAACCCGTGCATACCCTGCTTGAGTCCCGACACGTCGGCCACCACCCGCACGCCGCCGTCAACCTGGGTGAAACGCACCGTGCCGATGACGCTGTTGCCCGCGGTGGGAATCAACAGGACGACAGCCGCCTTGACGGGAGGCGCCATCGGCATCGCAGGCGCCATCGGCATCATGTCGGCGGCGCGGACAACCATCGAAGAAAGCAACAGGACAGACAGGGCGCAAAAAAAACGAATTTTGAGAATATTCATAGGGAGGTGATGGTTCCAAAGTGTCTGCACACAAGACACGCTCTATGCAAAAAAGTTCTCCCTGATTCCCACCTATTCTACAACGGGCGCTTGGCAAAGGTTCTGACGATAAAGCAAGGCGCCACCGGACCGAAGACGCTCAGCTCTGGGGCGACAGGGAGAAACAGGCCGGCCTTCTCGACCACGACAGGCTGCGTCCAGCGGATGGATGCGAACCCCGCGGAGACGGCAACCGTCCGGGCGTTGGGGAAATTCAAATAAGCATTCATTTCTTCCGGTCGACGCGAAGGCCGAAGCGCTCCATGAGGAGCAGGACGCCGGCGATGACCGCGAGCAGGCCGGTCACCCATATAGGAATGGAAAGCCCGAACAAAAGATTCAGGCCGAAAACCAGCAGAAAGAACGCGAGAAAGAGATGAGCCATGGTGTTAAAGATAGGAAGTTACCCGGAGACGCCGATTAGTGTGCAGACTCCACGATAGGTTCCACGGGTTTGCCGACCGTGATCTGGTTGCCGACCAGCTCCAGGCGTGAGGCGGCAATCGCGATGTCGCCTATAAGCTTCCGGTCTTCCTCGGTGGCAACCCAGCCTCGCAGAGTGACGCGGCCGTTGATGGTGGCGATCTGGACGTTCTTCGCATCGACCTTCGCACCCAAAATCTTCCGGCTGATGCGGGCCGTGCGGTCCACATCGCCGTTGCTGGCGCCTTGCTCAAGCGCAACCGACGTGCGCGGCCCCACGTAGGATTCTTCTTTGTAGTGAGCGAGCTGGCCATTGGCAGCCTAGGAGAACGAATAGCGCGGCTCGTTCGCAAACTCTTCAGGCGAGTCGTCCAGCAGGAGCGTGTCGCGCGCGGCGTTGAAACGCAGCGCCATCGCGGGGACGACACTCTTCGTCTTGGAGGTGTCCGGCGCGTCGATGACGACGCTTTGGATGCGCCCGGTGATAACGGCCAGCTTCAGTATCCACACCTTTCCCTGTTCTTCGCTTTGCAGATTGGTGACCGGCATGCCGGTGACTTTGCCGGAGCGCATAACATGGCCGAGCGACACCTTGGGGCGGCTGGCCGTCTTGCTGACCTTCTCGCCCACCTCAAGGAAATAGGGCTCCTGGCCGAAGAGGCGATAAGCCGCGGCGATGCGCTCGCTTTGGCCGGTATCCTGCCAGCTCGAGCGGTCGATCTCGGGGGCTGATTTGAAGACGGCAGTGCTCACGTCGAGGAGGTAAAGTTGGTTGACCGGGTCCAGCGTCAGCGCGAGCGGAAGCACCGCCACGATCCTGCCGCCGATGCCGAGGAAATCGCCGGACACCACCAGCACCTCGACGATGACGCCGTTGCTCAGGTCGACGGCCACTTCCTTGATACGCCCGAGCCTCTCGCCCTGCAGGTTTCTAATTTCGATGCGGTTGAGTTCTTTGACCGTCTTTTCTTTCCTCGCCGAATTTTTCATGAGAGGGCTCGTCGGAGATCAAGGTTGAGAGCGAGATGCATCCGGCGAAAGCCGCGCCGGCGAGGAGTTTTGATTTCGATGTCATGGGATTCGTTTGTTGGCGCGGGGATGGACGGCTTTCGCCGCCCGGGTCTACTTCAACCAAACATAACCACCAAACCATGCGGGCGGTATAGGGTGTAACCCGCTCGGAGTTCACACGCCCGATATTAAGGCCGGGGCCGCAGCCCTTAAACCTTCACCGCCCCATTCGATCCAACCGCGGACGCGTCCGCGGCTTACTTTTGCTTGTCCTGCTTAACAGGCGGCGCGACGGGCGCCTTTTTAAACGTGGACTTGGGCAGGTTCTGCTTCTGCTGGAAACGTTGGCTGGCCTTCAAGTCTTTGATGCTGGGAACGTATTTCTGCGCCATGCGCCAAGGCCGTCAATAATGCGGGCGGCGGGCAACCAGAATCGTTCGGGGCGGCACGGGCCGCCCGTCCTAGCTATTCACCGGAATGTGCGCCGCCTGCCGCAGGACCTCGGACTTGGAGACCTTGCGCGCATGCGCGATGGCGTTGAGCCGCGAAGCCTCGGCGGGCGTGAGCACCGTGAGCCGGTCCGTGCCGTCGCGATCCACCCATTTCACCTGGTGCGGCCGCTGGCGGGATGCCTTGACGAGATTTTTCAGGAACAGTGTTTCGTCATCGGGGAGGTCACTCATGGTGCGACCGAGTTGGGCGGCATGCACCGCGAGGTCAAGCAACACCGGAGCCTTTCGTGTCGCGCAGCGTCTCCAGCACGCCGTCGCAGCCATCCTCGAGCAGGTCGAGCACATGCTCGAATCCCTCGTCGCCGCCGTAATAAGGATCAGGCACCGAAGTGTCCGCATGCTTGCCGCAAAACCCGACAAAGGGTCGCACCCGCGCGCGCTGCGCATCGGTGCCGGCCAAGGCCAGCACATTGCGGAGATTGTCCCCGTCCATCGTCAGGATCAGGTCGTAGCGGTCGAGGTCGGCGCGGGTGATCTGCCGTGCGCGGCTCTTGAGCTCGTAGCCCCTCCGCGCGGCCGCCGCCCGCATGCGCGCATCGGGCGGTTCACCCGCGTGCAGGCCGATGGTGCCGGCGGACGCGATCTCCACGCGATCGGAGAGCCCCGCCTTGGCGACCAGCGCGCGCATCACGCCCTCGCCCGCCGGCGAACGGCAGATATTGCCCATGCACACAAACAGGACGGAGGTTTTTTTAGTTTCCATGATCGGGGACGAAGGCATGCGACAAAGCGCGGGGCGTCTGCTCAGGACTTGGGGTGCGCCTTGAAAAACTTCACGATGAGTGCGGTCGCTTCAGACGGATAGCGGTGGCCGCCGGCGTGCAGGTAGGTCGCGACCTCGGCGCCCTTGGTGGACGGATAAGACGTGTAACCGGTTGCCTTGGGATCGCGCGAACCGCAGCCATCGAGCTTGAGCACGCAGTCGATCATCCGCGCCTGCCACGAGAACTTGACCAGCGTGTCCTGCGGACTGCCGATGTGCAGCACGGGCTTGGGTTGGAATTTCTCAAAGCCCTTCGCAAGCAAGGCCGACGACGGCGCAAGCGCGGCAAAGGTGTCGCCGCGCTCCGCCCAGAGCAGGTAGGTGAACAGGCCGCCGTTGGAGTGTCCCGTCGCGTAGATGCGTTTGTCATCGACGGGGTATTTCGCGCGCAGATCGGCCAGCATGACGTCGAAAAACTTCAGGTCGCGATCGCCCTGCGCCCCGGTGATTCCCTGCCAGCCGCTCATCTTTCCCTCGGGATCGACCAGCTGGCTCGGCGTGGGCAGCCCCTGGGGATAGATGACAATCGCCTCGGGCCAGACCTGGTGGATGGGAAAACTGCGCGAAGCCTGCCGCATCGAGCCGCCATGCCCGTGAAAAGCGAATACCACGGGTAGCGCCGCGCCCTCCTTCCCCGCCCCCGCAGGAATACTCACCAACGCCTCGCGCGTCACTCCGTCGACGATCCACGTGCGGCGCTCCAGCGTATCCGCCGCCCACATCCTGATTCCGAAGAAACACACCGACAAGACAACCAACAGGAACGCTCGGCGAGACTTCATGCACGAAAAGACGCACGCGGGATGCGGTGGTTTCAAACCGCTTTGGGCGAACCGACGGTTGTCATCCGGTTTTTCAAAGGTGCTCGTTCAGCGACGGATTGGGCTGCGTGCAGCCGCCTCACGGCGGTGATCACCCGGTGGTTGCGCCGCAAAATGCGCGCCACGAAACCCGCGCACCCCAACGAAGCGAGAACCCCGCGGTGCTCGCGATAGACAACCAGCGCCGCCCCCAGCGTCAGGAAGGTTTGCAGCCCTTCGCGCAGCATCAGCACTCCCGCGCCCCGGTCTGCCTCCGCGCGGGCGATGCGCTCCACTTGAAACCGGATGTGGGCGAATTCATCGTGGATGAGTTTATCGCAGACCCGGCGCAGAGCCGGGTGGCGGGTCGTGCCGCTAAGGCAGGGATAATACTCCTGGGCGACGAGTTCGGCGATGATCAGCACCCGGCTTGACCAGCCGATATCGCTCACGGCGCGGATGCGGCGGAAGATACCGTCTGAAAAGGTGGTTTGCCTGGGCGCGATTCCAGCGAGGTTCATGAAACGCAGGAGCAACGCGGCATGCTCGTTTTCCTCGCCTACGAAAAGCACCGATGCTTCATGAAACGACGGCTCGTGCGCAGTCGCGGCAAAGACGGACGACTTTGCGAGATAGTTGCGCGCCTCGGACGATTCACCACGCTGGAACTCCGCGATGGATGCCGAAATGAGCGTGAATTCCCGCGGGGAAAGAGCCGGATTATCCTGCCAGGGAATCTGCCACTCCCGCCAGGCGTTGGCCCGAAAGTGGGTGGCCCACCAGGCGGTCGTGCGGAAAACAGCGGCATTACTCGGCGGAGAGGAGGAATGATCGGCAAAGGATTTCATCCCGTGATCCTGCACCGGCTGCGTGAAACCAATATGAAGCCGGAACGAAATCTCCGTGAAATCGGAGAAACATGTGACCAACCTCCGCACGCCGGTGGCCAGTGACTCCCTCTGTGGACACAAAAAACCGCAGAGGCGACGGGCTCTCTCTGCGGTTGGAATAATCAGACGCCGGATGCCGGCGCGCCCCCGTTTACTTCTTCAGCGCCGCGCAGAACCTCGCGAGACGGCTCACGCCCTTGGCGATGATCTCGTCGCTCGTGGCGTAGCTGAGACGCAGGTAGCCCTCGGCGCCGAACGCGCTGCCGGGGACGGCCGCGACCTTCTCCTGTTCGAGCAGGCGAGCGCAGAAGTCCGCCGAGCTGAGACCGAAACTGGAGATGTTCGGAAAGAGGTAGAACGCACCCTCGGCGAGCAGGCACTTGATGCCGGGGATCTTGTTGAGTTCGGCGTGGAGAAACTTCCGGCGGCGGTCGAAGGCGACGAGCATGAGCGCGAGGGAAGCCTGCGTCTTGTCCTTTTCCTTGAGGGCGGCGAGCGCGCCGAACTGGGCGAAGGTGGTGGCGTTGGACGTCGTCTGGCTTTGCAGCTCGGCGATGGCCTTTGCAATGGGTGCGGGCGCGATGGTGGTGCCAAGGCGCCAGCCGGTCATCGCATAGGTCTTGGCGAAGCCCGACACGATGATCGTGCGGGCCTCGGCCTCCTTGCTGAACGTGGCCGGACTGTAGTGCTTCGCGCCGTCGTAGGTGAGATGCTCGTAGATCTCATCCGACATGATGTAGAGGTTGTGCTTGAGGGCGACCGCAACGATGGCCTCCAACTCGGGCTTGGTGTAGACCGCGCCGGTCGGGTTCGAGGGCGAGTTGATGATGAGGAGCTTCGTCTTCGGCGTGATGGCCGCCTCGAGCTGGGCGGGCGTGAGCTTGAAGGCGGTCGAGTCGTCGGCGAGGACGAGCTTCGGCACGGCGCCGGCGAGCTTAACCATCTCGGGATAGCTCACCCAGAACGGCGCGGGGATGATGACCTCGTCGCCGGGCGAACACACGGCGAGGATCGTGAGGTAGCAGGAAAACTTGCCGCCGGGGGAAACGATGACCTGCGACGGAGCGACCTTCAGGCCGTAGTCGGCGAGATACTTGTCGGCGAGGGCCTGGCGGAGCGGCTCGATGCCGGGGGTGGGCGCATACTTGGTCTTGCCGGCCTTGAGGGCGGCGATGCACGCCTCCTTGATGTGCTCGGGGGTGTCAAAATCGGGCTCGCCGGCGGCGAAGCCACAGACGTCCTCACCGGCGGCGGCGAGGGCCTTGGCCTTCGCGTCGACGGCGAGAGTCGGGGAAGGCGAAACGTTGAGTGCCCAGGACGAGAGAGGCGCGGGTGCTTGGCTCATGGATATGAGCGTCAAAACAAAGGGGCGAAAAAACGAAAAGCAAGCCCCGCGCTAGGCAGGACTTGCTTTGAAAAACGAGGCGAAGACCGGAGGATTTACTTTCTGCCCTTTTTGGCGGGCTTGGCGGGGGCCTTCACGGAAAGCGAGTCGATCGCCACGCGAAGAAGTTCGCCCACACTCACGTGCTTTTTCTTGGCGGCCTTCACGAGGGTCGACTTCGTCTGGGCCGGCAGGCGCACGGAAATCTGGCGGTGCTCGGAGACGTCGGACTCGTAGCGCTCTAGGTTGAACTCCTTGATCGCAAGGCGCACGACCTCGCTGGTGGACTTGAGGCCGAGCTTCTTGCGGTTCGTTTCAATCTTCGCAATGAGCGTAAGCGGAAGATCAAAGGTGAGCGGAGCGGGCGTAGGGGGAGTTTTTTTGGCCATGGAGGTAAGGCTAGAGCAAAGCGGTGCCGGAGACTGAGTTGTTCGATACAAGGGCCAGCCCCAAGGGGTGGGCAACGCTAAATTTCAACGGAGGAAATCGCTGCAAACCAAGGGCTGTAACGTCCGCCGGTTATCCGGTCACAATCCGATAAGCTTCGGCCGGCGTCTCCACCACGCCCCAGGCCTTGGCCAAAATGGCTGCATCCGGCTTGCGTTCATGCCGGATGAGCAAGGTGCGCACCCCCGCTTCGGCCCCGCCCAGCACGTCCGCGTCGGCGTCGCCGGCGAAAAATGTCTCTTCGGGAGAAACCCCCAAGGTTTTCAAAATCTCCAGCAATCCGCCCGGATGCGGCTTGTGCGTGGGCCGGTCATCGCCGCAGACAACCGTGGCAAAAATCTCCGCCAGCCCGTGCGCACACAGGATGGTCTCGGTCGTCGCCCGGTCTCGGCCAGTCCACACCGCAAGCTTGAGCCCGCGGGCACGCAAATCCACCAGCATGTCGCGCATCCCGGGGAACGGCTGAACCAGATGGGCGTTGGCAAAACCAAAGTCCTCCAGCCGTCGCAACGCCTCCCCCGCCCCCGTCTTGTCGCCAATCAACTCGGCCAGCATGCGCTCGGGCGGCCCGCCCAGTCGCAGAAAAATATCCTCCTCGGTAAGCTCGGGACGAAACGGCGCGAGCGCATGGGCAAACGCCCGCAGCACCAGCGGCATCGAGTCGATGAGCGTGCCATCGAGGTCAAACACCACGGCGCGCAGGCCGGCGGACAAAGGAGCCGTCATCGCACTCACGGGCCAAGCTGACGGACGCGGGCCGCACCCGGGGGCGTGATGGTATCCGGCAGCACCGCGGGGTCAAAAAGCCCGCCCGAAAAATCCAGCCCGAGCGCCGCGCCCGTGATGGAGAACTGAGTTTTGTTGCGGGTCTTCTCGTTGCGCACGTCGATGGTTTTCACGATCCACTGGTCATCGATCTTCTTGAGATCAAGCACGGTGATCGTCTTGAGAATCTGGTTGCCGTCGCCGATCTGCTGCGCCTGCACCAGCGCGCCAAACTGAGTGTCGAGGTAAACGCGCACACCGGTGAGTTCAGGCCTCTGCGCCGCGATGTCCGCCGGCGGATAAAGCAGAAACACATGGGCCGGACGCCCGCGCACCGGCGCCACGCCCTCGAATACAAAATCATCCCAGTAGATGAACGGCATCTGCAGGTCGAACGCCGTCAGGTCGGTGTCGGCCAGCGACGTGAACAACGCCGCCGAACCGAGCGGCGACACCTGTGCATCCGCGCCCGACCAAGCCCACACGGCGCTTTTAGGACCGTTTTGCACGAGCAGGCGACGCTCGGTCCCCATCACTCCGGGCTGCAAAATCACACGGGAGACCGGCCCTTGGTCGTTGCGGCCGCCCCACAGCTGACCGGGCACCACGCGCTCGTCGCCGCGACGGGGCAGCACGCGGAGCACAAACTCCAGGTAGTAGTCGCCCGCAATGCCCTTAAGCCGGAAGTCCTCAAGGATTTTACGCCCCTCCGCCTGATCGGGTTTGCCAAGCTGGACATATTGGGCGGGCGGACGGTAACGGCGCGACTGCCCGAAAGATTCGGTCGTCAGCAGACCGCCAAAAACAACAAGGCAGACGAGCAAGCCCGTCTGCCTTGAAAAAATCGTCCGTCGGGACGCCGGTTGCACGGGGATCAGGGCTTGGCGTCAGCCGGCGCAGTCACGGGAGCCGCGGCAGGCACGGTCACAGGAGCGGCAGGAGCCGCCGCGGGAGCCGTGGAAGCGGGAACAGCCGGAGCCGCGATGGTCGGCAGGGCACGAACAGCGGCCTTCTGGTGCTTAACCACGTAGATCTGGCCAAGATAGAGACCGAAGCAGAGCACGAAGAACACGATGGCCGCCTTGATGGTGAGCTGGGTCAGCACGTTTCCGGTGTCGGCGCCAAAGGCCGCTTCAGTCGCACCGCCGCCCAGCGCGGCGCCCATGCCGCCGTCGGCCTTGGCCTTCTGGGCCAGCACCACGAGGATGAGGAAAACGGACGTGAAGAGGAGAACGACGGTAAAAATTCCGATGAGAATGCTCATGAATAAAGGGTCAGACAGCCGGACGGCGGGGCGGTTGTCAATGCCTCGGTAGCCTACCTCCCAAGGCTGTCCGCCGAACCCTCAAATCTCGTAATCATCCGCCCGGTCATGATCGCCCGTCGCGGCCGGCGAAACCGGCCCCTCCGTCGTCTTGCCCTGCTTGCGATCATAGAATATGCGCACCTCGGGCTTTTCCCCGACGCCTTCCTGCTTGAGAAGCTGCGCGGCCCGCATCAGCGCCTTCTTGGTGCTCATCGTCAGGTTGGCCTCGGCGGGGAACACGTTTTCCTTGCCCATCTGGGCCAGCAGACCGCTGCGCTCAAGCACTCGGGTGACGTCGGCGTTGCTGCCGCTGATCAACAGATGCCGACTCGTCTGCTTGAGATAATCATGGAGGCTTTCCAGCGCCATGACGGTGGAGGCGTCGAGATGGCGGGCGTTTTTCATGCGCAGAATGAACACGCGGATGTTCTGGTCCTCCGCCTGCCGCCGCACCTCGTCCTGAAACAGGTCGGCCGCTCCGAAAAACAACTCGCCTTCCACATGGATGATCGAGATCTGCGAATGGGTTCGCTTGGTAGGATCGGAAAGCTCGGAGAGCTGCCCCTCTTCGTTGAAGCCGTATTCGACGAGCGTGGGCATGCTGGTCTTCTGGAGAAAAAGCGCGAGCGCCACGCCGATGCCCACATAGATGGCGGTGTCGAGCGGAAGCAGAAGGCAGGAACCCAGCGTGATCACGAAGACCACCGCGTCGGACCGCGTCGAGCGGCAGGCCACGCGGATCTGCGAGCGGTTGATCATGCGTATTCCAACGCGGATCAGCTGCGCCGCCAGCGCCGCCAGCGGGATGAAATTAAACACCGGAGTGATCGACAGCAGCACGAGCAGCACCGCCGCACTGCTGAACATGGACGAGAGCTGGGTGGCCCCGCCGCTCTGATAATTCACCGCGGAGCGGGCGAACGAAGACGAACCGGGCACCGCACCGAAAAGCGAGCACGCGATGTTGGCCGCGCCCATGCCAATGAGCTCCTGATTGGGCTCGATCCTCTGACCGCTTTTCGCCGCGAGGGACTTGGTGATCGAGGTCGCCTCGAGCATGCCAAGGATGGCGATCGCGATCGCCGTGCCGACCAGCGATGGCAGCAGGTGCCATTCGTGCGCCCCCAAATGCAGGCCGATGAACGACGGGAGCATCGCGTGAAGCGCACTTTCGTCCCTGATCATCTGAAAAGGTGCGTCCGCCACGCCGATACCCGAGGTGTAAACCTTGCCGACGAGCGCGAGCACCGCCAGGCCGATGAGCGCCTCAGGCCAGGTCTTGCGCGTTCTCCGCACCAGCTCGAACACCAGCCAGGTGAGCACGCCCAGACCAATGGCCCAAAACGAAACCTGTCCGGTTCCGATGTGCGCCGCCGCCTGGTAGAGATTCGCCACGAAGGACTGGCCCGCGGCCACATCGTAGCCGAGCAGGTTGTGCAGCTGGCTCGAAATCAGCAGCAGGCCGATGCCCGTGCCGTAACCGATCACCACCGAACGCGAGATGAACTTGGTCACCTCGCCAAAGTTCACCAGCCCCGCCACGAGCTGGATGATGCCGATCAGCAGCGCCATCAG
>FJVV01000420.1_pt1 | contig 22184 bp, 18 predicted proteins | sample 1011911 | NCBI WGS metagenome assembly FJVV01 (sample SAMEA3912450, study PRJEB9761) | metagenome | biome: forest; material: soil | place: USA | collected 2011-06-22 | depth 0.1 m
CTCCTCCGCCGCGTCACCTACGACCTCACCGGACTCCCTCCAACCGAGGCGGAAATCCAAGCCTTCCTAAGCGACACCACGCCCGACGCCTACGCCAAGGTCGTTGATCGCCTCCTCGCCTCCCCTCACTACGGCGAGCACTCCGCCCGCGTCTGGCTCGACCTCGCCCGCTTCTCCGACACCAAGGGCCAGGTTAAACGCCGCGAAGATCCCCGCTACCCCGGCGCATGGACCTACCGCGACTACGTCATCGACGCCTTCAACACCGACAAGCCCTACACCACCTTCATCACCGAACAGCTCGCCGCCGACCAACTCGTTCTCCAGTCCCTCCACCGTAAAACCCTCCCCGAGGAAAAATCTCCCGGCGACCGCCATATTCTCGCCGCAATGGGTTTTCTCACGCTCGGCAACCAATTCGACGGCAACCCCAACGACGTCATCAACGATCGCATCGACGTCACTTCGAAGGCCTTTCTCGGCCTCACCGTCTCCTGCGCCCGCTGCCACGACCACAAGTTCGACCCCATACCAACCAAGGATTACTACTCTCTCTACGGCATCTTCGCCAGCAGCACCCAACCGCAGCGCATCGCCGACCTTCCCACTCTCCTGCCCGTCGCCGACACACCCGACTACCGCGACTACCTCGCCAAGTCCGACGCTCTCGCCGCCCGGGAAACCGCCCTCCGCGAAGAATTCAAAACCCTCCGCCAAGCCGGCGAAATCGATGCCGATAAACGCCGCGAGCTCCTCCGTAAACAAGTCGTCCTCCAATCCGAAATAGGCGACCTCGAAGCCACCCACGTCGGCGCCCCGCCCCGCGCCGAAGTCCTCACCGACAGCCGCAACCCCCGCGACTTCCCCGTCCTTATCCGCGGCGAGGCCCAGAACAAAGGTGACATCGCCCCGCGCCGCTTCCTCTCCCTTCTTTCTCCCGATCCGTCCAACCGCCCCCTCTACACCCAAGGCAGCGGACGCCTCGAACTCGCCCACGACATCGCCAACCCCACCAATCCCCTCACCGCCCGCGTCCTCGTCAATCGCCTCTGGCAGCAACACTTCGGCGAAGGCTTCGTCCCCACGCCCGACGACCTCGGCAACCAGTCCGCCCCGCCCAGCCATCAAGCCGCCCTCGATTACCTCGCCGCCCGCTTCGTGCAAGACGGCTGGTCCATCAAAAAACTCCACCGCCTCATCGTTCTCAGCGCCACCTACCAGCAAGGCGATTCGCAGAACCCCGCCTACGCCATCAAAGACCCCTACAACCGCATGCTCTGGCGCTACAATATCCGCCGCCTCGACCTTGAGGAAATGCACGACGCCATCCTCGCCATCGCCGGCACCCTTGACCCCGCTGTCGGCGGAAAATCCGTGCGCTTGAGCAGCGAGGGCTTCGCCACCCGCCGCGCGCTCTACACCTTCATCGACCGCCGCAATCCGCCCGAACTCTTCACCCAGTTCGACTTCCCCAGTCCCGACGTTCCCAGCGGACGCCGTTACGAGACCACCGTGCCGCAACAGGCCCTGTTCTTCATGAACAACCCGCTCATCATCGAGACCGCGCGCAAGCTCACCCAGCGCCCCGAGTTCACCAAGCTCACCCACACCGAAGACCGCGTCCTTTCTCTCTACTACGCCATCCTCCAGCGCCCGCCCACGCTCCACGAAATCGCCCTCGCCACCAGCTACGTCAAGGCCACACCCACTACCACCGACGTCCCCCTGCGCATGGCCCCGCCCACGCCCTCACCTCGCGACCAACGCAACCCCCTCAAACGCTTCGCCGAGACCGGCCCCGTCGGAGGCGCCCGCAACCAAGGCCCCCTCGACCCTTGGGCTCGCCTCGCCCACGCCCTTTTCCAGACCAACGAAGCCGTCTTCTATAACTGACGCCTCACTCCGTCTCCGGCCACGTCGCCTTCGTATAAGCGCCGACTTCCTCGATCACGACGCGCATTAGATCCGACTCCTCCCCGCGCCACAGCACGCCCATCGCCACCGGCGCAAAATCCTCCAGCGGCAGCACACGCAGCTCCCGCGGATTCCCCACGCACGCCTTCGCCACGCTCACGCCGATCCCGTCGCCGTTGGCCACATAACGCCCGATGAGATCGACCGACGTCGCCTCGATCCCCTGCGGCCAAATCACCCCGCGCCGTTTCAACTCCCGTTGAAACGCCCGCGCCACCACCGTCGTCGACGGCAGGCAGATCAACGTCTCCGCCACGCGCTTCTGCGCCCACAGTTCCTTCGCCGAACGCAGCTTCGATTTGCGCGGCACCAGCAGCACCAGCGGCATGTTCGTTAGTCGCATCTGCCGCAACCGCGCCGGCGGCTTCGTATCGACCACCGTAAAAACCACGTCGAGTTCCCCGTCGCGCAGCCACGTTTCCAGCTCCGACGAAAACCCCGTCCTTAGGCTGAACCGCAGCCCCGGAAACCGCGCCTTCAGCCGCCTCATCACCGCCGGAATGTGTTCGCGCAGCACCAGCTCTGAGCCGCCGATGCGCAGCTCCGGCGTTGCCAGACTGCGAATATCCGCCGCGACCACATCCAGGTTTTCAAAAAACGGCTGCACATGCGCGAACAACCGCTCGCCCGCCGTCGTAAGCCGGAACGGACTCCGCTCAAAAAGTTTCGCGCCCAGTTCCTCCTCCAGCTTCCCCATCTGCCCGCTCACCGCCGGCTGTTGGATGCCATAGGGAATGCGCCGCACCGCCGCGCTGATCCCGCCGTGCTTCGCCACGTAGTAAAACAATTCGAGGTGGTGGACATTCATCGCGACCCCGCGATCAAGCCCCCGCGCCGCCCGCCGCGCAATGCCGTTTCCGAGCCTCCCGCACCCATCAGCGAAACCGATAGGCCTCATCAAGTTTATCAAATAACGCCCCTGCGGCTGCTTCGGTTAATCTGGTGTCGCACCGGCCAACGCCGGTTTCAACCCACCGCCAAACATGATCCTCCCGCTCCTCAGCATCACGCTGCAAAGCCTCGCCATCATCGCCCTCGCCGACTTCGCCTCCGGCCTCATCCACTGGGCCGAGGACGCCTACTTCACCGAAGATACGCCCGTGCTCGGGCGCCTTCTCATCCGCCCCAACATCATCCACCACCACTACCCGCGCTTCTTCACCCGCTACACCTGGTTCCAAAGCTCCTGGGACCTCCTCGTCCTCGGCGCCGTCGTCCTCGCCTGCGCGTGGGCCTTCGACGTCCTCACCTGGCAGGTCTGGCTCTTCGTCGCCGTCAGTGTGAACGCCAACGAAATCCACAAATGGTCGCACCGTACCCGCAAGGAAAATGGCCCCATCATCTCTAAACTCCAAGACTGGCTCATCCTCCAAACCCCGCACCAACACGCCCTCCACCACACCGACCCGAAAAACACCCACTACTGTCCCGTCACCAACATGGTGAACCCCGTCCTCGAAAAAATCCATTTCTGGACCGGCCTCGAATGGGTGATCTGGCGCCTCACCGGCGTCCGCCACAAGCAGGACACCTCCGTCCGCGGCCAGGGCCCCGGCCCCGCCTGGCTAGCCGAATACCGCCCCGTCGTCCAAATCCCCGCGCTCACCAAAACCATTCCCACTCCCAACACCAAAGTCTGTTGCGGCAACTGCGTCCAATGCCGCCACCACCACGCCAAAGCGATTGCCTCATGAAGTCCTCACCGGCAGCGTGCGCCCATGTTCAGCTCCCTGGTTTTCCTATTAATCTACGGCGCCATCTTCTTTGCCCTGTTTTTCGGTGGTGCGCTCTGGCGTCGGCGCGGACGCAAAGACCGCGCCCCTTTCCCCGAGAACGCCAAACTCCTGCGCGGCTCCGGCGAAAGCCTGCGCCGGAAACTCATCGCCCTCGACGAAAAGAGCACCCTGGAATTTCTGTTCGCCTTCACTCTTCCGCTCCTCGTGGGCATTATTTTGGCCTGGGTTGCAGTTCACTTATCCGGCTCCACTCAACTCATCGCACTTGGCATCGCCCTTCTCGGACTGATTGCCAGCCTCATCTTTGTCACCCGCCGCCTCGTTGCCGGCATCGACATGTGGCGCAACGTCAACCTCGGCTACTTCGGCGAACGCATCGTCGGCGAAGCCCTTGAACCGCTCAAGGCCGCCGGCTTCCGCGTCTTCCACGACGTCCCCGCCGGCGACGACAAATCTCCCTTCAACATCGACCACGTCATCGTCGGCCCATCCGGTGTTGTCGCCATCGAAACCAAAACCCGTCGCAAAGGCCGTGCCCGCTCCGGCTTCGCTGCACACGAAATCATCTACGACGGCCAGGTCCTCGCCTACCCGTGGGGCGAAGACCGCCACGGCCTCGACCAAGCCCTCCGCCAAGCCCACTGGCTCCAAACCTGGCTTGGCCAGCTCCTCGGCGACAATATCCCCGTCCAGCCCATTCTAACCTTCCCCGGCTGGATGGTCATCACCCGCGCCCGCGGCGCCGTCACCGTGCTAAACCCCAAGCAAATCCCCGCCGCCGTCGCCCTCCGCGGCGCCCCCGTGATGACCGCCGACCAGATCGACCTCATCGCCCGTCAACTCGAAGCCCGCTGCCGCGACGTCGAATTTTGACCCATTCATCGCTCCGGTAAAAACCGCGTCAACCTGCGGTAAAGTTTTCGCCAAAAAGATCCTTACGCATTCCCCGCGCTTGCGCGCAGACCGCTCGCGGACGAAACGTGCAGGACATGAACTCCCTCACGGTCATCCTTTCCTTGTCGGGCCTGTTTTTGACCTGCCTGGTTTCCGTCGGCCTGTTGCTCCACTGGCATCTGCAATGCCGCCAGGACCATCCGCCCGTCCGCGAAAAACTCATGCGCGCAGCCGGCGAACATCTCCGCATCCGCCTCGAATGCCTCGATAAACGCACCCAGCTGCTTCTCCTCGGCGGCACCCTGGTTCCCCTCACCCTCCTCCTCGTCGGCCTAGCCGTCGCCGACGCACGCTTCGGCAACGACCATCCCGCCCTCGTCCTGATTCTCACCATCGGCAGCTTCATCGCCACGCTCGGCGCCGCCGGCTGGGGACTTCAACGCACGCTCACCGAACGGCGCGCCACCCGCCGCTCCCTCGTGGGCGAACGCATCGTGGCCGAAAACCTCAGTCCGCTCGTCGTCGCCGGTCACCACGTCTTTCACGACGTCCCGGCCGAAGACCGAGACCCCGTCCACAACCTCCATCACGTCGTCGTCGGCCCCTCCGGCATCCTCGCCGTCGAAACCCGGACCTTCGGAAAACGCCGCGTCATCGCCGGCCGCAAACCCAACGAAATCCTCTTCGACGGCACCCAGATCATCCACCCATGGGGACAAGACGGACAAGGCCTCGGCACCGCCCGCCTCAAGGCCGACTGGCTCTCCGACTGGATCTACCAGATCACCGGCAAGCGTGTAACCGTGACACCCGTCCTCACCTTCCCCGGCTGGTGGGTCAACACCACCGTTTCGCGCGAGGTCGATGTGCACAACCCCAGGCAAATCGCCGCCCTCATGCGCCACACCAAAGGCAACGTCATCGAGCCCCAGCTCATCGAGCTTATCGTCGACCAACTCCAAATCCGCTGTCGCGATGTGGAGCTTTGACGCCTGCCCGAGTGCGCCTACCGTGACCCCGTGACCGTCGCCGAAAAACAAACCCAGCTCATAGAGGATTTCGCCATCATCGAGGACCGCCAGGAACGCCTCGCCGCCGTCGTCGCCCACGCCCGCCGACGCCCCCAGCTCCCCGCAGACGAGAAAACCGACACCCACCGCGTCCCCGGCTGCATCTCCTCCGTCTGGCTCCTCGCAACGCACACCGACGGACGCCTCCACCTCCGTTACGACGCTGACTCCCCTCTCGTCAAAGGCCTCGTCGGCCTCCTCGTCGAACTCTACGACAACGCCCCTCCTTCCGAAGTGATCGCCACCGAGCCGACAATCCTCGCCGACCTCGGCCTCCTCCAAGACCTCACCCCCACCCGCCAAAACGGCCTCACCGCCGTCCGCGCCAGAATCAAAGCCCTCGCCCAATAATCGTTCTCGTTCCTCGTTCTCTTTCTCGTTCTCCCTCCGAATGCCCCGCGGCATCAGCCGCGCCTCCGCTTCCTCGTAAAGGCCATTGACCGAAACCGCTCCCACAGAATCGCCCCATTGGGCGATTCCATCAGTGGTTAAAAACTCCGTCATCCGAATTCCGACTCCTTGCTCCACGACGCCCACAATCACCTCCAAGACGACTGGCTCGCCCCGCACCTCGACCGCATCGCCGCGTCCTGGGACCCCACCCGCTTCGGTTTCATGGTCGTCAACGGCACCTGCGAAGCCGACTGGCCCCACGTCACTGCCCTCGCCCAACGCTACCCATTTGTCCAACCCAGCTATGGACTCCACCCCTGGGACGCCGGCGACCGTTCCCCCTACTGGTTCGACGCCCTCAAAACCCACCTCGACGCCAACCCGCACGCCGCCGTCGGCGAAATCGGCATCGACCGCTGGATACTCGACAGCGCCCGCCCCGACGACCCTCGCCTCGCCGGCCAACGCCGCGCCCCGCTCCCCGAGCAAGGCGAAGTTTTTCTCAAACAACTCGCCCTCGCCTGCACCGAAAACCGCCCCGTCACCATCCACTGCCTTCAGGCTTGGGGCGCGCTCTCCGAAATTATCGCCCGCGTAAACGTCCCCGAACGCGGCTTCCTGCTTCACGCCTACGGAGGCCCCGCCGAACTCGTTTCCACCTTCGCCAAACGCGGTGCCTATTTCTCCTTCAACGGCGGCTTCCTTGATCCGCGCAAAGAAAAGCAACAAGCCGCGTTCAAAGCCGTCCCCCTCGACCGCCTCCTGGTCGAAACCGACGCCCCAGCGATGATCCCCCCGCAACTCTGGCGCACCCACAAACTCCCGCCCACGCCCGACGGTTCACCCGTAAACCACCCCGGCAACATCGAGTCCGCCTACATCGGCCTCGCGTCCCTCCTCGGCATCCCACTCGCCGAACTCACAGCCCAAGTAGACGCCAACTTCCGCCGCTACTTCGATGCCTGAGATTATTTACGCGCCAGCAGCACGCCCACGACTTCCTGCGCCGCGGCCAGACCAAACGCTCCCGTGATCCACACCGCCGAACCAAAACCCGTCGCGCAGTCGATCCGCAGGTTGTCGCCCGGCTCGCGCTCGGTTGAACAAGTCCCGTCCGCACGCGGATAAATCGGCGCCTCGATCGACCATACGCAACGCACGCCAAAGATCACGTCCTCTCCGTGCTCAAACGCATAGTCGCGCCGCAGTTTCTTCCTCACCTGCCGGAGCAACTCGTCGCTGAACGCCTCGCCGAGATCACCGATGCGGATCTTCGTCGTGTCTCGCTTCCCGCCCGCCGAGCCGACCGTCACGCAGCCCATCCCAAGTCGCACCGCCTCGCCGATCAAATGGACCTTGTTGCTCATCCGGTCGATCGCATCGACCACGCAGTCGAAGCCCGGCGCGAGCAGCTCCTTCACTGTGCCCTCCGTAGAAAACGCATGCACCGTCGTCACCCGGCACGCCGGATTGATCAACTTCACCCGCTCCGCCAGCACCTCGATTTTCGGACGCCCGATCTGCCCGTCGAGCGCGGGGAGCTGGCGGTTCACGTTGGTCACGCACACGTCATCGAGATCGATGAGCGTCAAAGCCCCCACTCCGCTCCGCGCAAGCGCCTCCACCGTCCACGAGCCCACACCGCCCACACCTACGACCGCCACATGCGAGACGCGCAGGCGCTCAAGCGCCGCTGCGCCCAGCAGACGGCTCACCCCGCCAAAACGATCCTGATAATCCGATTCCATGTCGTCGCGCTTCTACCCTGCTCAACTTTTGGCGACAAACGCCTCCAGCGCCTCGCGCGTGATCGCATACCGCGCCGCGCAACGCGGACACCGGATCTCGATCTTCTCGTCTTCACCGAATAGCCCCTCCGCATCCTGCTTAAAAACCGGCGCGAGCACCTGCAGCATCCGCGCCTGGTTGCACCCGCAATGCCAGCGATGAATGCGCTTCTCCAGCAGCCCCAGTTCCTCGTCTTTATCAAACGCCTTCACTTGCTCGACCGTGAGTGCCTCGAACCAAGCCTCGTCGTAGTCGGGATGTGCCGCCACGAGGGCAAACTCCTCCTCGCCGGTCTGGAAATACCGCGCCGGCCGCTGCTCGCTCTGCCGGTAATAAGCCTCGACCGCGACCATGGGATCGCCGCCGGCAAACTCCACCGAGCTGCGCCGCTTTGGCTGCGTGCCCTGGATGACATCGGTGAAAAACAAATTATTGGGCATCTCCTTCACGTTCTCCGTGAAGACCCGACCGGCCACGGAACCATCGGCATTGTCACCGGTGAGGAACACGTTCACGAGCGGATTCTGGAAGTTGATCGTCCACGCCGTCAGCTCATTGTGAGGACGCGACGCCGAGTGCAGGACAAACGCCGCCAGAGCCCGTTTGAACAACGCATCGTTCTCAGGCGTAACCTTCAGCCCCTGATCGGAAAGATGCAGGTAGTAATCCACGTAGAGCTGCGAAAAATCCGCCTTCGCCACGAGCACGTTGCGCTTGCGCACAAACGATGAGGTCACCTCCAGGCCGGAGTTCGCTGAATTGACGGGAGTTGAATTAGGCATGGCAACAACGTTGCCCAAAGCCGTGCGATGTAAAGCAGCCGTCAAACTCAGTGCGCAGCCAAGGCCTTCACCAGCTTGTTTATCTTTGGCCGGATGACTGCGTGACAGTAGCCAGCGTGCGGATTGTTGCGGAAGTAATCCTGATGATACGCCTCCGCCTCGTAAAACTTACCGAGTGGCACGATCTCCGTGACGATCTTCCCTCCCCAGCCCGAATTCGCCCGCGCCAGCGACGCCCCGGCGGCCTTCTTCTGCGCGTCATCCGCATAAAAAATCGCTGAACGATACTGAGTGCCCGCATCCGCGCCTTGGCGGTTGAGCGTGGTGGGGTCGTGTATCTTCCAGAAATAATCAAGCAGCGTCTCCAATGACACCTGCGCCGGATCGAAGTCGATTCGCACCACCTCCGCATGTCCGGTGTCACCGCCACACACCTGCTCATAGGTGGGATTGTCCACATCGCCGCCGGTATAACCGCTCACCACGGCCTTCACGCCGGAAAGAAGTTCGTAAGCAGCCTCGGTGCACCAAAAGCAGCCTCCACCAATCACCAAGGATTCCGTTTTCGTTTGGGTCATATGCATGGATAAGACGCTAACCTCAAAAAGCATGGGATGCAAAACCGGTTTGAGTCTCAAACCCATGGGAGTCGCGGCGGTGTAAATCATTCCTGAAAAACCAAAAAATCGAAACCGACGCCTCCCTTGCGCGGTCCGAATGCGTATCATTAGCACAGCCGAGCAAACACGCGATTTCATCCCCATTCACCCATCATGAAAAACTCACGCCCCCTGCTGCTTTCCCGTCCGGTCGTGATCAGCGCCTTGGTCATTGGCTTTGCCCTCATAATCGGCACGGCCCTGCTGTCGGCAATCTCCACCAATGGCGTCAAAATCGCGGGAGCACGGGTAACCCACGCACAGACCACCCTGCTGCAAATCAACCAGCTGCTCGCCGCACTGCTTGATGCCGAGACCGGCCAGCGTGGCTACATCCTCACCGGTCTGGACAGATATCTGGAGCCCTATGCTGGTGCCAAGACAAGAGCCGACCGGCAGCTGGCCCTGTTGACCGCCAGCCTGGATGATTCGTCGGCCAAGGCCGCCGTGCTTGCCGAGATCAAAACCTTGGTGGATCAGAAGTTCGCGGAAATCGACCGCACCATCCTCTTGCGACGACAGAATGTCGGCGCATCCCTGAACGTCGTCGGCACCGGCGAAGGATTGGTTACCATGAACGCCCTGCGCGAAAAACTTCACACGCTTGAACAGAACGAGCTGGCCGAAATCAACGCACGCTCCTCCTTGGCGGCACAGCACGCCCGGCAATTTCAGCTCGTAAGCCTGGGCCTCATCACGCTGGCCGCCGTGCTTGCGCTCACCGTCGCCCGCCTGCTCATCCTGCGTGTGCGCGAACTCGAGGACCTCATCACCGTCTGCGCCTGGACCAACCGCGTGAAATACGAAGGCAAATGGGTGAGCTTCGAACAATACCTGCACAAACGCTTCAACCTGCATTTCACCCACGGCATCTCGGAGGAGGCGACTCGCAAGCTGCTGCTGGAAGAAGTCGAACTGCACCCCGCACGGCAGATCCGCCCCGTTTCGCGCGGCGGAAATCCCATTCAGGCACATGCGGGCCCGTAAAACGTGAAATGATCGGCCGACACCCCCGGCGTTTACCGATGAACCTGAACCGTGCCGGCCGGAAGCAGACCCGGCGTGGTCTCCATAATAAAACCACCCTCCATCTCTCGCCGGAACTTCGCCTCCGCATCTTCGCGGCTGGTCGCGCCGATCACCTGATAAGTGCAGGCCTCCACCCGCACGCGGGCGCGACGCGCCATCACATCCGTCCAGCGGGAGCGAAATTCGGCCATCCAGCCGTTCACGGCGGCAGGCGGCACAAAGGCCCGTGCCTCATCCATGTCCCATAAAATCGAAAATACATGGCTCACCTGTCCTTCGCGCGAAAATTCGTAACCGGTAAAAGGCAGCGCAAAACGCCCGGCGCGCACCGGCGGCATATCGAAACGCCCGAGCAGCTTGCTGCCCATCATGGACAGGCATACCTCGGGGTTGTGCAGCAGAGGCAGGAAGCGCGCCTTCTGCCCCGTTCTCCATTCGATAAAATAAGCGGAGCGAGCGTCGCCATCCAAAGTCTTCCAAGAGGCGGCGGCATACTCGTCGGCCCGAAGCAATTCCTGTCCGGTTTTACCCAACGGATCCTCGTGAAAGCCGTCCGCATGCACCGGCCACGCAACCCGCCATTCCGGCTGCTCCGCCAGGGTTTCCGTTTTCGCCCCATACCAATGCCGCACAAATAATTCGATCAACGCCACGATCACCAGCGCTGTCACCGCCCACGCCAGCTTTCCCTTGCCCACGCGTGGAGCCTGCGACCAGTTGCCGCTTGAAGAAGGTTCCAGGAGCGCCGCCCGGCCTCCCCACCGCCAGCCCAACCCGCCCACCACCAGCAGGGTGCAGATCAGGGCCAGATAGCCCACCGGATCATGCCATGCATGCAATCGGGCTTCCCCGCCAGTGTGGGCGGCGCACGTGAGCAACCCGACACGAAACAGATTCCCCATCACCGCGGTCGCCACCGCGAGGCCAAGCAACGCAAGCCTGCGCCTCCAATGGAGCCAGGCCGCTTCGCCGACAAACATGGCGATCATGATCGAGGCCTGCAACGAACGCATCCCTCCACACGCCTCGTCGACACCCACCGTGCCGCCGGGGATTTGAATGACCGTACCGTCTGCCAACGAGGGCACGCCTGCGATATTCAAAATCTCCACCGTGATCGTGGTCAGCAATTCACGAAGTGGCAAAATCACGGCGTTCTCCACCGCGCTCGGCCATGGCAGCCCCGTCAACACCAGCACCACCGGCACGGCCAGCGCGGGCACCGCCTTGGCTCCGCCGATCAACGCGGTCGCACTCAAGGCAAAGGCGACAAACATCAAACCAAGGACCCATAGCGCCATCGGCAAAAGCGGATACGCCCCAAGCAATAGGCGCACGAACAACACGCCCCCGGCCAAGCCGGCCAAGCCAAGCCAGGCATACCAAGGCAACCGCCCTGTTTGCAGCGCTACCACGGCCGCGCGCCGCTCCCACAGCAGCCAGCCTATCAACCAAGGCAACGCGCACCCATGTCCCAAATCAGGGGACTCGTTCCAAGCGGAGGCAAACGGCAGGCCGATGATGACAAGGGCAAGAAGAACGACGTCCGCATAATAAAACGCCGGCACGTCGTCCCGGGGGGACCGTGATTCCGCCACTCCGCTCACTGTTTACCAGCTCCCTTGGCGGACGCAGGCCCGGTCGCACCCGTGAGACGTCGTATTTCTTCCTCTTGGTGCTCAATCTGCTCAGCTTGTTTTTTGGCAAGTTCGGCCAGTTGAACCTCCTCCCTCAGGGCCTGGGCGGGACGAGGCAGGGAAAGCTGTTCGCGCGCCTCCTTGGCCCGGCCTCCCTGGGCGTAAATGAAGGCGAGATAGGGAGCGCGGGCTGGATCCCGTCGATCCTCCGGTTTGAGTTTGTCGACAATCGCCAAGGCATCCGTATTTCGCCCAGCCTGAGTGTAGCCCAGTGCGCAGGTCGTGGCGTAGTGGGGGTTGCTTGATTCGTTGAGGTAAAGCTGCTCGGCGGCGACCTTGGATTGATTCCACGTGTCAACGGGAGCGACCAGCATGTCCATCAATGCCCAATCATGGGTCAGGCGATTGACGCCTCCCGCCTGACGGTGCCACAAGGAAAAAATCTTCAGCAGACCCGGTCCGTTTTGCTGCGAAGTATAGCCCTTCACAAGAGCTTCGTGCGCCCAAGTTTGGCCGGGAAAGTTTTCCGCGATGGCCATCAATGTGGCCTCGACCTCGGGCACCCAGCGCCAGACGAATGCAAGCCGGTAAAGCATGCGCAGGCCGAAAATATTGGTGCGCGTCTGCTCAACCGCCTTCTGCCAGTTCTTCAACCGCGCGGCTTCGCCCTCGATTTCCCCTACGTTGCGCGACTCCATCGCCACGCGTAAAGCCACGTCGGGAACCGGCCCGAGCGCTCCCTGCCGCAGCAGTTCGCCCACGCCGGCCCAGTCTGCTTGCGCAGTGGCCAGATCCAAACGAGCCGCCTTCATGATAAAGGAGTCCTTCACGTCGGCCGAAAGGCCATCCACGATGGCACGCGCACGGATCGCCTGACCCTGCGCCAACAGCCAGCGAATCAAATCCGCCATGTCACTGGGGTTAGCCTTGGCTTTTTCCAAAAGCGGCCCGAGCAACTCCTCCAACGGACGGTGCTCGTAGAGTAAAAGCAGGTCGGCCAATGCGAGGTGATCCCTGAACTGCGCCCCCGGCAACTTGACGAGACGCTCGGCCCACGTGCGGGCGACAACTTGATCTTTTCGCAGGATCGCATCACCCAAAAGTTCACGTAACGCGGGGGCTGCGGTGGTGGAGTTTTCCGCCATGCCCGCCAGCTCCTGACGGGCGCTAGCAGCGACGACGGGATTAGGATGTGACATGCGAACGGTGGCGTAGGCCAGCCGGACGCCGTCGCTGGAATCGTCCTTCATCACCGAGGCCAGCACGTCCTCCGCTGTGCCGCCATTGCCCTCGACCATGGCGAAAAGTGCCACCGCACGTCGGTATGCCATGGAATCACGCAAATCCGGAGGCACCGCCTTCAAGGCATCCCGAGCCGTATAAATATCCCCAAAGCGCATGGCGGTGATCGCCAGCGCAAGCTGGGCGTCCACATTGCCGGGCATCAAAGTGGCCACCTGCATGCGCTGCTGGATGGCTTCACGAGCCCCCATCGCCTCGGTTATATCGGCAATAGTCTTCCAGACCTGTGGGTTTTCGCGATCCGCGCGGACCGCCACTTGAAGCGCCAAGGCGACACTGGCCATGTCCTTGGCCTCAAAGGCGGTGTGCGCCTTTCTCAAGGCGCGTTCACATTTCCACTTCGCATATCCCCCGTGTCCGTCTCTCCAAACCACAGGGCCGGCAAATGCAACCAAGGCAATCACCGTCACGAGCAACATCACCACCCAACGCCGCTTGTGACGTTTGCGTCGCTTAAACTGCATCAACATGGCGAGAGATCAGTCGAGGTTCGCAAAACTTGCAACGAGTTAGAAAACTAAACCTCGGGGCAGCATCTCCCTAAGGAGGCACCACACCCGAGGCAATCTACTGCTTGAAACGTTATCGAAAGGGAAGCTTTCAGGCACTCGACGTTAGGCAGCTTTACGACCATATCGGCGCCAAGCCATTAGGCCGGCCACAAACAGGCCACCAATGATCGCACCGTTAACCGCAGGCTCGGGAACGGGAGAGAGCGAGGCTGGATCGAAGCTGATCCAAAAAGCCATGTCGGCACCAGTAAGCGCAGTATAAGTGGTTCCGTTCGTGGACTTGAAGGCCCCGCCGTTGGTATAATCGCCTGTTCCAGGCGAGAAAACACCGGTCGTATCAAAGCCATACTGGACGGTGGGCGTAGTGCCAAGATCGGAACGGTATAAAACCAACGCATAGGTGGCTCCGGGTGTAAGGCTCACGCCAAAACCAGGATTGGTGATGTTATTTACACCGTAAATATTGAAACCTGCGCTGGTCACCGTGAACGATGTGTCGGTGCCAGTCACCAAAGAACCAGTAGTCGAACCAGTCCATTGATAGATCGCCGTGGTAAAATTGGCGCTGGTTCCGGAGACACCCAGCTGGAAATTGTAGGCGTAAACAGTCGCTCCAGGAGTGCTGGGAGCGATAAAAGTCTGGGCCGCCCAGCGTCCCACACTTCCAAGATTGGAAATATTTGCTGCGCCCGAACCGTCCCATGTGCCAGACCAATTGCTGGTGGGACCGTAGGTGGCCGGACCGTAGTTGGTGATGATCTGGGCCTGAGCGGACACCCCCAGCAGGGCCGCGAAAAAGAGAGTTACGAGTGTGGTGCGTTTCATATGCAGTGTTTGGACTGCTCATAAACTGCCGGTTCAATCCCGCTTGGTCAATAAAAATAGGGTCAAACCCCTAGATCAAACCAAGGTGTCACCCTATAGATCCAATTCATTGGCAATTAATTGATTAGCTATTTATGAATAGCAAAAATCGCAGAAATCTAAAGACCATTTGGACCCATAAACTTTCAAAATAAAACCATCCCCATCAATCAAAGATATCCGCGAGTGAAAGAGTTCCATGTTGGAATTTCTGAAAGCAGGCAGGCCGATTCTTCTGCCTAGTTACGAACCTTGAGGTGCACCCGCAAGCATCGGGGCATCGAACGAAAACTCACCCAAGACATTCCTTGCTCGATAGTAACCAGGTAAAAATGCAATTGAACGTCGCCAGATCGTTCCCGCAAAAACTCCTGTTCACCGCATCAACTTGCGATACTTCAATCGGTGTGGCTGGTCGGCATCCTTGCCTTTTCGTCGGCGAAAATCCTCCAGATAGGCCGAATAATTTCCACTGAACCAGTGCACATAACTGTCACCCTCGAACGCGAGAATATGCGTCGCCACACGGTCGAGGAACCAGCGGTCGTGGGAAACAACCACCGCACAGCCGGCGAAGGTTTCGAGTCCTTCCTCCAGCGCCCGGATGGAGTTCACGTCGAGATCGTTGGTCGGCTCGTCGAGCAGGATCAGGTTGGCGCCGCTCTTCAGCAGACGCGCAAGGTGCACGCGGTTGCGCTCGCCACCGGAAAGCACGCCGACCTTCTTCTGCTGGTCCGCCCCCGTGAAGCCAAACTGCGCGCAGTAGGCGCGGGCGTTCACCTCGCGCGGGCCGAGCTTCAGGATTTCATTCCCGTCGCTGATCGCCTCGTAAATCGTCTGCGTGTCGGGCAGTGAATCGCGCGACTGATCCACATGCGCCACCTGCACCGTCGGGCCGACCCGCAACGAGCCGGACTCCGCCTGCTCCACGCCGGTAATCAGGCGGAAAAGCGTGGTCTTGCCTGCGCCGTTCGGTCCGATCACGCCGACGATGCCTCCGGGCGGCAGCGAGAAATTGACGTTCTCGAACAGCAGATTGTCGCCGTAGCTCTTGGAGAGTTTTTGCGCCTCCACCACGAGCGCGCCGAGACGCTGGCCGGCGGGAATGATGATCTCAAACTCGCGCTCTTTCTCGGCGACGTTCTGCTTCAGCATCGTCTCGTAGGCCGTGATGCGCGCCTGTCCCTTGGCCTGACGCGCCTTCGCGCCGGAACGAATCCACTCCAGCTCGCGGGCCATCGCCTTCTGGCGGCGATCTTCGGTGCGGTGTTCGACGGTGGCCCGCGCATGTTTCTGCTCCAGCCACTCGGAATAGTTGCCCTTCCACGGAATGCCATGGCCGTGATCAAGCTCGAGAATCCACTTGGCGACGTTGTCCAGAAAGTAGCGGTCATGCGTCACCGCGATGATCGTGCCTTCGTAGCGCGCAAGATGCTGCTCCAGCCATTGCACGCTCTCGGCGTCGAGATGGTTGGTCGGCTCGTCGAGGAGCAGGATGTCTGGCTTTTTCAGGAGCAGGCGCACGAGCGCGATGCGGCGACGCTCGCCACCGGAAAGATGATCGACGATCTGATCGCCGGGCGGACAACGCAGCGCGTCCATCGCCATCTCGACCTGAGGGGCCACATCCCATGCGCCCAACGCGTCTATTTTTTCCTGAAGCTTGGCCTGCTTGTCCGAAATCGCGTCTTTCGCCGCGTCATCCGCGGCCTCGGCGAGTTCGTCCCACGTGGCGTCGTAGGCGGCGGTGAGATCGGTGAGATGCTTCACTCCCTCGTCCACGCACTCGCGCACGGTTTTTCCGGCGGTGAGCTGCGGCTCCTGTTCGAGCAGGCCGACGGTGTAGCCGGGCTCGAAGTGGACATGGCCGTCGAACTCCTTGTCGCGCCCCGCGAGGATGCGCATGAGGGAGGATTTTCCGGAGCCGTTGAAACCAAGGACGCCGATCTTCGCGCCGTAGTAGAACGACAGGGAGATGTCGCGGAGGATTTCCTTGCGCTCGATTTTTTTCGAGACGCGCATCATCGAGAAGATGATCTTGGGTTCGTCGGGCTTGGCCATGAAAGGAGAGCGTCTAGGGTTTTGTCGCAGTTTCAAGCCGCGCGAGAAAAGCCAACGCCTCCTCGCGTGAATCTCCGCACATCTCCTGCGTAGGCCGCAGGCTCGCGCAGAAGGCCGGGCGCCCGGGCTTCCCGAAGATCGCACAGCGCAGGTCGGGCAATAGTTGCACGCACCGTTCGCCGGCCCGTTTTCCGTGCGGCATTCCCGGGATCGGAGAAGTGATCGATGGAGCGATGCAACACGCTCCGCAGCCGGAACGACAGGCCGGCGGCGGAACGGCGGGAACGCTCATTTCAACTGGAGTAGCACCTTCGCGCCCTTGCCCTGCGCGGGCACAGGCGTGAGGAAAAGGCGCGCCGCCTCGATCTGGCCACCGGCCAGCAACTCGTCGCGCACATGTTGGGCTCGGGAGGTGGCCAACTTGCGGAGATCATCGTCAGTCACAGGAATACCGGACGCAAGCAAGCGGCGCATATCCGCCAGGGCGGGCGCGACGGAAACGTTCTGCACCTTCATGTCGTTGGACACGCTGACGATGGATGAAGGAGGAACAAGGGGCTTTGGCGCTGGGCCAACGCTGTTGTAGCGGACGAACGGCTCGCCTCGCTGATAGGCCTGTCGCACAGGCGCAGGAGTAGCCTTGGGCGGCGAGACGGCCATGACCGCACCATCGGATTTCTCAACGGCACCGGCGGGGAACTTCACGGCAAAGAGCTCCGTCACAAGACGAACCTCGTCCGCCGAAGAAACCGTAATCTGGTCCGGCGGCGGCGTGGCGGGATCCTTGGCGCGAAGCTGTTCCCACAGTCGAGCCTTCACCTGTTGATCAAGCTGCTGCTGTCGCAAGGCGTCCGTGTCACTCACGGCGTCGTAACTGCCCGTGATGTCAAGATTGAGACCCGGGCGGGATTTGAGCGCCTTGCGCAGCGTGTCGGTCTTTTTGGCTTCGGTATCGAGCGGGCCGACCGCACCGGGGGCGAATTCTTGCCAAGCGAGCTCGTCGCCGCCGCCGCCAAACATCGAACCGATGAGCGAGAACGGCGAGGTCGCCGCCTTCACGAGCAGGTTGACGATCACATGAAGAACCACGCGGCCGATCTTGAAGTTGGGATCATCAAGGCTGCCTTTCACCGGCAGATCGATCTCAATGTTGCCGTCGACATCCTTGAGCAGGGCGATGCCGAGGCGGACAGGCAGCTTGGTGGCCAGAGGATTGTTGGTGGCCTGCCCGAGGGTGAACTGGTTGAGCGTGACGACATTCGCGCTGTCGATCTTGCGCTGGGCCAGATGCGTCTTCACGTCCACCATCAGGCTCCCGCGCGCCAGTTCATAACCGGCGTAGGTGCCGACGTAAGGAGAAAGCGGCGACAGATCGATGCCCTTGATGTCGATCATGATGTCGGTGGATGCATCGGGAGCCGGCGTGGCGGCGCGGGCGTTCAGCTTGCCCGCAATGTCGATGGAGCCCGCTCCGTCCACCTTCCCGTGGAAAGCAACATCGGCGCGCTGGAGATCGGCGGAGGAAAGCCCCGTGACCGTGCCGGAAAATTCGTCGAGCGCGGTCTGCACGGCCGGCTGGACCGATTTGTCAGTGAGCGCAAACTTCCCGTTGGTGATGGTAAACTTGCCAAGGGACCAGACGGGGCCCGGAGCGGCCGTCGACGGCGCGGCGGCAACCTTGGCCTGCTGCTTGGGAAACGAAACGGACGGCTCAGGCGAAGCGACGGGCGCCGTGGCGGCCTGGCGCAACACGGTGGAGAAGTTGGTCGATTTATCCGCGTTGATGGCGAACCGTGCGGAAGGATCGACCAGATTGATTTCGGCAATCTTGACCGTGAGCGGCTGGCTGGTCGCGTCGATTCCAAGGATACTGAAGGAGGTAAACTTCACGAAATCCTCGGCGCGCACGCCGTCCACCGTGGTGAAGCGGGCCACGTTCACGTCGCCTTGAAACGCGGCGACCGATCCGGCCAGACTCGCCTTGCCGTCAACCGACACGGTGCCGCTGGCGATACGAAGATTCAGAAACGGCTCGATGTAGGGTGTGATACCGGACAGCGGCAGCGTCGCCACTTTGATGGTGACATCGGCCGCCAACGGCTCGCGCACGACCGTGCCCTCGATACCGATCTCTCCGCCAGGCGGCAGGATTGCGGAAAGTTTCAAAGCAATCGGCGAGGCGCCATCGGCCAGCGAAATATTTTTCACGGAGAGATCTATTTTATCGATGGTGTTTTTCACCGGGGTCGGGGTGGTCAGATCTTCAAGGGCGACCGTAAGGCCGTTGATCGCAAACTCGCCGAGTTTCACGTCGGGAGGCGCCATCGGAGCCGCAGGTGTTGCGACGGTAGCAACCGGAACCGCCGCCGCCGCGGCGGGCGAGACGGCGGACGGCGCGGGCGTGAGCATCGTGAGGAGGTTGATCGAGCCGTCCTTGTCGCGCCGCACATGCAGGCTGGGCTGGTCGAGCACGATGCGCCCAATAACGGCCGAGGGCTTAAGGCCGTCGGCGGAGAGTCCTTCGATCACAAACGACGGCAGCTCAACCACCGGCGTGGTCGCGCCGCGTTCGGCGACCTGCAGGCCGGTAAGTTTCACGGTTGCATTGTCTATCGTCGCGACATGCGCGCCGTCGCCGAAATCAATGGCGTAGCGGGCCGTTACATCGAGCGTGCCACCCAACACATCGGCGCGCATGCGGTCGGCGTAGTAGGGTGCGTATTTTTTGAGTGCGAGCCCGCCAACACTGAAATCACCCGCCGAGCGAACCGGATCGATCGAAACCGTGCCTCGCCAGTTGAAGGTCTCGCCCGTCTCGGTAACGGCGGAAAACGAATACGGCGCCTTGGGGTCGCCGGCCGTGCGGAAATGATCGAGCGTGAAGCTCACCGGGCCCACCACCGTGGAGAACGGCGCGGCGCGCGCGTGGTCGTTGAAATTCAGCGCCGCCGAGGTCACCGCGAGTTTCTTTATGCGCAGCGGCCAGCCGGGTTTGGACGATACAGCGGAGGCCGGCGCGGGAGAAACGGGAGGGATCAGGTCGGAGAAATTAAACGAGCCGTCCTTGTTGAGTTCGACCCGGCTGGAGAAACCGTCGAGGGCGATCTCTTGGAAACGCCATTCGCCGATGAAAACGGACCACGAGTCGAAGTTGACGTAGAGCCGCTTCCAGCCGACGAACGGACCGCCGTCGCGATCCTTGATCGCAAGTCCTTCAATGGTAACGGACAAAACGAGCGGGTTGATGCTCACGCTCTCGATGGCGACCTCGCGATGCAACGTGGCGGAGAGTTGTTTGATCGCCTGGGCCCTCACGATGGGAGGGAGGCCAAAAAAACCAAAGAGGACGAATGCCCCCACGACCACGCCTATGATCAACCACCGACGACGGCGGCGGTGGCCGGATTTCTGAGCATGCGCCAGATCGGCGCGAATGTCTTGGATGCTGGCTGGATTTTTCACTGGCGGGGACGATGCACACCCCGTTCCAACTCGGCAAGCCGCCAGCCGGCCCGAGATCACAAAGTCGCAAGCACGGCCTTGAGCTGGGCCGCATGGTCTTTCGTGTCCACCTTGTCGATCACGGCGAGAACGGTGCCATCGGTGGCGATCACGAACGCGGCGCGCGCCGGTCCTTGGTAAGTTTTGCCATACATGGACTTTGCAACGATGGAGTCCGCCGCACGGGCAAACGCGTCGTCCGGATCGCTCCCCAGCGTGTATGAAATCCCCTTCTTCGAGGCGTATTTCAGATGCGAGCCGCAGGTATCGCGGCTCAACGCGATCAAGTCATAGCCCAACGCAGCGAACTCGCCGGCATGCGCAGCCAGTGAGTCGTTCTGCCGGTCGCACGAAGGTGTGTTGTTCTTCATGTAAACCGACACGACGGCCGGTTTCGCAAGGAGATCGCGAAAGACCACCTCGCGCAGCACGCCGTCCTGCACGACCTTCAGAGGGAAGCCCGTGTCGATCTTTTGTCCGACGGAAATCACGCCGTGATTCGGCTCAGATGTGGCGCGAATCGGCTTCGTCTTTTTTGACATAGCCCGACTCCTGCCGCTGGTGATTGACCGCGTTTTTCTTGAGGTAGGCCTGGTAGACGTCGTCGGAACTCATGCCGAGCGTCTGCGCAAGCGACACGAGAAAATGAAACAGGTCCACGACCTCGACCTTGGCGTTTTGCTCGTCGAATTTCTGGTATTTCGCCCACCACTTCCAAGGCACGGAGTCGATCAGCTCGGCCGTTTCCTGCTGCATGGCGCGAGTATAATTAAGGATCCATTTGGTCTTCTCTTCCTCGGTAGCCGGGGGGAGCGTGACGCCAATACGCGCATTAAGCGCTTCTTGCATGCGGAAAATTTCTTCGAGCTTGTCCATGTGCGGAGGCTTGGCGGACACGCGTCCCGGATCAAGTGGCAAGTAACCGGACCGCTCTCACCCATGCGCCGCCTCGGCCCAGGACCATTCTGGAATATGGTGAAAGTCCGGCTTGCTCAACGGTGTGGTCGCGGAGGTTACCGGACGCACCCGCCCCGGCTGGTAATCATAGCGGCTGAACGAAAACCGGAAACGCCGCGAGCCATCGTCACGCGGTCCGTCGAGCACCAACGCGAGCTTGATGCGCATGACGGCCTCCCACTCGGTGCGCACATCATTAATGCGCGTGGTGCTTTCAAAACGGCTCTCGGATATCGCCCAATGATGATGTTTACGGCGCTCGCGAAAAGCCGCCGCATTCGGAAAAAACAACTGCAACCGCTGGTTCTCGGGCGTCACATGGAACTCGAAATACCCCGGCCGCCCCTCCGCGTGGAAAAAAAGTTCAAGCGCATCGCCCTTCATCCAGGTCGCCTCGTTCCATTGCACCGTCTGGTTGGACGGTTGGTCGTCACGCAGCCACGCATAGACGACCAGTTCATCGCCCTGGATGCCCAGCCATACCTGCGCCGGTTGAAAATCCGCCTCTGGCTGCAGCAACCACGGCTGGCGAAAATCCAGTCTCACCCCCGCCTTCATCGCCCTCATCGTCGCCTCCCAATCGCCCAAGGCAAAGCTCTCCACAGGCGGGATCATCAGGCACTCGGCTACACACGAAGGGACATCAGACATGGCAAAATCAGGTTAAGATTGCCTCCACTCGTCCCTCAAACACCCGCCAACGGCAAGCCGGCACCAAATCCCCTTAAGCAACCATCAAGCATACAATAAGATCCACGATTAATCGATCTTTGCACCTATTCGCCTGCCAACACCGCACCCTCCTAAATTAACAGTTGCGCCACAGGCCTAAAACCACGACTTTCGGCGCTTGTTGCCCGCGTCGAGCGCATCTGCACTCCGCAGCCGGCACAACCTCGCAGCTTCCGCCCTACGCGGTGAGCGCGATTAAACCCACAGATAAATACAGACATGTCAGATACATCCACGTCCGGTGGCACGCCCTCTGGGGCTCCCGCCGAGACCGCCAGCGCGCCTTCCGCGCC
>FJVV01000857.1_pt1 | contig 21695 bp, 7 predicted proteins | sample 1011911 | NCBI WGS metagenome assembly FJVV01 (sample SAMEA3912450, study PRJEB9761) | metagenome | biome: forest; material: soil | place: USA | collected 2011-06-22 | depth 0.1 m
CTGCAGGCCTATCTGAAGGCGGCTGAAATCGAAAAACAGGCCGTGCTTGAAGCCCATGAAACCATGCAGCGCACCGGTCCAATTGCCGCCGACCGTCCGCCCGAAGCCCTTCAGACCGCCCTGCTCACCGCCTCGGCCAAGGCGAGGGAATCCCGAGAGGCTCGTGCCGCTTGGGAGACAGCCAAAGCCGCCGCCGAAAAACAACGCCAGGCGTCACAGACGGCATCCGCCAAACGGGTGCAGATCCAGGTCAACAAGGAGGCCGCACTCACCGCCGGCCAAGTGTTCGAGGCGGCCGTGCGCGAAGCTTCCTCCCGGATAGGGGAATCGGCCCGGGCCCAGCAGGAAATGCTGGAGGCGCGCCGGCGAGCCGAGGCCGCAGGGCATGCCGCCGCGGAAAAAGATCTTGCGCTCGCCACCGCCATCCAAGCGCGGCAGATTCTTGGTTCCGCCGCCACTCCGGACGCCGCGACTGTAACCGTCGCCGAAAAGGCCGTCGCCACCGCTCAGGCGGACGCTCTCAACGCCCATCAGCTGGCCGAACAAAAAGCCGCCGAGGCTGCGCAAAAAGCCTCCGTCGTCGTGGACAAGCTCGCCGAAGCCGACAAGGCCGAGGCCGCCCTCTCCGAAGCCCGGCGCAACAAGGAGAAGGCAGATTCCACCGTCCAACAGACCTCCGACCAAACCCTTCCGATCCGCCTCAACGTGCTCGGCGCGGACGGCCTGTGACTCCGGGTTGATTTACAGCCTTGCGGGGAGGGGGAGGGCGCGGTGTGTTTTACCTCTCCCATGTCCACCGCCGTCACCGACCTCATCCCGCACCGGCCGCCCTTCCTGTTTGTTGACGAGATCGTCTCCGAAACGGCCGACGGCCTCACGGCCAAACGCACCTGGCGCGCCGAGGAAGATTTTTACAAGGGCCACTATCCCAACGCCCCCATCACACCGGGCGTGCTGTTGTGCGAGGCCGTTTTTCAGACCGGCGCGCTGTTCATGGCACGACAGGCATTGGCTGCCGGGGCCAAGCCCGGCGAAGGCGTGCCGTTGCTCGCCAAGATCTCCGATGTGCGTTTCCGCAACCCGATTTATCCGGGTGACACCATCGTGATCGAGGTGAAGAAAAAGGAAGTCATGGGCGGCTTCACCATGATGGGCGGAGCGATCAAGAAAGCCGACGGCACCCGCGTGCTCACGGTCGATTTCGCCGTCGCCTGGAAAACTCCCGAAGGTCAGCAGCAACAACAACAGGCTCAGCAATAATGTGGAAAGCTGGAAATCAGGAATGAGCAGCAGTTGCATCGGAATCATTTCCTGATTTCCAGCTTTCCATATTTAAAATCCGACTTTCCTCATGCCCGACTTCCTTAACCTTTCCGGCAAGACCTTCGTTGTCCTTGGCGTCGCCAACAAGAAGAGCGTCGCCTGGTTCACCGCAAAGACGCTGGAAGAGCAGGGGGCCACAGTCGTCTACAGCGTTCGCTCGCCGGCCAGGAAGGCCTCGCTCGAGGCACAGCTCGCGGGCAAGCCGGTCTTCATTTGCGACGTCGAGACCGAGGGTGCGGTGGAGCAGCTGGCCGACGAGATCGCGGCTGTCGGACACGGTGTGATTCACGGCATCGTCCACTCGATCGCGTTCGCCAACTACAGCGAAGGCTTCAAGCCATTCCACGCGACAAAGCGGAAGGATTTTCTTCAGGCGACGGCCATCTCGGCGTTCTCGCTCATCGAAGTGGCCAACGCCTTCAAGCCGTTGCTTGCGAAGAATGCCTCCGTCGTGACCATCGGCATTTCGTCGCTTCAGGTGACACCCGACAACTACGGCTACATGGGCCCGATCAAGGCCGCCCTCGACTCGGCCTCTCGATTCCTCGCCAAGTCCTTCAGCGCCGACAGCGAGGTGCGTTTCAATGTCGTCGGCTCCGGCCCGCTCAAGACGAGCGCTTCCGCCGGAATCCCAGGTTATCTCGAAAGCTACCTTTACGCGGAGAAACTCACGTTCCGTAAGCGCAATCTGAGCACGCAGGAAGTCTCCAACACCGCGGTGTTCTTGCTGAGCGACCGCAGCAGCGGCCTCAATGGCACGACTGTCACGGTGGACGCCGGTCTCGGGATCAATTTCTTCGACAAGGAAATCGTGCGGCTCGCGATGCGTCCGGAGGCCAGGGCCTGATGCGCTTCGCTCACACGTGTATCGAGTCGCTGGCCGTGGCGCTGCCCGACGAAATCCTCACCACTACGCAGGTGGAGGAAACGCTGCGGCCGCTCTACGAACGCTTGAAGCTGCCGTTCGGCCGCCTTGAACTCATGACCGGCATCCGCGAGCGTCGTGTATGGCCCGCCGGCACGCGTCCATCCGATGCGAGCGCCACCGCCGGAAAAGCCGCGCTCGCCAAGTCGGGCCTGCGTGCGGAGCAGGTTGAACTCTTCATCCACAGCGCGGTGTGCCGCGACATGATGGAGCCGGCGACGGCGTCGTTTGCCCATCGCAAGATCGGGCTGCCGGCGACCGCGCAAATCTTCGACGTGTCAAATGCGTGCCTCGGTTTTCTGAACTCGCTTACGGTTGCCGCCGGCATGATCGAGAGCGGTCAGATCAAGTGTGCGCTCGTTGTCTCCGGCGAAGATGGCGGTCCTCTCGTGCGCCAGACCCTCAAGACACTTCTGGAGCAGCCGCTCGACCGCAACGGCATCAAACCTTACTTCGCCAATCTCACCATCGGTTCGGGCGCGGTTGGTGCGATCATATGCCACGAATCGCTGCTACCGCGTGGCGCGCGGGCGCACCGTTTGCTCGGCGGCATCGCGCGCGCGGCCACGGAACACAGTGAACTTTGCCAGGGCGATAGCCACGGAGCCGATTCACTCGCGATGCAGACCGACAGTGAAGCGCTGCTTGTCGCCGGACTCGCACTCGCGCAAGACACTTGGCGCGCCTTCACGGCGGAGACAGGCTGCGACGCAGCCACGGCGGACCGGTTTATCTGCCACCAGGTGGGCAGCACGCATCGCCGCAAACTTTACGAGGCGCTCGGTCTCGATCTCGCGAAGGATTTTTCCACATTTGAAACCCTCGGCAACACCGGCTCGGTGGCGCTGCCCGCGACACTGGCCAAAGCCATCGAGGCGGGCGCGGTGCGCGAAGGAACCAAGGTCGGACTGCTCGGCATCGGCAGCGGCTTGAATTGTCTGATGCTTGCCCTCGAATGGTAACAATCCCCGACTGGCTTAAGCCGCTCTATCCTTTCACGCCGAAAAGCTTCACGACGCCCAAAGGCGCGCGCATGAGCTATCTCGACGAGGGCGGCGAGCCCGGTGCCACCGAGGCGGTGCTCATGCTGCACGGCAATCCGACGTGGTCGTTTTACTACCGCGAACTGGTGAAAGCGGTTGCGCCCCACATGCGCTGCATCGCGCCGGATCACATCGGCATGGGATTGTCCGAAAAACCGCAGGATTATCCTTACACGCTGGAGTCGCGGATCACCGACATCGACGCGCTCGTGACGCACCTCGGGCTGCAACGCATTCACCTGGTCGTGCACGACTGGGGCGGGGCGATCGGCTTTGGTTTTGCGTCACGCTACCCGCAAAAAATCGGGCGTCTCGTGGTGCTCAATACCGGGGCGTTTCCGTCTCCGCACATCCCTCGGCGCATCGGCGTGTGCAAAACGCGCTTTCCGGGCACGGCGCTGGTGCGCGGACTCAACGGCTTCGCCGGTCCGGCCACGTGGATGTCGATGCACCGGCGCAAGCTGACACGCGATGAGAAGCGGGCGTTTCTCCTGCCGTATGACTCATGGGCCAGCCGCGTGGCGGTGGACGCCTTCGTGAAGGACATTCCCCTGACGCCGTCTCACCCGACGTGGCGCACGCTCACGGCGACGGCTGCAGGATTGAAACACTTCACGCAAAACCCCGCGATGATCGTGTGGGGCGGACGCGATTTTTGCTTCAACGACCATTTCTACGCCGAGTGGCGCAAGCGTCTACCGCAGGCGCAGACGTATTATCTCGAAGACGCCGGCCACTACGTGCTGGCCGACGCAAACACCGAGGCGGTTCCGCGCATCTCGGCATTCCTGCGCGGAATCTCCGAGGGCGCCGCTCAGTCGCGACCGTAGAGCGTGGCGATTTTCTTGAGGTAGGGCGCGCTCTCTTGGAGCAACCGGTCGAGCTGGGGCGGCGAGTAACGCCATTGCCAGTTTCCGGCGGCGACGCCGGGGGTGTTGATGCGCGCCTCGGCGCCCAGGCTCATGAAATCCTGCATCGAGATGACGGCGAGATTGCTCACGGAGGCGTAGGCGACGCGGATAAAATCCCAGCTGATTTCCTGGCCGCTGATACGGAAATAACTGCGCACGTGGTCGCGGGTTTTGTCGTCGATAGATCGATACCAGCCGAGTGTTGTGTCGTTGTCGTGGGTGCCGGGATACACGACGCTGTTGGCGCGAAGGTTGTGCGGCAGGTAGAGGTTGGAGGCATCGCCGCCGAAGGCGAACTGGAGGATGGTCATGCCGGGCAGACCGGTGGCATTGCGCAGCTCGATCACGCTGGGGAGAAGTTCGCCGAGATCCTCGGCGATGAGGCGCGCGTCGGGCAGGGCGCGTTTCACGGCCTCGAAAAAGGCGAGACCGGGACCTTGTTTCCATTCGCCGGTCTTGGCGGTTTTGGCGGAAGCAGGGATGGACCAGTAGGTGTCGAAGGCGCGGAAATGGTCGATGCGCACGATGTCGCACAACTCGAAATTGGCGCGCAGGCGGTCGATCCACCACGCGTAATTTTCGCCGTGGTGAACATCCCACGCGTAGAGCGGATTACCCCAGAGCTGGCCGTCGGCCGAGAAATAATCGGGCGGCACGCCGGCGACGAAGAGCGGGTGTCCGGTCTTGGCGTCGAGTTGGAAAAGATGCGGATGCGTCCACACATCGGCGCTGTCACGGGCGACAAAGATGGGTGCGTCGCCGATGAGTTCGATGTTGAGCGCGCGGGCCTTGGCGCGAACCTGCCGCCACTGGCCGAAGAAAAGGTATTGGAAGAACGCGTGGGCCTCGGCGCGGTCGGCGACGGTTTTGGCCAGCGGGGAGGTTTTGGCCTGCGCGAAGAAACGGACCTCGGCGGGCCATTCCCACCACGGCTGGCCCTTGAAGTGATCTTTGAGCGCGAGAAACAGCGTGTAGGGCTCCAGCCAGGTGCTGCGTTCGGATTGGAAGCGGGCGAAATCGCCGTAGGGCAAACCGGCGCCGCCACGGGCTTTGAAGTTCTGGAAGGCACGGAAAAGAACGGGCCATTTGGTGACGTAGAGCCAACCGAAGTCGACCTGGTGTTGCGGAAGCTCGCGCAGTCCGGCCAGATCGAAGTCGGCAAGGAGTCCGGCGCGCACGAGCGCCTGGAGATCGATCAGATACGGGTTGCCGGCAAACGCCGAGAAACACTGGTAGGGTGAATCGCCGTAGCCCGTCGGGCCAAGCGGGCAGAACTGCCATTGGCGAATGCCGGCGGCGTTCAGGAAGGTTAAGAGGCGGTCAACCGACTCATCGAGAACCCCGATTCCTTGATCACCAGGGAATGAAGTGGGGTGCAGGAGAAGGCCAGAGGACCGAGATTGAAGCCAATTGAAGAGAGGGGTGGTCGAAGGCAAAGTAGGCACAGGCACCCAAACCCGCCAATTCCGTGATTAGACATAATGTTTATTGTGCGATAAGCATTAGAACCCCGTGAACTGGGCTTGGAAGACTGAAAATTAGTAAGTGGCCGTTTCCAAGGGCTACAATCCGGAACTTACGAGCCACTGTCTTTTGATGAGCAAACCATCAAATGCTCAGGCCCCGTTGCTTCGCCCGCGCTACCAACTCGGTCAAATTCGTGGCCGAAAGCTTGGCCATCGTGTTGGCGCGGTGGAATTCCACCGTGCGTTCACTCAGCCCCATCTGCGCCGCGATCTCACGGTTGGACTTTCGACCAAGCACCAGCGCGAGAACCTGCTGCTCGCGACGGGACAATATCTTGGAAACGCCTTCGGCATTCGCCCCTTCCCTTGCCATCGTCATGCGGAATTTTTCCGAGTAATATTGCCGTCCATCCGCCACCGCCTCAAGGGCCTCGACGAGCAATTCAGGGGAAGCGTCCTTCTCCACGTAGCCCTCGACTCCCGCTTCACGTATCCGCGTCAGGGCCAGTGGATCGACCAGCGAGGTCACCACCAGCGCACGGAGTTGCGGGCGCACTTGCCGCGCGGCGTGCATAAACTCCAGGCCATCCATGCCCGGCAGTTGAAAATCCACCATGACGACATCGGGCCGCGTCGCCTCCACCAACGGCAGCGCCTCCTCGCCCGAGCGCGCCGAACCTGCGAGCACGAACCGGGACAATCCGGCCAGCCATCGCTCCAAAAACGCCCTCACCATTCCCTGATCCTCCACGATCATCACACGGGTGCGCGGCGGCGGTTCTTGTATCGAGTTCATGGGATTACTCCTCCACGGCGGCTTTCTTCAGGGTGAATTCAAACTCGGCGCCGCCATCGGTTCCGGAGCGTGCCTGCAGCCGCATATCAAGCGCGAGGCAGATTTCCCGACACAACCGCAACCCCATCCCGCCCGTTGCCGTCATCGGTTCGTCCTCGCCGGCCGCCAGCCTGGCAGCCACTGCCGCCGGCAGCACGGCGCCATCGTTGCCGACGATGAGCCGCACGCCGCCTCCCGCGAGGTCGTGCACCACACACAAAACCACCCGGGTGCGCGCAAATTTCAGCGCATTGGCCAGCAGGTTGCGCACGAGCGTCTGGCACAGCACGAGATCGGTCTCCACACGCAAGTCCTCGGGCACGTCCAGCACCAGTTGAACACCGTCGTGCTCGGCCAACGCGTGGTGCAGCGCCACCGCCGGCGCCACCAACGCGCTCACCTGATGCACCGACACGACACGCGTTCCCGCGCGCAAGCGGGCCCACAGGACCAGATCCTCGATCATGAGGAGCAAGGCGCGTCCGGTTTTTGCCGCGTCCCGCGCAAACCCTCCGCTCGCCTGATCGGCCGAGCGCATCAGCCCCGTGAGCGGACCGCGCAGGTCATGTCCGATCACCGCCAGTATCCGGTCCTTGTCCGTGTTGGCCGCCTGAAGTTCGCGCGTGCGTTCGCGCACCTCGATCTCCAGTTCATCCGCATAGGCCGTCTCGATCATGCGGCGTTGCTCGGTCTCCTCGACGAGCTTCCGTTGCGCCTGAGCAAACCGGTCCGCGACAGCGAGCGATAGCAACAGCATCTCCAACGCCGAGCCGATCATCAGCCCCCGCATGCCCACATCCCGCAGCAGATCATCCCAAAACCATACCGCCGCCATCGGCAGCGATCCCGAGAACAGACATCCGAACGACAGCAGGAAATACTTCGCCTGGCGCACTCCGGTCCGCCACGCAACCAAGGCCAATGCCAGCAAGCCCACATGCGTGACGACAATGGCCAGCGCCGCGAGCGCCAACCACCGGAAATACGGCATGGCGAGCGGCAACGCGACGATACAGAGCATCACCAAACCCCAGCTCCACATCCACCGATCCGTCCGTGGAAATCGCGTTTTCAATTCCAGGAACACCCGGACGAATTGCGTCAGAAAAAATCCGCTCAACACCACCGATATTGTCAGCGCGGTTTCCAGCCAAGGTGAACCCAGCGCCCAGCCCAGCGCCGGCAATTGCGCCCGCGCGAGCAGCATGAAGGCCGCCATCGTTCCGAGATAGAGCACGTAGTAGCCGATGTCGGCTGCCCGCATTCGTATCCATAACAGCGTATTGTAGCCAAGCAGCGCCAGCAGCCCCCCGAGATACAGTCCTTCGGCCAGATTGCCGTGCATCCGTGAGACATGAAACGCCGTCGCCTCCGGCCACCACGCCGGCCGGACATAGGTCTCGAAAAAATTGACGGCGCGAAGCACCACGATCCGGTCGCCCTTCGCCGGCACTGTTACGGGCCACGCCACCTCGCGCCCCGGCAGCACCTTTTCCGCCGCCAGTACCGCTTCACCGGAGACGAGATGAACCAAACCGCTTTCTTCCGAAATCCAGGCATCCACGCGATCGGCAAAAAAATCATCGTTCTCCAGCACACCGTTCAGCGACCGGACACTTGGATTATGTAACACGACGCGAATCCACAGGGCGTTGTGCTGGTTTCCGAAAAGATAATTTTTTCCATCCCAAGACCGCCAGTTGGCTGTGGGCAGACGCTGCACGTCCTCGATGGTCAGCCGGCCCCCCGCGTCCTCAAAATAGCCGACGACAGATTCTTGTGTGCCCGGCAACGGCAATTTCCCCTTGGTGCTACCGGCATAAACCAGCAGGAGCCATCCCAGAGCGCCTACCACGAGCGCCAAAATGCCAATGACAGGCATCCACGAAATCGGGCGTTGGGGGCTCATGGGGCCAGAGTTTCCGGTCTTTTCGGCAGGGCAAGCCTCGTGGAATATAAAAACCTCGTAGTCACTACTGGGTTTGATCATTTGCGCTTGTGCATTGGACCGGCGAAATGCCCGTCGTCTGCTTATTTCATCGCCATAATGTCCATGCTTTTCCCTGCCACCGCTGTGCCAGCGCCTAACGATCATCGTTTGGGCATGCCCGCACGTTTGCAGGGTTCGTTAGTGGCGCGCCGGATTTTCTTTGCGGCCTTGGTGGGTTTTGCATGGCTCGCCGCCTTCGCGCAGAGCGGCCGGGCGGCGACCCAGATCATCTACGTTAAGGCCGATGCCTCCGCCGGAGGCAACGGCACCTCCTGGGGCAGCGCTTACAACAGCCTGCAGACGGCGATCACCACCGCCAGTCCCACCTCGGCCAATCCCGTTGAAATCTGGATCAAGACCGGCGTCTACAAGCCGACCACCGGCACCGACCGCACGGTTTCCTTTGTTCTTAAAAGTTATCTGACCCTGCGCGGTGGTTTCGCCGGCACCGAGACCGCCGCCACCCAGCGGCCCGCCGCCGCCACGGCCACGGTATTCACAGTGTTGAGCGGAGACATCGGCACCCTGCAAAGCGACACGGTCACCTCGACCACCAATGTCAACGACGTCGCCAACGCCAGCTTCGACATGACCACGGCGGGCGCCAAGGATAACAGCTACAACGTCCTCATGGCGGTCGGCGTCAGCTCGGTCAGCCTCGACCGTCTTGTCGTCGCCGGCGGCTATGCCAATTCGTCCTCCACCTCGATCGCGCAGATCGAGACCATGCTCAACCCCACCTCGGCGGACGGCGCCGGCTTCCAGCAACCGATCTCCGCCGGCGTCACCGGCGGGGCCGTCTACGCCTCGGACGCAGAGCTCGCGACCTCGGACTCATGGTTCGTCGGCAACTTCGCGAAAGGCATCGGCGGAGCCATTGTCAGCCGCGGTGGCGCGCTGAATATCCAGACCACCAAGTTCGTGCGCAATATCACCGGCTATGCCGGCGGCGCCATTTGTGCGCAGGCCACCTACATTGTCGCGATCTCCGGGGACACGTTCTACGGCAACACCTCCGCCTACCTCGCCGGCGGTCTGCTCATCCAGCACGACAGCAGTAACGACTATGTAAAATCATACATAGGCTCGCTGCTCGTCGGTCTGGCCGGCCTCACGTTCAACGACCCCACGACGACCGCGCCGCCTTCCACCGAGACCGATCCCAAGACGCCCTACTCCCAGGCCGCCCTCCTCAAGGCCGGGTTTACCGTGGCCAAGACCATTGCCAAGGCGACCGCCGAAAAGGCCGGCCTGATCGAAGCCAACCTCACCCTCTCGCCCCTCACGAAACTGGCGACGGCGGGCGTCGGCTCCGCTCTCGCCGGCGCCTATAACTGGGTTTCCATCGGCGTCACGGCGGTCGATTTCGGGGTGCAACTCGCGCTCTTGCTCGGGGCCGATCCCAACGACCCGTTCATCAAGGGGTGGACCGCCTTCAGCGCAGGGTTTGCCGCCTACGCCACGCCGATCGGCCTATACAACACCATCAAGGATCTCCTTGTGGCCTACGCCACTCCAACCCCCAGCTTCGAGCAGCGTGCCACCGATCTCCGCAACAAGGACTACGCGGATAACCAGGACACCACCGCCACCTCGGTTCTGGTCGGAAACACGTTCCAGAATAATTATTCGGCCGGTTTCGGCGGCGGCGCGGTCATCCTCCATCAAAACGTCCGCTTCCAGCAGAGTTATTTCATTGGCAACGAAGCCGCTTTCGGAGGCGGCGCGGCCGCCGCCTTCGCCTACAACAATGTGGACTTCAACAACTGCGCCATCCTCCGCAACAAGTCCACCCACGGGCACTCCGGCCTGACTCTCGGCTTTCGCACGGTCAACCGCATTATCAACAGCACATTCACCGGTAACTACAGCGCCTCCGGCACCGGCTACGCCATCGGCGTGGACGCCGGCGGCGACACCTTGGTCGCCAACTGTATTGTGTGGGGCAATCCCAACGGCTCTCTTACCGATACGAACAACGCCAACCGCTTCGGCGGCGCCGATGTCTTTGCCACCCGCAAGGCCGATCTCGATGCCGGCGGCCTCAAGGCCTACAACGACTCCGGCGATTCCCACGGACTCTTCACCGGTGTGTGCGACATCCAATACTCCGACATCGAGGGACTCAACCGACTTCCCCTGGGCACCGACGCCTTCCGCGATCGGAGCGGCACCCTTTATGAAAACAGCCAATCCTACGGCACTTTTCTTCAGAACCACTTGCCCAACGTCGGCGAAGGCATCCGTCCCGTCGCCAACCGAGGGAACTTCAGTCGCGATCCTCTTCTAATCCAGGACATCTACCCCATGCCCGCGTCGCCCGTGCTCAACGCGGGCTCCATGTCGTTCTACGGCGACCGGGACATGGTCGGCAACACCCACGGCTACGGATCCGGCCAGTTCGGCCGCATTTGCATCGGCTGCATAGAAAGCAACGGCACCATCCCCGCCGGCTCCATCCTCTACGTAAACTCCGCCGTCTCCGCCTCCGGCCTCGGCATAAGTTGGGCCACCGCTTTCAAGACCATGCCCGAAGCCCTCTCCGTTCCCGTCGCCCCCGGCGTCCAGATCTGGGTCGCCCAAGGCACCTACTATCCCACTTCCGGCACTGATCGCAGCGCTGGCATGACCTTGTCTGAAGGCGCCAGTCTGATCGGTGGCTTCGCCTCCGGCGCCGCGTCCCTCACCGACAGTGATTCCGTCGCCCACCCGACGATTCTCAGCGGCAACATCGGCAACGGCGCCTCCTCGGCGGACAACAGCTACAATCTTCTCTATGGGCGCACCTTCAACTCGAATGCCTACGGAACCCTTTCACTCGGTGGAAGTATCCTCCCGCGCATCATCCGCGGTTTCCGCTTCACCGCCGCCAACAGCAATTCCGCCGCCGTGTGGATCTCCGCTCCCGTCATCATCCAGTCCTGTACTTTCGACCACAACGACGGCGGGCGCGCCCTCGTCATCGACGATGTCCTGACCATCGGTCCCCGCACCACCCCTCAGGTCCTAGACTGCACCTTCGACACCAACAGTGCCGGCGCCATCGATTGCCAAGCCTACAACCTCGACGTCCTTCGCTCCCAGTTCTTCAACAATACCGCGTCCAGCGGTGGTGCCATCACCACGGGCGGCCCCGTCACTTATTATGATTCCACGCTCAAGCTGGAACGCGACTTGTTTTACGGCAATGTGGCCACCGCCGGCCGAGGCGGAGCGGTTTCCTCGGCAAACGCCCACCTCACCGTCGCGCAAAGTGTATTCGCCGACAATACCGCCAGCCCCGACGTTGGTGACACATCCACGCTCGGCGGCGCCGGCCTCTGGTGGAATCCCGGCTACAATCTTTACGGCGGCAGCCTCGTCCTCACCAACTCCATCTTCTATGGCAACCGCCTGACCGGCACTTTCCCGGCCACGCCGTTGGAGCTCCAGCAGGTCGGCCTGCCTGTCATGCCTTGGTATTTCCCTGTGACCCTCGGCGAAGTCATCACCGGCAACGACATCGAGGGTCTTTTGTCGATGGCCACCCTCATCGGCTCGTCCGGCAACGTCGATTACGATCCCTTCTTCGTGAACAAGGCCGCCCACGACTTCACGCTCTCCAGCGACTCCTACCTCCTCAATCGCGGCGCCGCCTACCAATCCGGCTCCGATAACACCACCGCCGTCGGCGCCTCCGACATCGGCCTCTACGAAAACGCCGCGATCATCACCACCAGCTTAGCCCAGGATCTCACGTTCAATGCCCAGGCGATCAATGACTCCGGCCAGATATTCACCCTCAAGCTCAGCTACAGCGATTCCAACACCAACAGCTGCGTCTGGCAGGTCCGCCGTCCCGGCACTTCCGACTTCGTCACCGTCGTCAACGACGCCTACACTTCGGGCGCTGGCACACCCCAGCTCACCTTCACCAATCCCCCCTACACGTGGAGTGGCAGCGTTTATCGCCTCACTTTTAAATACGCCTCCCGGCGTTTCTACTCCACTCAGTTTACGTTCACCTTCTCGCCTTCCTTCCTCTACGTCGTCCCCGGCGGCGCGGGCACGAAAGACGGCACCTCCTGGGCCAATGCCTTCGCCAGTCCGATGAGCGCCCTTTCGCGCGCCGTCAGCGGCACGCAAATCTGGGTCGCCCGTGGCGATTATACTTTCAGTGCCGACCACACCCTGGCCTCCGGCGGTCGTATCTTCGGCGGCTTTATTGGCAACGAAACCAGTCTCGCCGCCCGTCCCGCCTACTCCGCGTCCACCGCCACCACCGGCGAGCTCACCATCCTGCGCGCCACCTCGTCCTCCTCGGGCAGCTCCGGCATCTTCAGTGTTTCCGGCTCCTCCGTGCGGCCCACCTTGGTGGACCGGTTCACCTTCACCGGTTACGTCTCTCAAAACATTGTGAGCGCCAGCGGCGCGACCATCACTTTCACTAACGACAGCTTCTCCGCCACCGCCTACGGAGTGAAGATCGTCGGTGGTCAGGCCAGTTTCACCGACTGCGTTTTCACCGGTGTCAGAAACACCGCCCTCCGCCTCGAAAACACCACCGCCACCCTCGCCCGCTGCACCTTCTCCGGCAACGGATACCCTCCCTCCGGTTCCGCCGGCAGCGACTTCGGTGGCGTCTCTGCCGTCAACTCCCCGCTCTCGATCACCGACTCGAGTTTCACCAACAACACGGGTAACTACGGCGGCGCCATCAACACCTCCGGCACCACCACCCTGAACGTCCAGCGCACACTCTTCAGCGGCAACACCAGCGACGGTTATCCCAACAGCGGCGGCGGCGCCATTTTCTACAATTCCTCCGGGACCGGCCTCGTCACCAACTCGCTCTTCACCGGCAACAAGTCCGCCTTCAACAACAGTTGGGGTGTCAACGGCGGCGCCGTCCTTAACAAAGGCCCCGGCACGCTCACCCTTCTCCACTGCACCGTCGCCTACAACTCCGCGCCCTACAGCTCCGGTGGCGCGCTCTTCGGCAACGGCGGCACCATCGCCTTCGTCAACTCCATCGCCTGGGGCAACACCTGCACGTCCAATCCCGGCTCCACCAACACGGTCACCATCCTCAATTCCGTCCTCGGCAGCGTCAGTATCACCAACTCCCTCGTCCAAGGCGTCTCCTCCGCCCCTGATCCGCTCTTTGTCAGCTCCACCGATTTCACGCTCACCCCGCACTCGCCCGCGCTCAACGCCGTCGCCTCTGACGATCCCAACACCGGCTCCACCGATCTCCTCGGCAGCCCGCGCAAATACTCCGGCGGTCTCGCCGATCTCGGTGCCTACGAATTCCAAGGTGCCGCCGGTGCGACCATCGCTCTGAGCGCATCCCCGCTCTCTCAGACCGTTTACGACCAGAACTCCGTCACCGCCACCATCGTCTCCTCCAACACCTCCTTCCTCTGGCAATACTACGACGGATCGACCTGGCAGACCCTCACCGGTCGCGATGGCTGGACCTCCGCCACGTCCACCGATTCTTCCACCGGCCTCATCACGAACACCCTCGCGAACCCCACCATCCCGCTCGCCTACAACGCCGTCCCTCTCCGCGCCGTCGCCTCTTCCGCCTCCGATTTCTTCCGCGCCTTCACCTTCACCGTAAAGCCGCGCTACATCCGCTACGTCGATTCCCGCGTTGCCAGCTCCGGAGACGGCACGAGCTGGGCCACCGCCTTCAAGACGTTCAACGACGCTTTCAGCGTCAGCGACGGCGGCGTTGATCTTTGGATCGTCGGCGGCCTCTACGTGGAGCCCCAATTCATCAACAATCGCTACAACGACACCTATGTGCCCGTCGTCATTGGCGCCCGCTACTACCCCGGCTTCGCCGGCACCGAAACCCAGGTCTCCGCCGCCAATCTCACTAGCCACCCCGTCGACCTCACCCGCTCCGACCTGCTCGCCTCCTTCAGCTATACGCCCGCCACCCCTCTCATTGCTCCTCCCTTCCCCGGCACCATTCACATCGTTTCCGCCCCCGACTCCACCGCCGTCTTCGTCAGCCGCCCCGCCTCCTTCTACGCCGCGCTCAACAATCTCAATAACGACCCGATCATCTGGCAGTATTCGTCAGATGGTTTCAGCTGGCATCCCGTCACGGATTTGGGCGCCACTGCCTTCGTCAAGGCCCTCACCGGCCAGTTCGGCCGCTCCTACCTCACCATCGGCCCCGTCACTTCCGACATGAACGGCTGGCGTTTCCGCGCCAACTACAACGGCACCACCGAGTCCAGCCGGCCCGCCACTCTCACCGCCAAACCCCGCGTGCCGATCTACGTCAACGCCTCTGTGTCCGCCTCCGGTGACGGCACCAGCTGGGCCGCCGCCTTCAAGACCATCAGCGAGGCCCTCGCTGTCGCCAACGACGGCTCCGACCTCTGGATCGCTGCCGGCACCTACTACGAAACCCAGCTCGCGATTCCGACGGGCGCGCTGCTCTATCCCGGTTTCGCCGGTAACGAAACCGATCTCTCTCAACGCAACCCCGCCGCCTATCCGGTGATCATCCAGGGTGGCGGCAGCGCCGCGAATTTCTCCGGCAGCAGTTCGATCCCAAGCCTGCAATTCGCGATCGCAACGCCTCCTCGCAGCGTCACCGCCTACATCGGCAAGCCCGCCGTGCTCACCGCCACCCGCATCGCCGGCAGCTCCGCGGTCCTCTCGTGGCAATACTCCACCAACAACGGTGCGACCTGGTTCGCCATCTCCGGCCTCTCCGGCTGGTCGGTCACCGTCAACGGTTCCGTCAGCACGCTGACCAATCCGAGCGCGACGCTCGCGATGAACGGACTCCAGTTCCGCGTCGTGGTTGGCGGCACCGAACAGTCGCAAGCCGCCACGCTTGCCGTCCAAACACGCACCACAATTTACGTCGACGGAGCTGTCTCCTCTTCCGGCGATGGCTCCAATTGGGCCGCCGCCTTCAAGACCATCGGCGAAGCGCTCGCTGCCGCCAACGCCGGCAGCGACCTCTGGATCGCCACCGGCACCTACGCGGAGTCCACTCATGTGCTGGTTTCCGGCGCACGTCTTTATGGTGGTTTCGCCGGTGGTGAAACTGATCTGGAATCACGCGATCCCGGCGCTCACGTCGTCACGTTGAGCAGCTCTGCCGGCTCGATCTTCACCGGCAGCGGCAGCACCGACAGCGCCACCTTGCTCGACGGTCTTACGCTCGCTTCCGGCAACAGCGATAATCAACCGGCTGTCTCGCTCTCCGCTTTCTCGCTGGGCCTTCAGGCCGTCTCCATCAGCGGACACACCCAGGGCGTCCTCGCCACCGGCAGCCCCGACCTCGCTTTCACCAACTGTAATTTCACAAGCAACGGCGGGGCCATTACGACAACCGGCGGCTCTCTTTCTCTCTCCGGCTGCGTGTTCACGTCGAACACCGGTTCCGCCGTCACGGCCAACGCCGCCTGTAACGTGGGCGTGAGCGGCTGCACCTTCACCGGAAACGGCACCAGCGGCACGGGACAGGGCGGCGCCATCGCCCTCGTGCCCGATGCCATCTCCTTCACGAAATTCCCGACTGTCAGCATCACCAACAGCACCTTCACCGGAAACCTCGCCGCCACCGGTGGTGCCATCGCCGGTTACGCCAACCTCGCCATCTCCGCCTCCTCTTTCACCGGCAACATCGCCACGGTCAACGGCGGCGCGATCAACGTCTATAACTACAACACGCTCCAGATTCGCGACAGTCTCTTCGCCGCCAATCGGTGCACCGGAAGCCTCGGCTTCAGCGCCATCAAGGCCCGCGGCCTCTCCCTCGTCCACGTCACCGTCGCCAACAACATCGGCTCCACTCAGGGTGCCGCCGTCAGCGGTTCTTCACTGGTCGCCAGCAACAGTATTTTCTGGGGTAACACCGCCGCCTCCGTCGTCAACGAAACCGCCGCCTTCGACTACTCCATCGGCCAACCCGCCCTTGATCACTCGATCAGCCAGGGACTCCCCATCGGCACCGTCGTCCTGCCCTTCAACCCTCGTTTTGTTAATGCAGCCGGCGGTAACTACCAACTCGCCCCCGACTCCCCCGCCATCGACGCTGCCGACGCCTCCAAGGTGCTCTCCGGCGAGACCGATCTCCTCGGATCCGCCCGCATCCAGCTCTCCGCCCCCGACCTCGGCGCCTATGAGGCTGCCACTGCGACCACCGCCACCTACGATTTTGGCCTGCCCGCTACCGCCTCCGCCCTGATCAACGGCGACTTCTCCGTATCTCAGACCGCCCCCGACGGCTACACGTCAACCTGGCAGTATTTCGATGGCACCACCTGGCAGACGCTCTCTACCACCAGCAACAGTCCTTATGCCCAATACATCAGCATCTCCTACGGCGTCCTCGCTTTCCACGGCCTGAAGTCACCTGCCGACGGTCTGCAGATCCGCGCCGTCCTTTCCAACGGCTCCAATAGCTACACCTCCGGCGCCGTCGTCATCTCAGTCACCCCGTTCTCTGTTCTCTACGTGGACGCATCGGTCTCCGCTTCCGGCAATGGCTTCTCCTGGGGCACCGCCTTCAAGACTCTTCCCGAGGCGCTCGCCGCCGTCGACACGGCCCATCGCAACATCTACCTCGCCGAGGGTTCCTATCCCACCACCACCGGCTACGTCATCCCGGTCGCCGTTTATGTTTACGGCGGCTTCCCCGCCGGCGGGAGCGATTTCGTTTCGCGCAATCCTGCCGCGCATCCTTCCGTGCTCTCCGGCTCGACGCCCGCCTCTGTCGTCTCCTTCACCGCCGGCAGCTCCAATCTCCCCGTCTCCACACTCGACGGCGTCACCGTCGCCAACGGTCAGACCGGCATCATCATCGACGGCACTTATCCGACCCTTGCCTACGGCTACAGCCCGATCCTCAACAATCTCACTGTCACCGGCAATACTGCCGGCGGTCTCGCCCTGCGCAAAACCGCCGCGCTCGTTCAGGCTTCCACTTTCTCGGGCAACAGCAACGGCAACGGCGGTGCCATCACCATCACCAACTATGCCAATCCCCGCCTCGACCGGCTTGTCCTCAGCGGCAACACCGCCACGCGCGGCGGCGGCATCTACGTTCTCACCGCCACCCCCTCGGTCAGCAACACGCTGATCAGCGGCAACACCGCTGTCTCCGGTGGCGGCGTCTACGTCGAGTCCGGCTCACCGGTCCTCGACCAACTCACCATCGCGGGCAATCTCTCGGGCGACGGCGCCGGTGTTTACGCCTCTTCATCCGCCTACATCCAGATCACTCTCCGCAACAGTCTCGTCTGGGGCAACGTCGCCAGCGGAGGCGGCACCGAGTCGCAAGTCTTCACCACCGGCACCGCTTCCTACATTTTCAGCCTCGACCACGTCTCTATCCAGCAGACGTCCCTCACCACCGGCGTTCTTCGCCTGGATCCGCTCTTCATCGCTCCCGCCGCCGCCTCATCCGCCCCGACCACGACTGGTAATTATCACCTGCCCGTCTGGTCTCCCGCCCGCGATGTCGGTTCCAATGGTGTCGCCTCAGGCTACAGCCTAGATCTCGCCGGCCTCCCCCGCATCGTCAACACCACGGCCGACCTCGGCGCCTATGAAGCCGACGACGCTTCCGTCGCCCCGCTCTCCGTTTCCACCCAACCCGCCGCCCTCGCTTTCCACCGCAGCGGCACCGGCAACACCTTCACCGTTTCCGCCACCGGCTACGCCTCGATCGAGTGGCAGATCGCCGCTCCCAACGGCTCGTGGGTTTCCCTCATCGGCAACTCCGCATTCTCCGGTGCCAATACGGCCACTCTCACCGTCCTTACCGCCGATAATCCGCTCAACGGCTACCGTATCCGCGCCGTCCTCACCGGCACGTCCGGCGGCACCCTCGCCACCGGCGAGACGGTGCTTACCGTGTTTACGCCGCGGTATTACGTGAACGGCTCCCGCTCCGGCACCGACGCTGGCGACGGTCTCACCTGGGCCACGGCCTTCCGCTCGCTCGCCACCGCCCTCGCCACCATCCCCTACGACTCCGAAGGCACCACCCTTTGGATCGCCGGCGGTGACTACACGCCCGCCACCACCTTCAAGCTCAATGCCGGCCTCACGATCTACGGCGGCTTCACCGGCACGGAGACCCTCCTCTCGCAACGCGACTCCGTCCACAATCCGGCCACTTCCTTCGTCGGCGGCACCGGCGTTTCCACTCTCGTTACGCTGCTTGCCACCAATCCCTCGGGACTCGGTGTCGCACTCGATGGCATCACTCTTCGTGACAGCACCGGCACCGGCATCGACAACACCGCCGGCCGGCCCCTCACCTTGGAGCGCGTCCGCTTCCTCTCCCTCGCCACCGCCGCCCTCTACCAATCCGGCGGCGCCCTCACGATCACTCACTCCGAGTTCCGCGGCAATGGTTCCTCAACCTCCGACAATGCCCCGCTCACCGTCCGCGGCGGTCCTACTCTCATCGAGAACACGCTCTTCTCCGGCAACCGCTCGACCTACTACTCCGCCGCCAGCTTTGGCAGCGGTCCCGTCCTGCTCCGCCACGTCACCTTTGCCAACAACCTCGGTCGCTCCGATGCCGCCGGCTTTACCGACGCCAACACCCAGCTCTACAACTGCATCTTCTGGGGCAACCGCACCAGCTCCGGCGGCATCGGCACCTTCGGCTCCACCCGCCAGCTCTACATCGCCCGCAATTGCGACACCGAGATGCCCTCTACCCTCGCCTACTTCTTCCCCAACGTCTCCGGCAACACCTCCGTCAACCCCGCCTTTGTCTCCCCCGTTGACTCCGCCTCCGCGCCTTCCGCCTCCGGCGATTACACCCTCGGCTCCACGTCCCTCGTCATCGATACAGGCCTCAACTCCGCCTCGGGCGCCTCCATCGTCGATCTCGCCGGCCAGCCCCGCCAGTTCGGTCTCTATGTCGATCCCGGCGCCTACGAGTATCAGACCAACGTCTACGCGATCACCACGCCGCCGGCCAACACCGTCGCCTCCGCCGTCACGCCCGCCGTCTTCACCGTCGCCGCCTCGCGTCCCGCCACGTTCGTTTGGCAAGTCAGCACCGATTCCGGTGCCAGCTACACCACAATCCCCGGCGCAACCTCCGCCACGCTCACCATCGCCGGCTCACCTTCGGTTGATGGCCGCCTCTATCGCGTTCGCGTCCAGTTCGCCACCGGCCCCGAGCTCGTTTCTTCCGCCGCCTCGCTCACCTACCTCAATATCGCCGCCACCGTGGGTGGCCCCGGCGGCTACGCCACCCCGGCCGTCTTCACGACCACCGCGACCCAGCCCGTATCCAGCTATCAATGGCAGGTCAGCGTGAGCGGCGGAGCCTTCGCCGCCATCACCGACAGCTCCGCCTACTCCGGCACCACCACCGCCACGCTCGCCGTCCTCGGCGATACCACCTTCGCCAACCGCACCTACCGCGCGCAGGCCGTCTTTACTGCCGGACCGACGCTCGTTTCCAACGCCGTCGCCTTCACCTACGCCGATCTGCGCGCCGCTCCGTCCGGTGTCACCCGCAATGGCAGTCTCACATCCGGCAACAGCTCCTTCGCCTTCAGCCTGACCGGCGGTGTCCAGTCCTCCTCGCTCACCGACACCTCCTTGGCCGTCTTCGCGCAGCAAAGCGGACGCCTCGGCTTCTCCCTCGGAGACCTGCTCACCCCGGTGTTCAACGGCAGCCTCGCCACCCTCTCGCTCGCCCTCCCGCTCCATCCCGGCGAACTCGTCTCCGTCACGACCACCTCCGCCCTTCTCCGCGCGGATGGCGTCGGCGCCCGTCCGCAAGTCTTCCAATTCCACGCAGGCGTGAGCAGCGCCGCCGGTGTGTTCGATGTCGCTCAATCCGTCTCCGGCGCCGCCACCGGCGCCAGTGCCTTCGCGCTCGGCGATCTCAACGGCAACGGCCATATCAACGCCGTCGTTGCCACGGCCTCCGGCAACCAGGTTTACCTCAACGACGGCCACGGCGTGTTCACCGCCTCAGGTTCTCCTTTCGGCTCCGCCGGCGCCACTGCCATCGCCCTCGGCAGCCTCACCGCCTCCGGCGCGCTCGACGCCGTGGTCGTCAATGCCGACGGTTCCGTCCAAGTCTGGACCAATGACGGCACCGGCGTCTTCACGCTCGCACAAACGATCTCCGGCATCGGCGCGCAGGCGCTTGCCCTCGGCGATCTCGACGCCAGCGGCACGCTCGACCTCTTCGTGGCCACATCCGCCGGCAACCGCGTTTATCTTAACAACGGCTCCGGTGCGCTCACCGCGTCCGGCGGCGTCTTCGGCACCGCCTCCGGCGTCTCGGTTGCCCTCGGCGATGTCGATGGCGATGGCAAACTCGATGCCCTGGTCGGCGCAGGTTCGTCCGGCTCTGCGCTGTGGATGAATCAAGGCGGAGGCGTCTTCACCGCCGCCCCGCAGTCCTTCACCGGCACGCCCGCCGACCGCGTCGCCATCGCCGACCTCAACAACGACGGCCTGCCCGATCTCGTTTTCGTCCGCTCCGGTGTCGCCGCCCAGACCTGGCGCAACCAAGGATCCAATCTCTTTCAGCGCTGGTCCACGCCCGTCGGCGGCGGCGCTTCCGCCCTCGCGATCGGCGATGTTGACGGCAATGGACGCCTCGACCTCGTGCTCGTCGATGCCACCGGCGACATCAGCGTTTCCAACACGCAGTCCAATGAGACTTTCACGCTCGCCACCGGCCAGCCCGCTCTCACCGCCTTCGGTTCGCTCATCGAACTCGCCGATCTCGACGGCGACGGCGCGCTGGACTTGTTCGGCCTCGACGCCGCCGGCAAGCCCGCCACCTCGCTCTACCGCGTCACCGCCAGCAAGGGACTCCAGGATGCCGATCTCCCGCTCGTCGCCTACGGATTCACTCATGAGGGCGGCGCCTCGTCCGCTTACGTCCGCATCGCTTCGCTCCCCACGGGCGGCACGTTGCTCACCTCGTCGCTCGGCGCAGTCAACCTCGGCGACACCTTCACCTTGTCCGCCGCGGGCACGCTGATCTTCCGCCCCGCGCCCTTCTCTTCCGGCCTCAATGAGTTCACCTGGTTCTCCTCCTCCGACGGCACTACGTTCGGCACGACCGCGCTCCCCTATTGGCTGCTCACGGTGGACGTGCCCGACAATGTCGTTCCTGGTGCCGACGCCATCTCCCTGAATCAGGGAGGCTCCACCACGGTACTTGTCGGCGGCGCCACCAGCGTCCT
>FJVV01000051.1_pt1 | contig 21516 bp, 17 predicted proteins | sample 1011911 | NCBI WGS metagenome assembly FJVV01 (sample SAMEA3912450, study PRJEB9761) | metagenome | biome: forest; material: soil | place: USA | collected 2011-06-22 | depth 0.1 m
CCCTCGCCGCCCTCGTCGCCGGCACGTTCTCGCTGCACGCGGCCACGCTCGATTTCACCCTGCTCGCGGGCATCGGCTTCGGCACGGGTCTGGCCGTGGCCTACCTCGTCGGACGCATCCGCGACCTGCTGCGCCATCTGCGCGGGTCCGATCCGTTCATCGAGACCACGGTTTCCCTGATGACCCCTTACGCCGCCTACCTCATCGCGGGGTCTTTTGGCGGATCCGGCATTCTCGCGGTCGTTGCTGCCGGACTCTACTCGGGCTGGCGCGATCCGGTTCGCATGGATGTTCAGAGCCGGCAGACCTCATGGACCGTATGGACCACCGTGCTCTTCTGGCTCAACGGACTCGCCTTCGTGCTGCTCGGCCTGCAGTTCCCCGACATCTACGCCTCCGTCAGCCATCTGTATTCCCCAGGCCGGCTCGTGCTCTTCACGCTGGTGATTTCCTTCATCGTCATCGGCGGACGTCTCGCCTGGGTTTTCCCCGGTGCCTACGTGCCCTATTTTCTGTCGGCCAAGATCAGGCAAAAGGAACCGCGTCCCGCGTGGCAGGGCGTGCTGGTCTGCGGTTGGGCCGGCATGCGCGGCACCATCACGCTGGCGGCCGCTCTCTCCATCCCGCTCTGGCAGGACAACGGAAACCCGTTTCCGGCGCGTGAGCTGGTGATCTTCCTCTCGTTCGGCGTGATCGTCGTCACCCTGCTCCTTCAAGGCACGACGCTTGAATGGCTGATCTGCCATCTCGGCCTGCGCGCAGACGGCACCCAGCAGAAAGAAGACCGGCTCGCCCGCATCGCCGCCGTCGAGGCCGGCCTCAAGGTCCTGACCACCGATCAAAACGCCGCCCCGAACCCCGAGGAATCCGCCGCCCTCGGCAAAGTCGTTTCCGAGTATGAAACCCGTCTCGCCGAACTGGTCGCCGACGGCGAGACCCGCGAGAACGCCCGCGTCCATCGCAGTGCAAGCCGCGCCCACCGGCTCAAGGCCCTCCGCGCCGAACGCACCGCGCTCGACGACCTCTGGCGAAAGAACGTCATCACCGACCATACCCATCGTCCGCTCCTGCAACTGCTCGACCACGAGGAGTCCATGCTCAGCGAAAACCCCGAGTCGGCGGACATCTGAAGCCCCATGATCTCAAGCCGTTTCTTAGCCCGCGCAGCCTGTGTCGTCGCGATTCTCGCACTCGGAATCGCCATTTATGAATGCGCGCAAAACAGGCGCAACATGCGGCTCGCCGAGAACCGGCAGCATGAGCTGAACGCAGAAATTCAAAGTCTGAAAGCACGCCTGAAAATCCAATCGCAGCTTACTCAAGCATCCGAGGAAGACGGGGCGAAGCTTCTCGGTGCAATCGACAGCGCTGTCGCCACGATCAAAGACACACCGGACATGAAGCCGGAAGTTCCCATCACCCGCGAGATGGTGGAAGCTCGATACAAGCAGGCCAAAGAACTTGCTGAGTCAGGCCATGTGGAAGAAGCCCTGAAAGGATTCCTTTGGTGCTACGACATCGGCATGGTTCAAATCTCCGCATACGCGGGCGTCCGCCAAAGCTTCCTGCTCGGCGACATCGTCAAGCTTGGACAGACGTATCCACCCGCACTGGCTGCTTTAAATGAGCGGCGCGATGCCGCTGAAAAACGGATGCTTGCCAGCGCCAATGATTTTGACGCCGCCATGAGTTTTTCCGGTATCAACGGCGCCCTGAAGGACAATGATAGGAATCTGAAGTTTTACGATCAACTGCCGGAGGATTCCCCTCTGCGTCCGGCCTTTGGCTACCATGTTTATGAAGAGCTCGTGTCAGTTGGACGATACAGCGATGCCGCCCAAGCAATGCCCTACTCGCGCATGAAATCCATGTTCGAGGCTCTTTCCGAAGAAATAAAACTGCCCGCTGGCATCAAAAACCAAGAGGAAATCAGGCAAAGGGAACGCAACAATGTAGTGTCCACTACTGCCTCCTATATCGAGGTGCTGGCCGGAGTAGGAGACCTGGTTCACGCAAAAGCACTCGCCGCCCAGTTATTGGCGTATGACGGCTCGGCGAAAACCCGGGCTGTTCTGCAACAACACGCCACGAAAGCCGGTCAGCCACAGTTGCTCGTCAATCCGACTGCGCCCTGATCACGCAAAGCCGTTGAACACCGAGACCTGATCCGAAAACGCGCCACAGTAGAGGCAGGTCTGCCGGCCGGGTTGCAGCACGCGATTGCACTGCATGCAGTTCACCACCGTGTTGGCCTTGCGGCCGTTGAGCTTCCCGTCGGCCAGGTCGAGCTCGGCCACCTTGAGGTTAAGAAGATCGGGAGGCAGCGCATTTTTCTCCTTTAGGATTTCCCACATCGCCTCGCAGATCATCGCCAGTCGCGCGACACGCGCCTTGAGTTCCGTCGCGTCCACCTGCGACTCAATACCCGCCGTGATCACATGCATGTCGGCCGGGGTAACGACGGTAGGCAGAGGACGAGTATCCATGCAGGAATCGAAAACTTAAAATCTCCTCCGTGTCAGCCTTGTTCCCGTCCAAACACAAAAAGGCCGCCGAAGATCTTCCGGCGGCCTTTTGCTGGACGATGATGATTTAGACCGCCGGTGCGGCAACCTTGGGCGCCGCGGCCGGCACGAGGCCGCCGGTGCCGACCTTGTGGGTCGTGGCGTCGGCCGGCATGATCGTGCGTTCGCAGAAATCGCCGAACTTCTCGCCCTCATTGCGCTCCTTGGCGTAGCGCTTGATGACGGGTTCGAGGAGCTTCACGGCGTCCTCGATGGTGATGCTCGGTGAGACGAGGCGGTTGAGGCGCGTGCCCGTGTAGGAAGCACCGAGGTAGAGGGCGTATTTGTTGGGCGCCTTGCCGACAAACGCGATCTCGGCGAGATACGGACGGGCGCAACCGTTCGGGCAACCCGTCACGCGGAGACTGATGGCGTCGTCATGCAGGCCGGCCTCGTCGAGGACCGTTTCGAAGCGGGCGAGGATGTCGGGCAGCGCGCGCTCGCTCTCGGCGAGGGCCAGGCCGCACGTCGGCAGCGCCACGCAGGAGAGAGCGTTGAGACGCACGCCGGAGCGGTCGTTCTCCTTGTCGAGTCCGTAGCGGGCGAGGATGGCCTCGATGACAGGCTTCTCGCGCTCGCTGATGCCGGAGATGGTGAGGTTCTGCGACGGCGTGAGGCGGAAGTCGCCGCGGTGCATCTGCGCGATCTCGCGCAACGCGGTCTTCATGGCCCAGCCTTCGCGATCCACGATGCGGCCGGAGAGAATGTGCAGGCCGTAGAACCACGAGCCGTCGGCATTTTTGTGCCAGCCGTGCTGGTCCTGAATCGTTGTGAAGACGACGGGCTTGGCGGGCGCGAAGGTGACTCCACTGCGCTTCTCGACCTCGGCCTTGAACCAGGCGATGCCCTTGTCCTCGATGGTGTATTTGAGGCGGGCATGACGGCGGTTGGTGCGGTCGCCATGGTCGCGCTGCGTGGTGAGGACGGCCTCGCCGATTTTATTGACGTTGTCGCGGGTGATGAAACCGATGCTGTCGGCGATGCGCGGGTAAGTTTCCTCGTTGCCGTGGTTCATGCCGAGTCCGCCGCCGACGGTCACGTTGTAGCCGACGAGCTTGCCGTCCTCGATGATCGCGATGAAGCCGAGATCCTGCGAATAGACGTCGATGTCGTTGGACGGGGGAACGGCGAAGCCGGTCTTGAATTTGCGCGGCAGGTAGGTGCTGCCATACATCGTCTCGATCTCGGGCTCACCGCCGGCGACGAGCTCCTCGTCGAGCCAGATCTCGTGATAGGCGCGGGTCTTGGGCAGGGCGTAGTCGGACCAATGCTTCGCGTCCTGGTAAACCTGCTCCTGCACGGGCGACTGCTCGGGATTGACCGGGCCCATGACATTGCGGTTCACGTCGCCGCACGCCGCGATGGAATCGAGGAGCACCTTGTGCATGCCTTGGATGAGGGGCTTCATGTTGCCCTTGAGCACGCCGTGAAACTGGAACGTCTGGCGCGTCGTAAGGCGAAGCGAAGGCGACGCCAGCTGGGTCGCGAGATCGTCCAGCACAATCCACTGCTGCGAGGTGGCCTTGCCACCGGGAAGACGCACGCGGAGCATGAACGAGAAAGCCTTGTCCTTGCCGGCCTTCTTGAGGGCGACACGCTGGTCGCGGTCATCCTGTTGGTAAAGACCGTGAAACTTGGTCAGCTGCTCGCTATCGGCCGAGACGGTGGCGGTGGAAGTGTCGGCGAACTCCGCAGCGAGATTGCCGCGCAGGTGGCGCGATGCGGTTTTAATGCCTTCGTTGGCGACAAGAGGCTTCGGAGCAGCAGAGTCGGTGGTCATGGTGGAGGGTCAAACGTGCAGTCGTTCCCCCTGTCCTTCAAGTGGGAAAACAAGTTAGTTGGGCAAGTTACTTTGAATGATCGCCTCCAGCTCTCAGCTCCTAGCTCCGCCTAACTGCGAGTGCCTAGAAACTAGCTCCTTCTTACGCCCCATTGGATGTTCGCCGAGCTCTCAGCTCTAGCCTCTCAGCTCTCAGCTTCCGCTTCCTGCCTCCACCCGAGCAGCAGCAGCACTCCCAACCCCAGCGCCGCCAGCACCGGCCACCGGTGAAACCCCCGCTCCTTCCCCAGCGTGCTCCACGCCTCGAACAGGCTCCATCCCGTCATCCGTCCGTGCGCCCTCAGCGCGGCCAGCCGCGCCTTCTCCTTCTCCAGCCCCTGCCCCAGATCGATGATCACATCCGACTGCCCCCGGGCCGGCCTCTGCTCGCCCGTGGCAAACGTAAACATCCCCCGCACATCGCGCACTCCCGGGTAACGCTCCCGCAGCACGTCCATCAACATCTCCTTCGGCGTCCAGTCCGACGCCGTGGACAGCGAGCCGAACTCATCCGCATACGTCAGCTCCGCAAACGAGTCGTCCGCATCCGGCGTCACCACAAACACCCGCGCCGTCCACCCCGGCGTGATCTGCCGCGCGCCATCCTTGATCAACGCCAGCTCCTTCATCTGCGGCACCGCCATCAGCGCATAGGCTTGGTTCCGCGCCAGCCCGAAGCCCGCCGCCACCAGCAACCCCAGCACCACCGGCGTGAACCACCGCGCCCACGCCCCGCCGCACCGCTCCGCCACCTGGTCCAGCCCCAGCGTGAAGAACATCACCACGACCCCCGTCAACGCGAAGATCGTCCGATACGTCGACCACTGCTCCGCCGCGATCAGGCTCACCGCATACGCCAGCACCGGCAGCCCCGCCAGTGCCGCCGCCCAGAAAAGCCCCGCCGCCCGCCCATGCCGGCGCCCCTCCAGCCACGCCCCCGCGCCGATCACCCCCGCCACCGCCGCGATCATTGAAAAATGCCAGAACGCCGTCCGCCCCTCGTCATCGTTGATCACGAGAAACGACAGTGCGTTCCCCAGCGGCCCGTGCAGGAACCACCAGAACTTCTCCGGCAGGTCCGCCTCGAACGCGATCCGGTCCGACTGCACGAACACCCCCGCCGCAAACAACCCCTTCGCCACCGCAAACGCCCCCACCATCCCCGCGCACAACACCCCCAGGTGCGCGCCCGCCCACCGCACCCGCGCCCGCACGGACTCACCCCGCAGCATCGGCAACGCCGCCGCGAGGAACACCGCATAGAAAAGCACATTCGACTGGTAGGTCAGCGCGCCCGTCACTACCAGAGCCCAGCCTCCGATCAATCCGGAAAAACGCCCCGCGCGCCCCGACGCGCGCAATCCGCCCTCCACCGCCGCGAACCCCGCGATCCCCAGGATCAACCCCACCAGGTGCCCCCAGCAGATCGCCCAGCCCACGATCACCTGCGTGCCAGGCAGCAGCGCGACGAGCGCCCCCGTGAGCGCCGCCGTGGCCAGCCGCCACCGCAGCAACCCCGTCAGCGCCCACGCCGTGCCCCCGGCCGCGAGCCCCGCGCACAACGCCGCCCACAGCCGCGCCCACTGGAGATCATGGATCGTATAAAGATGTTTCAGCGACTGCTCCGAGATCCACCCGAAGACCGGCCTCGCATGCGACGCGCAAAACGCCGTCACCGTCCCCGGCTGCTCATGCACCTCGCGCAACACCGAGTAGTCGTCGCGCAGCCCGAAGTGCGCAAATAGGGTATCCCAGTAGGTCAATACCGGCAAAGCCAGCAACGCGACCAACACCAGGCACAGACGCCATGAACGAAACGAGGTAAACATAAACAGGGGGTCGGCCATTCAAGCACAACCGCGCGCCGAAAGTAAAGTCCGCGCCCGTGCCTCTCAAAATCAGCCATCCAGTCTCAATACCAAATTTAGCTCGTGCATGCCTTGGCGAGCTGGTGACTAATTTGCATTTTAGTCGTTTTAACGCTTCCCGCTTTGAGGTTTTAAGCTAGATCAGTCCGGTTTACGCCCTCAGACCATTCCCGATGCTCGAAGCCAACATTGAATCACTCCGCCAACTCTACCTCTCCGACTCACGCCCTTGGATGGTCGGTTTTAGTGGCGGAAAAGACAGCTCATTGGTAGCACATCTGATTTTCGAGGCTGTTCGCTCCATCCCCGCCGACGACCGCACAAAAACAATTCATTTTCTCTGCACTGATACGCGTGTGGAAATTCCCGCCGTCGTAGAGACTATTGAAGGAACTCTCGCCAAGATGCAGGCGGCCTCGAACGAACAAGGCCTTCGCATCACCACCCACCTCTTGCGTCCTCCCGCGGAACAAACCTTTTGGGTAAACATCATCGGGCGCGGCTATCCACCACCCAATCGCGTCTTCCGCTGGTGCACCCAGCGCATGAAAATCGACCCGGTGAATGTTTTCGTAGAGGGATGGCTTGGTCGCGACGGCGAGGCGATTCTCCATCTTGGCGCCCGTCGCGCCGAAAGTGCCTCTCGTGCTCAAACCCTCGCCGGTTACGAAGTGCGCAATGGCCTGCGCAAGCACCCCGACTTGCCTCGTGTTGCGGTCTCCAATCCCATAGAAAACCTATCCACGGAGGAAGTCTGGGCTTACCTGCTTCAAAACCCCGCACCGTGGGGTGGGACGCATAAAGACCTTTATCGACTCTATAACAACGCGGGTGGTGGCGAATGCCCAATCCAAATTGATACGAGCACACCCAGTTGCGGTTCCTCGCGCTTCGGCTGCTGGACCTGCACCGTGGTGGAACGGGACAAATCCAGCGAAGGCCTGCTCGCCAGCGGCGACGACCGCATGGAGCCGCTCATCGCCTTCCGTGCCCGCCTTCAGTTTTATCAAAACCCTGAGAACAAAAAACGTGACCGGGTGCGCATGAACGGCACTACGTCTGATACGAGTTGGGGGCCGTTGCTCCTAGAGTCTCGTAAAGAATTACTCAAAGAACTGCTTGATTTACAGGCACAAACGGGCCTTCGTCTCATTACTGACGATGAGTTGCTACTTATTCAGCAAATTTGGCGAGGAGCACGCGGTGCTGACGATGGTCGCGGCGTGGCGCGTCTCGTAAACGAACGAAAGGGCATCCCGATGAACGATAGCCGCCAAACCGCCCGCCTGCGTCGTCTCGAAGCTCAAGTCGCCGAAGACAAGGGGCTGAATGCGGAAACCCTGCAACGCCTCGTCGGCAAAGTGGAGGAGTATAGCGAGATGCAGCGTGCCCACGGCCTCCAAATCGAACTTCAACGTATCCTTCAGGATGATATTCGCACCGGTGGAATCCAACCGTTCGACACTACCGCGACCAACTGACCGAAATGGCCAAGCAAATTTATATCGAGTCGCTCAAGCTCACGAATTTCGGTCCCTTCTACGGTGACAAGAACGAAATCCTTTTCGATACCGGCTCGCGCAAGCCACATGTTTTGATTGGTGGTAAAAACGGTGCCGGTAAAACCCATATCCTTCGCGCTCTTTATCTGGGCATCACTGGCCAAGTTGGCATCAGTGATTTGCGCAGCGTTGAAGCTGACTCGGGAGCCACGCGTTTTAATTTCGATCACCTACTTAACCGTCGTGCTCGCCGTGAAGGTGTGGATACATGTTCTATTTCCGTGCGCATCGCCGAGCGCGATGCCGATTCAGGGGACGAACGAAAGCTCACGCTCACACGAGAAATCGTTTTCAGAGCCAACTCTCGACCAGCCTGGAAATCTGTCGCTCAACGTTCAGACGGTAGTCCTGAGATTACTGATCCCGACATGATCGAGCGCTTGCGAGATGCGTTCCTGCCCCGGCACCTTGCCCGGTTTTTCTTTTTCGATGCCGAGAAGAGCCAAAATTTTCAGCTCGGCGACGAGGACATCGTTAAAGGTATCAGTCGTATCCTCGGCCTTTGGACTTATGAGGAATTGGAAGAGCGTTTGCGCACGCTGGTCCAAAATACGAATAGTGAACTGAACGAACCCGCTGCCGCCAACGCCACCGCCAAGCTAAGCGAGATCAACGGTCGAGTTCTTCACGTTCAAGGTTTGCTCAAACAGAACGATGATACGCGCCAGCGGATCGCGCTGTCTCTACGTGAGGCTGAAGCCAGCTTCGCCGACAATGAGGATCAGTTAAAGACCATCGGAGCGGTGGACCCCGTTAAGCTTGCAGATACCGAAGCGCGTCGGATCGAAGCCGAGGGAGCAAAAACAAAACTTGAGGGCGTTCTCGATGCTGCGTGGGAACTCGCGTTACCTATCGAACTGCTCGGTGGACTGCGCATGAGAATTCTTGCGCAACTGGAGGCAGAAAAACGTAAACGCAATTGGGAAGACCGTAAGGCGGCAGTCTCACCCCAGCTCCCACGGATCCAAACCGCAGTCTTCGAGTCCGCATCCGAACCCTACCGTCTATCCGACGAAACGCTCGCCTATTACACGGATCGTTTGGATCGCGCTTTGAAATCCCTTTTTGATCCTCCGCCCGAGGGCGTGGAGGGTGTCACGATCCATCTTACCGAGACTGCTGAAGCAGCAACCGCTATCACGCAGATACTTGCTCGCGGCTCCGCCAGTCTCGCCGACATCATTGATGCCAGCCGGCGCTTGGAACGCCTGCAGGAGGATGTGCAGCGTCTCGATGGTGAGCTGCGTCAGCAAAAGCAAAACGTCGCTGCTATTGGTGCTGGCGAACGTTTGCATGAGGCTCGCGCCAACCTGCGCGTCGAAATCGAGAGCCATAAGCGCAAGCTGGAGGAACTCGTCGCTGAGCGTGTTCGCCTGGAGGCGGAGTTGAATGAGTTGCACGGCGAAGAAACCCGCTGGACGGAAAACTCCCGCAAGGCCGACGCGGGACTCAGTCTTGTAGCCCGCGCTAGTGCCTATCGCGATGCAGCTGGCGAGCTGCGCAAACGCGCCGCTGATCAGATGCGCCTCAAAATCAACGATCTCGTGGGTGATCTTTGGCTCGATATTATGGGCCGTAGGCATGAATTCAACGGCATGACCTTCAATCGCCATTGGGAGTGCCACTTGGTGAAGAAGGACAATGAAAAGGTGAACTGGGATGAGGTAAACACATCCGCCGGCCAACGGCAGGTGCGGTTACTTGCATTTTACGAAGCCTTGCGCCGGCTCGCTTTATCGGTTCCTCCGCTTGTCGTCGATACCCCGCTCGGTCGTCTCGACAAAGAGGTGCGCGAAGCGGTGCTGAACAAGTTATACCTCAGCGCCGACGGACACCAATCTATCGTGCTCTCCACCAATGCTGAAATTGACCCCGACACGGAGCTATTCGAGAAAATGCGTCGTCGCTTCGGGCGCGCTTACACACTGGTTCCCTATGGTAAGCCCGACAGTGATGACTACGAGGTCGAGATCCAGGAAGGTTATTTTGGGCATTCCGTAAACTGATTCCCCGTGACTATTGTTAGCGCCATTAAAGAAGTCCTAGGGTTAGCGCACGGTGGACTGACCGTAGACGAAATATACGAAGAAATTTTAAAAAAAGGATACTATATTTTCAAGGCCGCCGAGCCCAAGTCAGTCGTGCGCTCGATGCTGCGCCGACACTGTATAGATCTAGAATTTGCCACGGCTAGTCCGGTTAAATATTTCCACATCAGTGATGGAAATAAATACCACTTGGAATCGAAAGAGGGCGTTCCTGGTAAGCTTCCCAAAACAAAGCCCCAACTAAATACGAGCGATAAACTTCCTGAAGAGATTATCGATGCTGCACATCAGGAGCACTTGGCCAATGTTCGTCGGGATCTTAAGCAGAGAATTCTAGACTCTCATCCCTCTTTTTTTGAACGCCTAGTTTTAGATCTGCTTAGTAAAATGGGCTATGGAGCAAGTGATCCTAAACGACTAAAACATACCGGGGGACCGGGGGATGGCGGAATCGATGGAACGATCTACGAAGATAAGCTCGGCCTCGAAAAAATTCACATTCAAACTAAGCGATATCGGACAGATAGATTGGTGAAACCAAGCGAGATCAGGGATTTTCTTGGTTCACTAAACAAAGTTAGAAAGGGAGTTTTCATTACTACCTCTGGCTTCGCGGCACAGTCCATAAAGACCGCCGAGTCCCATGAAAAATCGGTCGTCCTGATAGACGGTGACGAGCTTTGCGCTCTTATGGTCTCTTACGGCATAGGAGTTGATGCTATCCAAACTCACACGATCTATCGCGTAGATAGTGACTATTTCCCAACCTTAGACTGATACCATGGCGTTTAACACCAGCAAAGAGGCCGACGACTTCATTGAACTCGTGCATACGCGTGTCGGTGCCGCGACGAAGGCGGTATTAAGCCGTTCCGCTATCTGCTTCGCCCTGTCCGAGGGTGTCCCGGACACCTTCAAGGCCCCCGCGGCCAACGGCAAAGGACTGAGCACCGACGCGCTCTTCGGCGAACTCGAAGGAGCCATCAACGCCACCTTAAACTACCGCGCCGGTCGCGCCCTGTCTGATACGCAACGCGCTCAAGAACTGCGCCGCGCTTTCGAGTGGGGTTGCCGACGCATGCGTGACATTTGGGAAGGTGAAGCGGGCCGCGATCAGGGTAAATTCATCGCCGAACTACTCCGGCGCGCCAAGGCGTCGAGCGTGGCCGCAGCAGCCACTGGTATCAGCACATTTGGGGCAACACCGCGCGCGGTCACGCCGCTGCCCGTGGTAGATACTGAGGTGAAGATCAAGTTCCTCACCGATGCCGAGCCATGGAGTCTGAACGGCCCCGGCACGAAAAATGGCATCCTAGTGGTCTCTGGTGCGCCTGGCTCCGGCAAAAGCCAGCTCGTGCTCGATCTGCTCGCGCAGATTTCCGGCCAAGGAGTGCGCTTTGTTTTTTTCGACCTCAAAGGCGAGTTGGAGGACGATCCTAATAACGCTCGGCAACGCGAGACGCGCAGCAAGTTTCTAACCCAAACCGGAGCGAACTACGTGCGACTTATCCGCGACGAGCTGCCGATCAATCCGCTCTGGCGCGATGGCAACGACGCTATCAATGCTCAAAGTGCATACGAAATCGCATCCCTGTTCGGTGCCTTCGTGCCCCAGCTCGGGGCGGTGCAGGTTGGCCAGCTCAACGATGCGTTCCAGTCTATGCCCCAGCCGGATTTCACCAATTGGCTGATCGAGCTGGAGACGCTCGGCGCGAATGGAGTCCATCGCGAGACACTCAAACGCATCTGCGACGTCAATCTCTTCGCCACCGCCGACAGCGCCATGCCGTTGGAGCAGTGGTTGTCCACCTCGCTGGTAATCGACTTCAAGCAATTCGGCAACGACGACACCACGAAGTCCCTCGCCGTCGCGCTCATTCTGAATCTGCTGATGAAGCGACTCAATACACAGCTCTCACCGAAAGACGGCGTGCAGCCGCTCAAGATGGTGCTCTTCGTTGACGAAGCTCACCTTCTCCTTCCCAAGGAAGGGAAGATTGGACTCCTCGGTTCCCTCGCCCGCCAAGGCCGGTCCTGGGGTTTCCCGGTGTGGCTCGCCTCGCAAGATGCGGATGCCTTCGAAACGCGCGGCGACAAGGCGGTAGACTTCGCCGAGCTCGCCGAGTGCGGCATCCATCTGACGCCTCAAACGCTTACGTCTGCCGAGCAAAAGCGCGTCCTCGGTGCTCCACTTACCCGCGATCTACAAAAAGGCGAAGCAGCGGTAAAACTCGGAGGAAAGCTCAAGATTGGAAAAACGCGGCAATATCACCGAGACGGAGGACAACTTTAACCCATGAACTCTAAGCAGCTTCTAATGGATTTTCTTATCCAACGATGGAAAAACCCCAAAGGTAATAGCACCTTTTATATCTATTTCTGGTTGGCTATCGTTGGTGTCGGTGGTGCCGGTATCTGGGCGGAAGTTTTTCCACCAATCGTTAAAGGTTCGTGGGATTGGAATTGGGCGGGCATCGCAGCCGGGCTTTATACCTTTTTCCCCGCCGTGGCTGTGGCCTCTGCATTCGACCTGATTTTGCCAGATAAACAAATGCGCTCCGTAAGAGCGTTTGGCGTAGCCGTTCTCTTAATTGCTCTTGGATGGCTATTTCTCTGCGCCAACATACCATGTGCTTACGTCGCTATTTTGACGGGAGCCATTGGTGCGGTTGCTTCACTTGTTGTCTGGCGTGTTGCGAATGGATTGAATCCAGCTCTCCAAGATTTCGAGCAAGCGCAGGCCGAAACAAGCATTGGAGGAAGTGATAATAACATACCTGCTGGTTCAGATGCGGGCTTTAGCTTGTAATGAACTTTCCTGCAAAATTTCCCGCCATTCGGGTGAGTCAGCCATTAGGTGAATTTTATCTCACAGCGATACCAGCCGATTTACTTCTTAAAGTTGGTTATACGAAGCGGCACACTCGTCACGCCGCTGATACATCAGGAACTGTTGTAGACGAAGGTCATCAACGACGACTTGACAGCAAGCGGCTCAAGGAAATCGCACGCTATCTTGAAACCCAAGATGCCGCCATCCCCAATACAATCATCCTCGCCGCAAACTGCCAGGCCGATGGCGACTCAATGAATTTGGACGATTCGCGTCGGTGGAGCATTGCTCCAAGCGATGGAGTTAGCGTCGAACTCACCATCCCTACCGACGAACAACTCGCGGCTATCGTAGATGGCCAGCATCGTCTTTTCGGATTTGAAGATGTCACCAAAGATCGGAAAACAATGCCTTTAGCATGTGCTATTTTTCTCGATCTGCCCATCCCGCAGCAGGCCTCGGTTTTCGCGACCATTAACTACAATCAGAAGCCCGTCAGCAAGAGCCAAACATATGAGCTTTTTGGTTACAACCTCGACGATGAACCTCCGGAATCGTGGTCACCGGAAAAACTTGCTGTATTTTTCGCGCGTAAACTTAACGTCGATCCGCAATCACCTCTTTGTCACCACATCCAAGTAGCAGCCCAAGACGATCGTGTATTGGATGAAGCAGCTAAGTTTCGAGGTCAGGAATGGTCAGTTTCCACAGCTACTATTGTCGAATCTATCATGCGGCTAATATCGGCTAATCCGAAAGACGACCGTGATAAACTTCACATGCACGCCGTTGGAGCAGGGAGAAATCGACAAATCTTGAGTGCTACCGACAAACCCACCGTCCAGGCCAAAGCACCTCTGCGTGCGCTCTATTTGGAGGTTAGAGACATTGTTATCTACGGGCTTGTCCTCAATTACCTTACGGTCGTCGATGAGATATTTTGGCGGCAGTCTACGCCTGGCTTCATTCGAAAAACAATCGGCATACAAGCACTGTTTGATGTGCTTTCAGAAATTCTGCCCGAACAACTTATAACAACAAAACTAACCAAGGAAGCTTGGCAAAAACATCTAGAGGTCGCAGCCGGAATAGATTTCACAGATCGTTTGTTTAACGCCTCGGGAAGTGGGCGGACTCGCGTAAAAAAGGCGCTGCTTTTGGCGATGGGACGAATCACTATTGACGCTATAGACGAATCGATGCGAATTGATTTTCAACGAGCCCTGAGGAAATAGCTGTAAGTGATAATGGACTTACAGGACTGCCCCATGAAATTCATGCGAAGGTCGTCACCTCAACGAAGACGTTGCACCGAAGAAATGATGGATGCCATAGCATCCTCAACGTCGCTCAACGTGCTTTCTTTGCCCAATGAAAACCGGATCATCTGACGTGCTGCTGCGCTTTGCGGCTTCATGGCGCGGATAACGTGCGAGGGCTCGTCCGAATCAGCAAGGCAGGCCGAGCCAGCGCTGGCGCAGATGCCGGCTTGGTCAAGCAGAAGGAGAAGCGCCTCGGCCTCTAGACCGGAAAAGGTAATGCTGGTGGTATTGGCTAGTCGCTGGGTCGCGTGCCCGTTGCGCTCCACGCCGGAGATGCGTGCGAGCAGTTCGGTTTCGAGTTTATCCCGTAAGGGGCTCACGCGACCTGCGTAGTCGGCGATCTCGGCGCGGGCCAGTTCGGCGGCTTGTCCGAAGCCGATGATGCCGGCGACGTTTTCGGTTCCACCGCGGCGACCGCGCTCCTGGTGTCCGCCATGCAGTGTAGGAGCGAATGGCGCGCTTTTGCGAACGACGAGCGCGCCGACACCTTTGGGGCCGCCGAGCTTGTGGGCGCTGAGCGAGAGGTAATCGACGGGCACGGTTTTGAGGTCGATGGGCAACTTCCCCGCCGCCTGCACTGCGTCGCAGTGGAAGGGCACTCCGCGAGCGCGACAACGAGTCGCGATTTCGGCGATGGGGAAGATCACTCCGGTTTCGTTGTTGGCCCACATGAGCGAGACAAGGGCGGTGTCGTCGGCAAAGGCCGCGTCGAGCGCTGCAAGATCGAGTAGCCCCTCGGCATCGACGGGAAGGAGGGTGACGCGAACGCCTTGTTTTTCCAAAAACGCGCAGTGATTTAGCACCGCCGAATGCTCAACCGCAGACGTAATGATGTGGCGCTTCCCCGGCTGCGCAAAGAACGCAGCGTTGATGGCAGTATTATCAGATTCGGTGGCTGAACCCGTAAAAATCACCTCGCTTGCGCTGGCATTTACGAGTCTCGCGACGCTGCGACGCGCTGCCTCAATCTCGCCTTTTAACTGTGATCCAAATCCATAACTGCTGCTAGGGTTTCCCCATCGCTCAGTCAGAAAAGGCTTCATCGCCTCAAACACCTCAGGTCGCAGCGGAGTAGTCGCGTTGTAGTCCAAATAAATCACCGCGTCATGTGATGACCCGAACGACATTACGTCAACGCCCTGATGATTTAAGGCTCCTCTGGCACTCTGCACTCCACTAGCTTGCCTAAATTGCCGAGGTTTATGTCCGGTTCGCAGTCTTCCGCTTTCGTTAACTTACCCTTTGCACGAATGAAAACTTATCTGATCACGTGGAACCCCAAGCGCTCAATTGAAGATGATCAGTCGGCTATCGTTGCCAACTTGGCCGCTGGAAAGAACCAACCAGACCAATGGAGTTGCGGAAATAATAAGGGCATCAAGCGCGGCGACCGTGTTTTTCTGCTCCGGCAAGGTGGCGATCAACCCGGTATCATCGCGACCGCGACAGTGACGAAAGGCTGGTTCCGTGATAAACACTGGATAGCTGCCCGGGCCGCGAAGGGAGATAAAGCCAACTATATCCTCATCGACTGGGTAGAGATGGTCTCGGCTGCCGACGGAATCTCACGTGATCGTCTGTTGAAAGAGAATCTCTTGCCGAAAAAACTCATCAATATCGCCTCCGGCGGCGTCCGCATACACGAGCCATGTTTATCGCGGCTTGAGCGAGCTTGGGCCAATCATGTAACACGACAATTTAAAGGTGGACGAAAAACCGACCGCTTCGGTAACGGCATAAATACAAGAGCGGCCAAACTGAATGTGCTGCTGTCAAGAGGTGCGACGATCAAGGAACTCAATTTGGTCAGGGACGGTGCATCCAGTCATATTGCGTATCTCAGAAAGCAGCCCGGTTTAGAAGTTAGCTTGAAAGGTGGGATATACCGCCTTGTAAAAAAATCCGTGGATGAAGTGGATAAAAACCAGGAACCCGAAGTGCTGCTCATGCCGCAGCCATTCATGGGCACCTTGAAGGTCGCCACCAATAAGCGGAAGCATAGCCCCAAAGAGAATGCGGTCATTCGGGACATGCAGGATGATGCGCAAAAGAGACAGGTGGCAGGTCAAGTTGCCGAAAAAATCGCCCTCGAAGGCGAGCGCACACGACTCAGGCACTCGGGCAAACCTAAACTCGCCCCAAAAGTGGTGCTAGTGTCGGACCGACCTGCGCTGGGTTACGATATCCGTTCCATCGAAACCGACGGCCAAAAAAGATTTATCGAGGTCAAGAACGTGACCAAGGGGGCTCGTTTTTTCCTGTCAGAAAACGAGTGGATTAACAGCCGCAGCAGAAAAAACTACTGGTTCTATCTTGTGGATGAAAAAGCAAGCGGGAGGCCCCAGATACAACAAATACCCGCAAGCGAACTAACCGAGGCACATCTTAAGCCGACCCAATATATCGTAAGCTTCGATAAGTGAACTGTCGTAAAGGCCCCTCACCACCGCAAAGCAACGCGCCCAGGACAAAGCCAAGGCCAACTCCTCCCGCCTCCCCAATCTGTAGTGGCTCGCCCCCTCATGAATCCCCCTCCATTACCCCAGTCGGCTAAGCCGTATTCTGCTCGCTCTTGGAAAAGCTGGATTTTCAGTGGTCGTTGGTGGCTGGTCGCAACCATATGTGTTGTCGCCTTTATAGTATTCATCGGTCGATCGCACCGGGCCAACAAGGACGACTCCCCTGACGACTTCGCGCGTCTCTGCGAAATCATCCTGCTTCCTATGCCGTCGCAAGAGGCCAACAATGTGGCACCAACTGCGGCCGAACAAGGCTTGGCTGTCGAAGAGATACAACGCGACTTGCAACGTATCGCCGATAATGGGCTCGTTCTTGCGGAAATAGCCCGTGAAAGGCAGCAAGTGGCAGCGACAGCTAAAACCGTGTTCAACGATGTCGGCAACGCCGTTGCGACTGGCCTCACTGGCTTGGTTAAGAGTGAACTAAGCGATAAAATCGATCCACCGGATTCCGGACAAAAGGAAATGTGGGAAGGTGCGAAGGGCTTCGGGAAGCAGATGCTAAATGTATATGATCTGGACCAGAAGATAGACATCACTCGTCTGAAACTCGCCAAACTTGCTGCGCGCTTCAGTGCTGCTGAATCGCCTCAAACACCGCTCGCGATCGAGTTTACCGAGGAACAGCCGGGTTTCTGGGAAAAGCTTAAAGATGAGGTCCATGCCGATGATGGGAAGCAGACGCTTCGGATAAGCCATGGCATGCACCAGACATTGCATAATTGCGTGGTGTCGGTGCGACTTGTCACTCCCGCCGGAAAAAGCTTTGCCCATCATTATTACATTAAATCATGGGTTCCCGGTGAGCATCGCATGGTCCAATTCGATACCAGCGCATTTCTCGGCGAAACCGATGAGGCGGTTTCGCTCGTTCAGATTCAAGTTTTTGCACGCGAGCTGACGACGCCACTTCAAGAGATAACGCGGTCAACTCCCTCCTGGCCCTATACCAAGTAAGCTTGAGGAACCCCTCCCCTCGCGAAGCAACGCGCCCAGGACAAAGCCAAGGCCGACGCCTCCCGCTTCCCCCCCATCTGTAAAATCGAGCGGCGTAGCCTATACGCGAATCCGACCTTTAGTTTTCAGCCTTCAGGTCTACCCACCACTCGCTACTTCCTCCATCCCTCTCCCCTACGTGCTCTCCTATATCGAGCACCATAGCTGAACGATCTGCCGAAATCTACACTCGCAAAAACCTCGTAAAAACAACGCCTCCCGCCTCCCCAATCCCTAATTGCGGCGTGAAAGAATAGACCCCGGCGCGAAAATTCCCATTCTCCCGCTCCATGGACTGGCCCCTCGTGATCTTCGTCTCCTACGGCGTGCTTTTCATCGCCGCCTGTTTCGGACTCGCCATGTGGCATGCCAAACGGCGCAGGGACAAGCCGCCTGTCGCCTTCAAGCTCGTGCGCGGCCCCGGCGAAAGCCTCCGCCGCCGGGTGTTCAAGTTCGACGAGAATCTCATGGAGTGGCTGCTCGGCTGGGGCCTCGTGCCGATCTTCGCCCTGCTCACGGTAAGCGCGCTGTGGATCTTTGCCTTCAAACCGCAGACATGGATTGAGTTCAACTGCTGGCTGGGATTCTCGGCCATCGTCTTCGGTATCGCGCTCCTGTTCTCAATCCGCCGCGTGGTCCGGGGACTCTTTCGCTACCGCTCCGACCGGCTCGGCTACCTGGGCGAACGCTTCGTCGCCGAGAAAATCGCCCCGCTGGCCCGCGAGAGGTTTTATATCTTCCACGACGTGCCCGCCGAAGCCGCCAACCGGAAGTTCAATCTGGATCATGTGGTCGTCGGCCCCACGGGCCTCTGGCTCATCGAAACCAAGACCCGCCGCAAGGGACGCGCCCGCCCGGGCTTTGCCGCCCACGAGGTCGTCTTTGACGGTGCCCAGCTCATCTGGCCCTGGGGCGAAGATCGCCATGGCTTGGAGCAAGCCGAGGCGGAAGCCCGCTGGCTGTCGGAATGGCTGCATGAGCGCACCGGCTTCGACCTGACCGCACGCGTCATCCTCGCCCTGCCGGGATGGATGGTGAGGGAACAAAAGGTCGGCCCCGTGCGCGTGCTCAACCCCATCAACATCCCCGACGCGATCCTCGGCCGCCGCCAGCAGGTGCTCACCGAAGAACAGATAGACCTCATCGCCCGCCAGCTCGAAGACCGCTGCCGCGACGTGGAAGATTGAGCCGATTCGCCAAACCAACGCCGCTCCCTTCCCCTCCTCCGCGCCCTCCGCGTCTCCGCGTGAGAAATCCGCCCTCCGTCTTCCGGCTCCGGTCCGTTCTTGATTTCCAGCTTTCCACATTAAATCCGGCCTCCTGTCTTCTCCCTTGGAAGTTCAACGTTGGATGTTCGGTGTTGAGCGTTGGATGTTGGATGTTCACAGCTCAGAGTCTGCGCGACGATGCGGATGAAGCGTCCATCGCCACGATCCTTCTGGTGGTGAACGCCGTGAAGGGCGACCCGGAGGAGGGAGACGATGGCGAACTCTACGAGGCGATGGGCTACGTGCGCAAACGCGAGCGCAAGAGCGGCCTGAGCCGCGGCAAAAAACCCGCCGCCGCGACTGCGTAATCTCTCGCAGGGGCACCCGCAAAAAAGGCGGCCGGATCGCATCCGGCCGCCTTTTTCGTTGGGTGAAGTCGGAACGGCTTACGGGTAGTTGCTGATATCGGTCGGCACAAAGGCCGAGAAGCTCATCGAGCCGCCGACCACCACGGGGAATTTGGTGTCGTCGGAAAAAGTCACGCCACCGCTCATGGCCGTCACCTTGACGGCGCCGATGACATTGTAGGCGTTGGTTTGGGAGGGTCCGCCCATGGCGCTCGCCACCGTGACCGTAAGCGATTTCTGGGAACCGGCCGCAACGCCCTGAAGGGTGATTTGGGAGGTTCCGGCTCCCTCAGGCTGGGTGCCGGTAATGCTGACGATGGAGGTGAACGAAGCCGTAAAGGAGACTACGTTGCCGCCGCTCAAGATGGATTTATTGGCTTCGGCGTTGGCGCCTGCTCCGGCGATAAAAGTGAAGCGGCTGGGAGCGATCTTAACCTTCTGGGTGCCGTTCACGGCGTAGAAGACAAAGGTGGGATTGTTATCGGTGACGAGCGGAGTCGTGTTCACAATTACCAGTTTCCATCCCGTGATGCTGGTGGCGCCGGTGAGCGAGCCCTCGTCAAACAAATCCTTAAGAAACATCGCGTTGGTATATTTGCCCGTGACGGTGGAGCTCACATAGGAAGAATCCGTGTTGGTGATCTCGTTGGTCCTGACGGTGGTGAGGGCGAGTGTAACCGTGGAAACTTCGCCGGGAACCACGGCGAAGGCCGAAAACGCGGCGGCGCAAAAAGCCGCGAAGACAAACAAGTGTTTTGATTTCATGATGAGAAGGTTTCTTCCATATGCATGAAATTGGCGGGGGGGCAATCCGATGCATTGGGCAAGATTGTAAGCCGCAGGCGAAGGGTTAACCGCGACTCTCGCGAAGCTGATCCCCCCTTCGTCCGCACTCCTGCGACACCTGAGCGCGTAGCTCATCCCCGCCCCTGTCTCCCGATGCGTTCCTGATTTCCAGCTTTCCAGATTAAATCCGTCTCCCCTCCTTCGCCTTCTCCATTGGGAGTTGAAGCATTCGATGCTGGATGTTCACGGAGTTCCGTTGTTGGACATTTGCAGTTATCCGCCCGCAAAAAAGCCGCCGGAGTGATCCGGCGGCTTTTGTTTTTTGGCGAAGGCGGCTGAACCGCGTGGCGCTTAGTAGCGGTAGTGCTCGGGCTTGTAGGGACCTCCGACGGGGACGCCGAGGTATTCGGCCTGGTCCTTCGTGAGCTTGGTGAGCTTGGCGCCGATCTTCTCGAGGTGCAGGCGGGCAACTTCTTCGTCGAGATGCTTGGGCAGACGATACACGCCGATGGCGTAGGTGTCGCGGTTGGACCACAGGTCGAGCTGGGCGAGCGTCTGGTTGGTGAAGCTGTTGCTCATCACGAACGAGGGGTGGCCGGTCGCGCAGCCGAGGTTCACGAGGCGGCCTTCGGCGAGCAGATAGATGCTGTTGCCCTTGGGGAAGGTGAACAGGTCGTATTGCGGCTTGATGGTGACACGCTTGACGCCGGGCGCCTTGTAGAGGCGGTCAACCTGGATCTCGTTGTCGAAGTGGCCGATGTTACAGACGATGGCCTGGTCTTTCATCTTCGCCATGTGCTCGAGCGTGATGATGTCCTTGTTGCCGGTCGTGGTGACGTAGATGTCGGCGGTGCCGAGCGTGCTCTCGATGGTGTTGACCTCGAAGCCTTCCATCGCGGCCTGGAGAGCGTTGATGGGGTCGATTTCGGTGACGATGACGCGGGCGCCAAAACCTTTGAGGGAGAAGGCGGAGCCTTTGCCCACGTCGCCGTAGCCGCACACGCAGGCAACCTTGCCGGCGATCATGACGTCGGTGGCGCGCTTGAGGCCGTCGGCGAGGGACTCGCGGCAGCCGTAGAGGTTGTCGAACTTCGACTTGGTGACGGAGTCGTTAACGTTGATCGCTGGGACGAGCAGTTTGCCCTTCTCGTGGAGCTGGTAGAGGCGGTGGACGCCGGTGGTGGTCTCTTCGGAGACACCGCGCCACTCTTTCACCATGGCGGTGAAGATGCCCTTCTGGATTTTGCCGATCTTCTTGAGGAGGTCTTTGATGACCTGCTCTTCGTGGGAGCCGGAGGCGGTGGTGTGCCAGTCGCTGCCCTGCTCCATCTCGTAGCCTTTGTGGAGGAGGAGCGTGACGTCGCCGCCATCGTCAACGACGAGCTGCGGGCCTTTGCCACCGGGGAAGCTGACAGCCTTCCAGGTGAGATCCCAGTATTCTTCGAGGGTCTCGCCCTTCCAGGCGAAGACGGGGACGCCGGACTTCGCGATGGCGGCGGCGGCGTGGTCCTGGGTCGAGAAGATGTTGCACGAGGCCCAGCGCACATCGGCGCCGAGGGCGGTCAGCGTCTCGATGAGGACGGC
>FJVV01000316.1_pt1 | contig 21406 bp, 15 predicted proteins | sample 1011911 | NCBI WGS metagenome assembly FJVV01 (sample SAMEA3912450, study PRJEB9761) | metagenome | biome: forest; material: soil | place: USA | collected 2011-06-22 | depth 0.1 m
CTCCCGCAGGAAGTGCAGCAGCAGGGCGTGCGTGTCACCAAGTCGGTCCGCAATTTCCTCATGGCCGTCGGCTTCGTCTCCACCGACGGACGCCTCTCTGCCGCCGATCTCGGCGACTTCGTCGTCGGTACCATCCAGGATCCGCTCAGCCGCGTCGCAGGCGTGGGAGACATCCAGGTTTTCGGCACCCAATACGCGATGCGCATCTGGCTCGATCCCGACAAGCTGAACAACTTCAAGCTCACCACCACCGAGGTCAGCACCGCCATCCAGGCCCAGAACGCCCAAGTCTCCGCCGGCCAGCTCGGCGGCTTGCCCGCCGTCCAAGGCCAGCTCCTGAACGCCACCATCGTCGCCCAGACGCGCCTCGAAACCCCGGAACAATTCGGCCGCATTCTCCTACGCGTGAATTCCGACGGCTCCCGCGTTCTCCTGAAGGACGTCGCCCGCATCGAGCTCGGAAGCGAAAATTACGCCACCAACGCCCGTTTCAGCGGGCAACCCGCAGCCGGCATGGCCATCCGCCCCTCCACCGGCGCCAACGCCCTCGAAACCGTCGCCGGTGTCCGTAAAAAAATCAGCGAAATGGAGCCCTTCTTTCCGTCCGGCGTAAAGGTTGTCTATCCGCTGGACACGACTCCCTTCGTGCGGCTTTCACTCAAGGAAGTCATCAAGACGCTCTTCGAGGCCATCGTTTTGGTTTTCCTGGTGATGTATCTTTTCCTGCAAAACCTCCGCGCCACCCTCATCCCCACCATCGCGGTGCCCGTCGTGCTGCTCGGCACGTTCGCCGTCATGTCGGTCGCCGGTTTTTCCATCAATACGCTCACGCTTTTCGGCATCGTCCTCGCCATCGGCCTGCTGGTGGATGATGCGATCGTCGTGGTTGAAAACGTCGAACGCATCATGACCGAGGAAGGCCTTTCTCCCGTCGAGGCGACGCGGAAGTCCATGGATCAGATCACCGGCGCGCTGGTCGGCATCGGCCTCGTGCTCGCCGCGGTATTCGTCCCCATGGCGTTCTTCAGCGGTTCCACGGGTGTCATCTACCGCCAGTTCTCCATCACGATCGTGTCGGCCATGGCTCTGTCCGTCTTCGTCGCCATCGTGCTCACACCTGCCCTCTGCGCGACCCTTCTCCCTCCCGTGGCCAAGGGGCAGCACCATGGCAAACGCGGCTTCTTCGGCTGGTTCAACAAGATCTTCGACCGCAACGCCGACCGCTATGCCGTCGGGGTTGGTGGTCTTATCAAACGCAAAGGCCGCTCGTTCCTCGTCTACGGCCTGATCCTCGGAGCGCTGGCTTTTCTGTTTGTCCGCATCCCCTCCGGCTTCCTTCCGGCGGAAGACCAGGGCATCATGTATACCCAGGCGCAGCTCCCGCCCGGTTCAACCAGCGAGCAGTCGCTCGAAGTCCTCAAAAAAATCGAGCACCACTTCCTCGTCGACGAAAAGGAGAACGTCGAAGGCATGTTCGGCGTCACCGGCTTCAGTTTCAGCGGATCGGGCCAAAACCAGGTCTTCGGCTTCATCCGCTTCAAAGACTGGGACGAGCGCAAGCGCGCCAGCCAGAAAGTCGCCGCCATCCAGCAGCGCGCCATGGGTAGTTTCTCGCAGATCAAGGAAGCCTTTGCTTTCGCCTTCGTTCCTCCCGCCGTCTTCGAACTCGGCAGCGCCACCGGTTTTGATTTCCGCCTTACCGACAACGCCGGCCTCGGCCACGACGCGCTCATTGCCGCGCGCAACCAGCTCCTCGGCCTCGCCGCCAAGAACCCCAAGCTCGTCAGCGTGCGCCCCAACGGCCTCGACGACACCCCTCAGTATCGCATCGAGATCGACCAGGAAAAAGCCGGCGCGCTCGGACTGTCGCTTGCCGACATCAACCGCACGCTTTCCACCGCCTGGGGTTCCTCCTACGTCAACGACTTCATCGACAAGGGCCGAGTGAAGAAAGTCTATCTTCAGGCTGATGCGCCCTCCCGTATGTTGCCCGAGGATCTCAATCGCTGGTATGTGCGAAACTCCAAAGGACAAATGGTGCCCTTCTCCGCCTTCTCCACCGCCCGCTGGACAGTGGGCTCACCCCGGCTCGAACGTTTCAACGGCGTCCCGTCCATCGCCATCCTGGGCGAACCCGCGCCCGGCACCACTTCCGGCGAAGCGATGCAAATCATGACCGATCTCGTCAAGCAACTGCCGCCCGGCATCGGCTACCAGTGGGCGGGACTCTCCTACGAAGAACGCCTCTCCGGCTCACAGGCACCCGCTCTCTACACTATCTCGCTGCTCATCGTGTTCCTATGCCTCGCCGCCCTCTATGAGAGCTGGTCCATCCCCGCCTCCGTTGTCATGATTGTGCCGCTCGGTGTTCTGGGCGTGGTCCTGGGTGCGTTGTTTCGCGGAATGCCCAACGACATCTACTTCCAAGTCGCGCTGCTCACCATCGCCGGACTCTCCGCCAAAAACGCCATCCTCATCGTCGAGTTCGCCAAGGAGGGATATGACCAAGGCATGAGCCTCGTTGAGGCGGCCGTTCATGCCGCCCGCCAGCGCCTCCGTCCGATTCTCATGACCTCGTTTGCTTTCGGCCTCGGCGTGCTCCCGCTCGCGATCAGCAGTGGCGCCGGATCAGGAAGCCAAAATGCCATCGGCACCGGGGTATTCAGCGGCACGATTACCGCCACTCTTCTGGGCATCTTCCTCGTCCCGGTCTTCTTCGTCGGCGTGCTCAGCCTCTTCAAGGTGAAACCCGTCGCTTCCCACAAACCTACGCCGTAACAACGCCGGGCGTTCCGCCGCGCAGCTCCGCCGCCACTTCGCCCAAAACTGCGGCCAACGCCCGCCAGTCGGCCTCCGTCGTCTCCCAGCCCGCGCTCACGCGCACGGCACGACGCGCCTCCTCCGGCGCATATCCCATCGCCGCGAGCACATGCGAAGGCCCATCTTTGCCCGTCGCGCACGCCGAGCCGGTGGAGACCTGAAATCCGCGCTTGTCGAGCCGCGCCACCCACCGCGTGTTGTCGGCAAAGGGCATGATCAACGACACGGTATTCCAAAGACGATCCGCCCCGGCGCCCGCCACGCACACGCCCGGCACCAAGACCGCCACTTCGCGTTCGAAGTCGGCGCGCCAGCGCAACCGCTCCGTTTCCTGGAAAACCTTTTTCTGCTCCGCCTCGACCAGACTCGCGACCATCGCCGCGATGCCGGGGAAATCCTCCGTGCCTCCGCGATGTCCGTGCTCCTGCCCGCCGCCAAGCTGACCGCGCAGATCCTCCGCTTGGGAACCAAGCTTCAGAAAACCCGTGCCTTTCGGCCCGCCGAATTTATGCGCCGATCCGATCACGAATCCAACGTCGCCCAGTCCGCCCGCCGGCAGCTTGCCGAGCCACTGGGAAGCATCGCACAAATACGGCACGCCCGCGTCGGCGCATGCCTTCGCGATCTCCGCCCACGGCTGGATCACGCCAGTCTCGTTATTTGCCGCCATCACGATCACCGCAGCCGGCCGGAGGAAAGTGTCACCTAATAGGTGACACTTTTCCAGGGACTCCGCGGAAATCACTCCCGACGCGTTTATCTCCAGCCAGCGCACGCGTTCGCCAAAATAATGCAGCGCCGTCTCTCTCACGCAGGGATGTTCGGTCGGATTCATCGCGATGACCGCATCCGTCGGCAGCACGCGCGCCCAATACGCCAGCACGAGATTGGCCGCCTCGGTCGCGCCCGACGTGAACACATAATCTTCCGCCCGGCCTCCGAGCAGGATCGCCATTTTCTCACGGGCCGCGTCCAAACGAATTTTCACCTGGGCGGCGGCGCGGTAGGGACTCGACGGGTTTTGCCACGCCTCGTCCTGCGCCTTGAGCCACGCCTCGCGCGCGACCGGCGCGAGCGGCGTGGTGGCGTTGTGGTCGAAGAAAGGCACACCTCAAAAGAAAATCCCAAACGCCCAAAGGCCAAACCCCAAATGGAAGGCTTGCACCCGTCCCATGGCGGCGGCTTGCTGGAGGTTTTCCCATGAGCACACCCATCGAACAAGCCATCATTAAGACAGACTACGGCGAGATGACCGTCGCCTTTTGGTCCGACGTCGCGCCCAAGACCGTCGAAAACTTCAAAAAACTCGCCAACGATAAATTCTACGATGGCACCGCGTTTCACCGCATCATCAAGGGCTTCATGATCCAGGGCGGCTGCCCCAACACCAAAAAGGGCGCCAAGGGCCAGCCCGGCACCGGTGATCCCGGCTACAAGATCAAGGCCGAGTTCAACGCCAAGGCCCACGTAAAAGGTGTCCTTTCGATGGCCCGCGCCGCCAGCCCCGACTCCGCCGGCTGCCAGTTTTTCATCTGCCACGGCGACGCCCGCTTCCTCGACAAACAATACACCGCGTTCGGCCAGGTCATCGCCGGGGAAGACGTTCTCGAAAAGATCGCCAACCTCCCCACCACCCACGGCGGCGGCGGCGAAAAGAGCACCCCCATCGACCGCGTCGAGGTCGAGAGCATCCGCATCGTGCCGGCCGCCTGAGCAGCACACGCGATTTCATCAAACCGGCTTCCGTCTCCGGCGGAGCCGGTTTTTTAGTGTTTGCTCGAGAACAACGCGGGCAACGTCGCCTCGAAGGCCTTCAACTGGCTGGGCGTCACGCCCGGCTGATGCCGAAGAATCGACATGATGTGCGATTTGGACTCCTCCATATCAAACGAATCCTTTTCCCCGATACGATGCACGCTGCCCACCAAGCCAAGCGCGCTGTCGCGCTTGTCGCAGATGAGAAACTTGATCGCGGTGGAATAAAATTTTTGTCCGGTTGAATCGACCGATTCCTGAAGCCTTATCACCGGCACCTGGGTTTCAAACAGGTGCGTCTCGGCGGCGTAAAAAGCCTCGGCAAGATGGGCCGGGAACAAATCGAAATCGGTTTTCCCGAGTACTTCAGATTCCTTGCGTCCGAGGTGAGCCAGATGCGCGCGATTACTGAAAAGGAAGCGGCCCTCTTCGTCCTTGATGAAAACAAAGTCACGCACCTCATCGAGAATCGAGAGCAAGGGACCACCGCGTTGCGACTTCACATAAGCCGCCAAATCATGGGTATCGAGTTTTAACACAGGGGTATGGGGTTGAAGCTGAGTAAACCAATATAAGCACGCCACCACAGTGCCAAGAACGAAGCCGTCCAACCAACGGTTATTTGACAGGTTCAGCGGCGTCCTTGCCGGAAGGTGGTTGTGCCGTCACCGTGTCTGCGGCCGGCGCAGGCGCGAGCTGGTCCATGATCATTCCGGTCACGCGTCCAACCCCGACTCTGGCAAGCTGGCTGGCGGGATAAAGGTCTTGCGCAGAAAGGTAGCTCGTAAGGCTGGCCGCATAGCTTTTGCCGTCTTCGTAGCGGCGGGCCTGATCGAGCCGTCCGACAAAATCGGCGACGCGCGGCGCCAGCTGGGCCATGCGCTGGTTGACCTCGACATCATCGGGGGCGAAAGCCGCGGCTCCCACGAGCGCTTCCCAGGCGGCAAAGGCGTTGTTTTGGGCGAGCAGTTCCTCCTCCTGCGCAAGGTAGATTTCGACACGGGCCATGCGGTCGATCACGCCTTTGAGCTGGGGTCCGCGCATCTGGTCACTGAGAAACGCCACCGCAAGCTCGGCGCGTTTTTCGTAGATGCGGCGATAGTCGTTCCGCTTAAAGGCGTCATCGAAAAACAGCGCGGCCTGCGTTCCCATGTTCGCCTGGGCAGCCATGTTGTCCGTGTAGGCCTTGATCGCGGGATTGAGCGGCCAGAGCTGGGCGGCCTTTTCCACAAATTCCTGCGCCTTGGGGTAGTCGCCATTGGCGGCGCACTGCTGCGCCGCGCTGAGGGCAAGCGAACTCATGCGCTGGGCGGAACGCACGGCGGCGTTCACCTCGGCTCCCCGGAAATCGCTGGTGAGCGCAGTGATCTCGTCGTTCAGGCGGACGACCGCGTCGTAATCGCGCAAGTCGGCCAGCTTGCGGGCCTCGTCAACCTTGCGGTAAAGCAAAAGCAGGGACTCCTTGCGGCTGGTCTCAAACTGCGTGACGGAGGGCAGGTATTCGCCGAGGAAAAAAGTCTCCTGCAGGCGCTCGAGCGCGGCGACCTTGCGGTTGTCGTCATAGCTGGCCCGCACCGACGCCATTCCGCTGTTCACGTCGTTCATGGCCTCACGGGCGAGGAACTCGATGGTCTCGACCGTGAAGGCGAGGTCGCTCGACGGCAGGAAGGAGGCCAGTTCCTTCTTTCCTACTTCGAGGTTTTGGTGGGAGCCCTTGAAAATAAAACGGTAGAAGCTCGCCGCGATGAGGCAGTGCTGGAAACGGCGCTGGAGGAACAGGCTCATGATCTGGCTCTGGAACTGGAGCTTGGCCTGGGTGACGGAAAGTAGACCGGCAACGGAGAGCGCCTGGATTTTGGCCTCGGTTTCCGCGAGTTCGCGCGCGCGGAAAAGCTGGCCGGTCGGCCCCATCGCCCCCCCGTTGCCCACCTGCCCGGTCTTGGGTTGCTGGCCGCCGGTGTTCCGGTTGTTCCCCGTGTTCTTATTGCCGGTGTTTCCAGTGTTGGTCGTGTTCTGGTTGTTTGTGTTGTTTTGATTCGTGCCGGATGAGGTGTCGGAATTCGTCGCGTTGCCCGTGCTTAAATTGCCCAGAAGGGCAGCCGATGAAACTGCGTCCGTCATCGTTTGGCCGGTCTCGGCGGCAATGGCGTCGGCGCCATAAACCACGCTCCCCTGCTGCTGCTTGCGGATGTGCTCAAGTTCATTTTGGGCCACGGTGAGCGCCTGTTTTTCGTCACGAATGCGCCAGGCGTTGAAAACCTGATTCGCCACTCCGAGACTGTTGCCTCCGTCGGAGTCGTAGTCGGAGGCGCGGTAAAGGAGCTTCCATGCCTCCATCACGTTGCCGGCGGCGCCGTCGCCGTTGCGGGTGGAAAGGAGTTCGGTGATCTGGTTCAGCGTCTCGGCGTAGGCCGTGTCATCCTTGGTCGGAGGCAGCGAGAGGTAGCGCTCGAAGCGCCCCCGAAAGACGCGAAACTGGCCGATGTCGTAGCTGTGCCCTTTCCAGTTGAACGTGCCGTTTTCCGGGTCGATCGAGTCGGAGTTGGTATCGAAGGCCTGGTTGATGATCTTCAGCAGCGTACCGCTCTCAAGGCTGTTGATGTTGAGCGCACGGGTCATGGTATCGGTCGAGGACGGCTTCGCGTCGGCGGCGTTCGCCATGCCGGCGGCGGTGCTGCCCGCACTGATGGCTTTGCCGGGCGCCGCCGCCCCGCCCATGGCCGAGTCGCTTTGAGCACCGGCGGGATGGGCCGCGAACAGCCCGGCCACGACGATGACAAAAATTGAAAGTGGGCGGCGCATGGTCAGAGTTTTTCGAGCTGCTCTACGTAGAGAAGGCCGCCCTTGCGGACGGTGATGATGAAACGATAGCGCTGAGCGACCAAGAGGTTGGCCTTGAGCGAATCGGCGATGAACACGGGCAGGCGCGCATCGTCCTTCAACGGACGCACCGCGATGATCCGGCCCACGCCCTCGCGCCAGTTGAGCTGGGCGTCGATCTCGGCGTCGAGACGGTAGCGGTTGCCCTGCAAATTATCGGGGGCCGCCAGAAAAGCATGGACGGGGAAAGGTTCTCCCGAACGTCCGCAGCCGGCCAGCAACGCGAGCGCGCCAAGCGCAACGGTGAACACCAACGAACGGGGCACGAAACGCGAAAACGGTGTCGCCATAAAGGGGTTACTCATGGCTAGGGCCAGCGTTTCCTCTGGCAACCCCAAAACAGGAGAGCCGCCCCCACCGCGAGATGCGCCCCGAGCACCGCAACGGCCCCCGCCGGCGGCGACAACCATCCTTTGTCCAGCATCACCACCGCGTCGTAAAAACGCGACTCGGTCATCGCCATCAAGTAGCCCGCCCAACCCCAGTAGGTTGCGATAAACGGCCGCACCGTCCATACCAGCGCCGGCGGCAGCGCAAGCACCACGCCGGAAAGCGGCAGTTGAAACCCCACCAGATAGATCGAGAGCAGCGAGGCCTTGTCCGGAGATTGCAGTACCGCCGACAAGCCAAGACAAACCACGCTCATCGACGCGCCCACCGCACTGAGCACCATCAGTTGAGGCGCCCATTCACCGGGAAACTGGCACAGGAGCTTCACGAAAATCGTCATCCACGCCCCCTGCCCCGCCCCCAGCAGCGCAACGTAGATGAGCTTGGACCATGCATAGGCCGAAGGACGCAGCCCCGACATGCGCTCTTTTTCGTAAAGCCCGCGCTCGGCGGCGATCTCGCGAGCACCGTTGTTGCTGCCCATGAGGCAAAGGAGGATCACCTGAAAAATAATCAGCCCGGAAACCAACGTGGCCGTCTCCGCCGCCGACTGCCGGTAGGAAGCTCGCGCCTGCAACGTCTCCAGAAATCCCCCCGCCTGATCCAGCGCCAACCCCTTCATCTGAGGCAACCCGCCCAAGGCGAAAATCACCACGAGACACGGAAACCCGAACGTGATCGCCAGCGTAAGCGCCACGTAGCCGCGATCCCGCAGCATCAACCGCAGACGCCGCTTCAACAACGTGCCCAGCTGGGATATCGCCGACGGGCGGACTCGTGCCTCCGGCGGTTGAGGCGGCGGCTCGTCGACCTCCGGCTTCATCAAGCCCCGTTCAGATTCCGTCCAGCGCCCCTGCCAATGTTCACGCGGCTGCTCGCTCAGCCGGTCGTAGAGTTCCAGCGCATCCGTGATGCCGAAATGCGCCAGCATGGCCGGCAACGCTCCCTGAAAAACCACCGCCCCTTCCGAAACCACCGTGACCGTGTCGAACTGGGAAAGCTTCGCGAGATTGTGGATCACGCATACCACCGTCTTGCCTCGCTCCGCGACGAGGGCGCGCAGCACGGCGAGAATCTGATCCTCGGAACGCGGGTCCAGTCCGCTCGTCACTTCGTCACACAACAGGCACGCCGGATCCGTCGTGAGCTCCAACGCGAGCCCGAGCCGGCGCAACTGTCCGCCGCTGAGTTTTTCCACCAGCGTGCCGCCGCGTTCCGCCAGTCCCACCAGCTTCAGTAATTCTCCGATGCGCGCCTCCACCGTCGCATCATCCACCGTCTGGTAAAGCCGCAGCGCGCAAGCCACCGATTCGGCGACCGTGAGTTTTCCGTGAGCGATGCTGAACTGCGGCGCAAACGCCACCTCGCGCAGCAGCGCGTCGCGCGACACCAGCGGACGTCCGTGCAGCAGAATTTCCCCCTCCGAGGGCAGGATGTCCAAAATGCCCTTGAGCAGCGTGGTCTTGCCGCACCCCGACGGACCGATGAGGGCGTGCAAGCCACCCGTGCCAAAACTCGCGCTGGCCCCATGAACCAACGAAGCGGCACCGAGGCGCGGACGGACCGTGAGATTACGACAGGCGAGCATGGGGTGAACGGGTAAGACGTTATGACCGTGGCTCCGGTAACGGGCCAAGCTTCATTTGACAGCAATCGCCGACTTCTACGCACTCGACTTCAACCCCGAGCCAAAACCAGCGCCATGATCGATGATTCCCCGTTCGTTCCCGTCGCCTGCTCGCTGCTCATTCCGGTCGTCGCGTGCCTCTGGGCCAGCCTGCACCTTCGCCGCAAGCAACGGCTGTTGCACGACCTCCCCACCTCCAAGGTCCGGGGCGCCTTCATCGGCCTCGTCGAACTCAAGGGCTCCGTCGAAAGCGAAAGCCCCTTCACCAGCTATCTGGCCGAAACCTCCTGTGTGCTCTATAACTGGGAGATCGAGGAACGCTGGTCGCGCACCGTCACCGAAACCACCACCGACAGCAAAGGAAACACCACAACCACGACCCGCACCGAAAGCGGCTGGAGCAACGTCGCCAAAGGCGGGGAAAGCGCGTCTTTTTATCTTCAGGACGACACCGGCGCCCTGCTGATCCGCCCGGCAGGCGCGAAGATCGAGCCGCTCACGTTGTTTTCCGAACAGGTCTCGCGCAGCAACCCGCTCTACTACGGCAAGGGTCCGGACAACTCCGTATCCAACTCCGACCATGTGCGCCGCTTTGTCGAAACCGGCCTGCCCCTGCATGCGCCGCTCTTCGTGGTGGGCCCCGCCCGCGAACGCGCCGACATGGTCGCCCCCGAAATCGCCGCGCAACGCGACGCTTCCGAATTTCTCATTTCCACCCGCGCCGAGGAAAAAATCCAGTCGGGCCTCTCCGGTTGGTCTTGGTTCTGGTGGGCCGCCGGCCTGCTCCTTGCGAGCGCCCCCCTGATCTTCCTCATCGCGACGGCCGAAAAATCAAACTTTCCCGCCAGCTACCCCGGCTACGCATCCCTATTCCCCATCGGTTATCTCGCCGCGACCGGCGCGGGTTGGATTTGGATGGCCTACAACAGTCTCGTCAGCCTGCGCCAGCGTGTGCGCCAGGGCTGGTCGCTCATCGACGTGCAACTCAAACGCCGTCACGATCTCATCCCCTCGCTCGCCACCACCGTCGGCGCACTTAGCGACCACGAGAGCAACGCACAGGAAGCCGTCGCCTCCCTGCGCGCCCAGGCGGCGGCCACTCCTCCCGGTGTAAGCGGACCCGACTTCGAAGGCGTCGCGGCTCAGCTCCGCGTCGTCATCGAACGCTACCCGCAGCTCACCGCCCAACCCGCGTTCGCCGCGTTGCACCGGCAGTTAGTGGAAACCGAACAGCGCATCGCCCTTGCCCGGACGTATTACAACGACATCGCCACCCACTTCGCCACCCGCCTGGAAATCATCCCCGATCGCTGGGTCGCCGGCCTCGGCGCGATGAAACCGGAACCTCTGCTGGCCGCCGCCAGCTTCGAGCGCGCGCCCGTGCCGGTGTCTTTCGCACGGTAAAACTTATCTCAACCCAAGTGCCCAAGCCTCTCCACCTCATCGTCGCCTGTTCCGAAAACCGTGTGATCGGTCGCCGCGGTCATCTGCCGTGGGCCATTCCCGAGGACACCTCCTTCTTTCAAACTCAAACGATGGGGCAAACCGTCATCATGGGCGCCCGCTCGTTCGGCGAATGGCCGAGCTGCGTTCAGGGTCGCGACGTGGTCGTCGTCACCCACGATCCGTCCGCCCTGCCGCCAACCGTCCATGCCGCGGCCAACCTAACCGAGGCCATCACCAAAGCCCAGGCACTGCGCGGTGAAATTTATTTGTGCGGCGGCCAGCGCATCTACGAGGAAGGCCTGCCGCTCACCGACCGCCTCCACCTCACCCTTGTCCACACCGAGATCGCGGACGGCGACACGTTTTTCCCCGAATGGCGCACGCACTTCACCCGCGAGATCGCACGCCGTGAAAGCCGCGACGCCCGCTGGCGCTACACGTTTCTCACGCTGGCCCGGTAACCCGACCGACTGCGCCTCGCGCAAGCGCCGCATGCGCCTTGGCAACCTCGACATACTTGGCCGCCATCTTGGCCAACCCCTCCTGCTCTGCCTCGGAAAGCGGACGCACGACCTTCGCAGGCGAACCGAAAACCAGAGAGCCGGGCGGACACACGAAGCCCTGCGGCACGAGAGAATTCGCCCCCACCAGGCTGCGCGAGCCGATGCGCGCCTTGTCGAGCACAGTCGCCCCCATGCCGACGAGAGAACCGTCTTCAATCGTGCATGCGTGGACAATCGCCCCATGCCCGATGGTGCAATCATCTCCCACGACGACCCCGGCGTCGTCGGACAGATGGATCACCGCATTGTCCTGCACATTGGAACGCGCGCCGATGACGATGGTGTTGATATCGCCGCGAAGCACCGCCCCGTAGAAAACGCTGCTGCCCGGCCCCAGCTTCACATCGCCGACCACCGTGGCACCAGCCGCCACGAAGACCGCTCCGCTCACGTCGGGAGTCTTGCCCAAAAATTGGGCGAGACGTTCTTGAACGCTCATTTCTTATGCCATTCGCCGTTTTCGCGCTGGAGCCAGACCCCTGCGGCGCTGCCGGTCGCGATCTGCCTCGCGCGAGCCTTGCCCACGGCGTCGGCGGTCGCACCCGCCTTTTGCGCAAGCGCGGCATAGACGGTAGCACGGTCGGCGTTTTCGGCGGCGGCAATCCCGCCGTCGTTGCCGGAGCGAACCGACAAAAAACCTCGGTTGTCCTCCCCCAGCACTCCGGAGGTCTTGAGCGCGTCGATTTTTGAAACGCGTTGTTCCATGCGGCCGCGCACGGCACCAAGATCCTCGGCACGAACAACGGTGGCTCCAAGCAGCAGGGCCGATAGAAAAAGAAGACGGAAGAACAGGGTTTTCATGATGCTCAAGGTTGGGCGGGCGGTTTGATGGTGGTGGATTTCTTGTCGATATCCCCGAAGAAATCATCGAGCGCCTTGTCCACCTTCACGTTGATATCGACGGTAGCATGGACCTCGATCGGATCCAGTCTGACATGAATGCAGCCTGCAAAGAGGAGCACGAGGCCGAGCGGGATAAGGCAACGGATCATAATGTAGGCTGATGTTGTTGGACGGGTGCTGGCAACGAAAGTTTCCTCAATGGTGACCAAAAGAAATGCGATCACTCATGCCGACCTTCAATACCTGCGAAAGCGGCCCTGACACATTGATGGTGAACACCACCTCCTTCACCGGACTTTTCTCCTGCTCGGGGTGGGCTATCACCGTCACGCTCGCCGAACGTCCCAGTTCGTCCCCGTCCGGAGTGAGCCGAACCTTGAGCGACTCCGCCCTCATGGGAATTTTCCCCAATTCAATGCCCGCAAGAGTAGCGTAGGCCGGATTGACCGGTGCGAACCAGTTGGAAAACAGCTTCGGCAGATTCGGGATTAACACGAAGCGAGCAGGCACTCGCGCCGTCAGAAAACCCGGCTTGGGTGCAAGTCGAAGCGACGTGAACTCGATTTCATCCAAATCCAAGGTTCCTTTTCCCACATGAAGGCCGGCTGCCTCGCTCCAACTCAAGCCCAGCTCGCCGTTGATGCGACCGCGCGCATCGGAAAGCATGGTTGGCACGAGGGCCACGACGTCCTGCAAGCCGACCCGCTTCATATGAATCTGCACATTCAAGGACGGAGGAGAAAAAGGCACCGTAAACGGATCGGTCTCCACCGTGCCACCGGCTATTTCAATCCGCGCCGCCGTGACGGATGCTTCACTCATCCCGTTGAGAACCGCCTCCACCGACAAATTGCGTGCACCGAAACGGGCCGTGCTGATCGTGCGCACCGCGAGCGTCACCGGGATCGCCCCGTCAGGCAGCGCCGCCACGTCGATCTCGGCCCCGACCGTGATGCCTTTCAGCGTCCAGCCCTGACCGGCATGTTTCACCACACCGTCGCTCCACGAAATCTTCATCAGCCCCGATGGCCGGCCCTGGCGGATGAGCCCTTCGCCCGTGATCACCACGGTGCCCTCGCCGGACAAACCGGCCATATCCTTGCCCAAAACCGGCGCAAGAGCCGCCAGCCACAGGCCGACCTCAATGCGGCCCTCCTCGATCTTCCAACTGCCGTCGCCGGTGGTGGCGTCGAGCGTGGCCACCGCCCTCAGCCGGGTGGCCGAATCTTCGACGCGAAAGGAAAGCGTGCGTTCACCTGCGGAAGACGTGGCCGGAATAAACGTCCACGCGAGCTGCGGACCGTCCTCTCCCAGCGGAAGCAGTTTGCCATGCAGTTCACCGCTCCAAACCGGCAGCTTCCAACCGGCGGCGTGCACCGTCGGCAAAGCCAGCGCCAGAAACAGGAAAACCATCCGACCCGGTCGTTGCACAAGCAGTCGTGACACGCCGCAAGGACATGGGCAAAAGGCACACGCGTGGCTAGCCCAATGAAGCCCGGAATCATGGGTTTCCTTTTGTCAGCATTGACCTTGCGCCCTGCAAAGTGATGGCTGTGCCCGCCACCATCCATCATGCCAAAGCCCAAAATCGGTTTTCTTAAGGAGCACATCCTTCCCGCCTTTGTCTGCATAGGCTTGGCCTTCGCCTTAAGCGCCACGCCTTGGTTGAGGAATCTCGAAAACACCGTCGCGCTTGATCAGATCACCCGACTCCGCACGCACTTTCAATCACCGCCAGATGAACACCTCGTCACCGTGGGAATCGACGCGGAAAGCATCAATTTTTACGGCCCTTGGCCTTGGAACCGCCGTGTGCATGGCCAGTTCATGTATGCCCTTTCGTTCGGAAAGCCCGCAGTGATCGCATGGGATATTCTCTTCACCGAACGCTCGGATATTCAGACAGACGGCCTTTTGCAGGCCGGGGCCGACGAACTGCATCAAAAGGTGGTATTCGCCGCCGTCACCTCCGATGAAGACCCGAACTACGGATTGACGGCGGACAAGCCGGATTGGCATGAGGAGCCCAAGCCAGAATTAAATCCCCCCCTCGAACACGTTGAGGGTGACATCAAAACGCTCTCGACGTCGGCATTCGCAGTCTGGCCTATTCCCGTGCTCCAGGAAGTCGGACACACCGCATTTGTCGATACGCCGCCTAATGCCGACGGAGTGAGGCGGTATGTGCCGATGCTCCAAGTCATCAAAGGTCGCGTTTACCCGAGCCTGTCCCTGCAAACCCTCATTGTTTATTGGCAGCTCAACCCCGACCAAGTACGCGTGGTCGTCGGTGACGCCATATACCTCGAAAGCCCGACCGTAAAACGCCGCATCCCGATCGATGCCCGGGGACGTTATTTCATCAACTACCGCTTTGGTCTTAAAGACGCCAATGGATTGGGTCAGTTCAGAATCACCGATGCTTACAGCAAACAGTATTTGAGCGATCCACTTCCGCCCCCAAACCCCAACCTGCCAAACGTTGAAGGGAAAATCCTTTTGGTGGGCCAAACGGCCGACGGATTAACCGATTTTGGTCCGACCCCAATTGATGCCGCAACTCCGCTCGTGCTCGTCCACGCCAACGTCCTGAACAACGTTCTTCAGGAAGACTATGCGAAACAAGGCCCCGCCTGGCCGGTTCTGCTGGGTGCCTTTGGCTTCGGAATAATCGGCCTGGTGTTTTTTCCAAAGCGTAAACTTTACCAGCAGGGGTGTTATGCACTCGGACTGCCTCTGGCCTATCTGGGGCTGACCGCTTTCCTTTGGATCAAGTTCAGTCTTTGGATACCCATGCTCTGGCCGGTGCTGGGCTTCGGCGTGCTTCAGGTATTCATGATCGTTCGGCAACTCATCCGCGAGCAGCGCGCCAAGCAGCAGATCAAGGGCATGTTCGGCACCTATCTCTCGCCCACCCTCGTCAATCGCATGATCGAATCGGGCCAATCTCCCCAACTCGGCGGCCACAAGGAGGACATCACCGCCTACTTCTCCGACATCCAGGCGTTCTCAACATTCTCCGAACTGATCCCGCCCGACCAGCTGGTAGAGCTGATGAACGAATACCTTTCCGCCTGCACCGACATCCTGCAGGAGGAGTTCGGCACGCTGGACAAATACATCGGCGACGCGATCGTCACCATTTTCGGCGCGCCTCTCTCGTTGCCAGACCATGCCCTGCGCGCCTGCGTCGCCAGCCAGCGCATCCAGCTCAAACTCGGCGAACTGCGCGGGAAGTGGAAATCCGAGGGCTCGAAATGGCCGGCAATCGTCACCCAAATGCAGTCGCGCATCGGTCTGAACAGTGGCGAGACCATCGTGGGCAACATCGGCAGCCGCACCCGTTTCAACTACACCATGATGGGTGACAACGTGAACCTCGCCGCCCGCATGGAATCCGGCGCAAAGAGCTGGGGCGTCTACACCATGTGCTCCGGCGCCACCAAGGACGCCTGTGAAAAATCCGACGCCAACCGCGTCATCTTCCGTCCGCTCGGACGCATCGTCGTCAAAGGCCGCAGCTCGGCCGTGTCCATCTACGAGATCGTATGCCTCAGGGAAAACGCGACCGCACAGATCAACGAGTGCATCCGTATTTTCTGGGAAGCCCTGGAGAAATTCTACGCCCGCGACTGGGCCGGAGCTATCGGGCTGTTTAACCAAAGCTTGCCGCTTGAACCAAACCAACCCGGCGTCACCCCCGGAGTAACGAACAACCCTTCGCTCGTTTACCTCGACATCATCCGGCATTATCAGGCCGAGCCGCCTTCCGAAAACTGGGATGGCGTCTACGTGATGAAGGAGAAGTAAGCCGTCCATTCGACCCTGCCGAGGAGGGTCGCTTCAGCGGAATCAGCCTGACGCACGCTCGGCGATGACCACGAGGTTATGATCGACCGCCTCCACGTAGGGATTGCTCCCGTCCGGCAGCGCCAGGCTCCGGTAGACACCTTCATATTCGCGCTCCAATTTGGGTAGTGCGAAGTTCGTCCAGAACCCGGCGGTCTTAGACATCAGATCCTTGAGTGATCGAAAGGGTCGCTGATCGGGCGGGACGGCGTTGAAATCGCACGATTCCTCGAATTCCGCGAAGAGTCCGGACAGTTTGTCGGGATAATTCGGATCGGCCATCTGCCCGAGATAATCGGCCGTGGCGACCATGCAGCCCGTAAGCCGCTCGACATCGGTGCGAAACACAATCTGTGCGATCTTACTCGTGATTCCCGTGCAGCGAATGGCGTTCATAACCCCCTCGATCTCGGCTGGGCTGCAGCCGATTTCCGGCAATAGCACACCGGCCATGGCGCAACTGCGCACGACGTGCGTTGTCGTGTATTTGGCTCCGGTGCCGCCCACATCATCGCGTGTCTTCAGATAGCCGGTGTCGTGCAGCATGATGGCCGCGTAACCCAGCGTAAACTCCCGTGCCCCAAACGCCGGCGTTTGTCCGTGGTCGACCCGCCCCTTGGCCAAATCAATGAAGCACTGCGTCGCGAGCAGAGTATGTTCAAGGTTATGATACTTGAGATCAGCTTTTTGGTAGTCGGGATGGCCGCCAAAAAACAGTGTCTCCACCAGCATGGTCACTTCATCGATCATCAACGACGATGCATCGGGAGCGATCAACCGCAGGTGCTTTCGGGCCAAATCGGCTGTCATCTGCGCCGTGCAAAAAGGAGAAAGCATGCGGAAAGAAGGCTGGATTAATTGGTCAACAATTCGCCATCTGGAATACCGGCCAAGGCAAACGCTTGCAGAGAGTTCCGCAAGCCGAATCCCTTGTCATTAAGTCAGATGAAAATAAAGCAAAGCCCGGCCGATCAAAGCCGGGCTTGCGCAAGGAACAATGCCGTCCGCTCTGATCAGGCCACGGGAACCGAGGGAAGGCTCCAGATTTGGTCCGCATATTCACGGATGGTTCTGTCGCTGGAGAACTTGCCCACACGGGCGGTGTTAAGGATGGCCATCTTCGCCCAATAGGACTGGTCGCGATAGGCGGCATCAACTCTCTCGTGCGCCTGAACGTAGGCCCGGTAGTCGGCGAGGACTTTGTAGGGATCGCCACCGGCCAGCAGACTGTGATGCAACGCGCCAAAGGGTTGGTTCTCTCCGGGAACGAAGTAACTGGAGCCGAGCCAGTCGATTACGGCGCGCAGTTCCTCATCGGCCCCGTAATAATCCCACGGGTTGTAGCCCTTCGCGTCGAGGACTTCGACGTCAGGCACCTTGAGTCCGAAGATGAAGATGTTGTCGGCACCGACCTCCTCGCCGATCTCGACGTTGGCCCCATCGAGCGTGCCGATCGTAAGCGCACCGTTAAGGGAAAGTTTCATATTACCCGTGCCGGACGCCTCCTTGCCGGCGGTGGAAATCTGCTCCGAGAGATCGGCAGCTGGCACGATGCACTCGGCCAGCGACACGCGGTAGTTCGGCAGGAATGCGACCTTCAGTTTGCCGCCGATGCGCTCATCCTTGTTGATGCGTTCGCCGATGACGTTGATCGCACGGATGATGTTCTTGGCGAGATCGTAGCCGGGGGCGGCCTTGGCTCCGAAGACGAAAACGCGAGGCACGATGTCGAGCGCCGGGTTCTGCAGCAGGCGGCGGTAAAGCGTGAGGATATGCAGCAGGTTCAAATGCTGGCGCTTGTATTCGTGGAGGCGCTTGATCTGGACGTCGAAGAGCGCGTCGGGGGAAACCTCCACGCCGCACTCGGCCTTGATGACGGCGGCGAGATCAACCTTGTTCGCACGCTTGATCGCCATGAATTCCTTCTGGAAGTCTTTCTTGTCGGCGAATTTTTCGAGTCCGCGCAGGACGTCGAGATCGCGAGCCCAGACGGTGGGTGAACCAAGCTTTTCGGTGATGAGCTTGGAGAGACGCGGGTTGCAATCGAGCAGCCAGCGGCGCGGTGTGATACCGTTGGTCTTGTTCTGGAATTTGCCCGGATAAAGCGCATCAAACTCGGGGAAGAGATCCTTTTTGAGAAGTTCAGTGTGGAGCGCGGCGACGCCGTTGACGGCGTGCGAACCGACGACTGCGAGATTGGCCATGCGGAAGGCCTTGGCCCCGCCCTCATCGATGATGGAACACACGCTCTTCTTGTGATTGTCGCCCGGCCACTTGGCCTCGATCACGGTCATGAGGCGGCTGTTGATCTCGTAAATAAGCTGGGCGTGGCGCGGCAGCACGCGGGTGAAGAGCGGAACGCCCCATTTTTCGAGGGCCTCGGGCAGCAGCGTGTGGTTGGTGTAGCCGAAAGTCGTGACCACGATTTCCCAAGCGCGATCCCATTCAAACTTGGCCTCATCGAGCAAGATGCGCAGGAGTTCGACCACGGAGACAGCCGGATGCGTGTCGTTAAGCTGCACGGCTACCTTGGAAGAAAAATTATCCCACGTGTTGCCGGCGGTGCGGAAGTGGCGGCGGATGATGTCGCGCAACGAGCAGGACACGAAGAAGTATTGCTGCACGAGGCGCAGCTCCTTGCCGTTCTCGGTCTTGTCGTTCGGATAAAGAACCTTCGAGACGGTCTCGCCGATGGCCTTCTCGCGAACGGCGTCCACGTAGCCACCGCTGTTGAACGCCACGAGATCGAACTCTTCGGTCGAGCGCGAGGCCCAGAGGCGGAGGAGATTGACGGTCTTGGTGCCGTAGCCGGCGATGGGAATATCGTAGGGAACGCCGAGGATGGTCTTGGTGCCGACCCAGGACGCGCGGTAGTTGCCGTTGTCGTCGAAGACGTTTTCCACGCGGCCGTAGATCTTGACGTCGGTGGTGTATTCAGGGCGGACGATTTCCCAAGGCGTGCCGAAGATCATCCAGTTGTCGGGATGCTCGATCTGGACGCCGTTGACGAACTCCTGCTTGAAGAGACCGAACTCGTAATGAATGCCGTAGCCGATGGCCGGCAGGTCGAGCGTGGCCAGTGAATCGAGGAAGCAGGCGGCGAGGCGGCCAAGACCGCCGTTGCCAAGGCCCATGTCCACCTCGCTCTCACGGACGATTTCCCAATCAACCCCGAGTTCTTTGATGGCGGCGCGGGCGGCGTCATAGAGGCCGGTGTTGTAGAGATTGCTCTCGAAAAGACGGCCCATGAGATACTCCAGGGAGAGGTAGTAAAGACGGCGGACATTCTCCTTGTTATGCACGGCTTGCGTGGCGATCAGGCGGGCGAGAATCTGCTCGCGCACGGCCATGGAGGTGGCGATCCACCAGTCACGCGGCTTGGCGGTGCCGGTGTCGCGGGCCAGCGTGTAGGTAAGGTTGCGCAGGATGGCCTGTTTTAGCGCGACGACGGGATCGTCGGTGGCCCGACGATGCGGCTCGGCGGGAGCGGCGGTCGGCTTGGCGGCCGGGCTTTTCTTGGGCTTGGGTGAGAGTGGAGGCATCATGCGTTGAGGGAGTTGAAGTTGTGACAACAGGAACCGTGCCAGCCGATGAAACAGGTGAAGGTTCTATTGTTTTGGCTAAATTATTAAGATGAGGGAGTTAAAAAAATGAATTTGCCGCGGTTTTATTTCTGAAACCGACGTGCAAGTTCCCCATGGCTGAACTCTATGTGCGTGGGTCGTCCGCCCGGGCTGGTCAGCGGGGCGCGACAGGCGAAAAGCTGCTTCACCAACGCCTGCATTTCCCCCTCTCCGACCGCGTCGCCCAAACGCACGGCCTTGGCGGCGGCAAGGCGGGCGAACTGTTCGCGCGCGGTGTCCACATCCCGATCCTGCAACCGTCCGTCGCGCAGCGCGCCGAGCAGCTCGCGCACAAACGGCTCTGCGTCCGCCGGCTCCATCCATGCCGGCAGTCCTTCGATCCGGAAAAAATTACGCCCGAACTCCACGACTTCGAAACCGTGGCCGTTGAGAAACTCCAGCCGGGCGAGCAGCAGCGCGCTGGCGACCGGATCGAGTTCCAGCGGCACCGGCAGGAGCAGGCGCTGGCTTGAAACGGTTCCGTCGCGAAACTGATCCTGAAGCCGCTCAAACCAGATGCGTTCGTGCGCGGCACGGCGGTCGAGCAACACCAGTCCGGAAGCGGTCTCAAACAACGCATAGCTGCCATGGGCGAGACCGAGCCAGCGCCAGGCGGATGAAGTATTTCGGATTTCCGGTTTCGGATTTTGGATTTGAGGAGCGGGCGCGGTCGCCTGGACCGACAGGCGGGGCGCGTTATCCCCAACGTGCCGACCGACAACCGCAGGCTGCACAGGCACAAGACGGGGAATCGGCGCAACGCCCGCCGGAACGACGGGCGCGGGAGTTGCCGGCACATCCGAAATCCGGCTGCCGAAATCCGAAATCTCCCGAAGCTTCGCCAGCACGCTGCGAATCACAAACCCGCGCACGGTCGTCTCGCTGCGGAACCGCACCTCGCGCTTGGCCGGATGCACGTTCACGTCCACCGCCGCCGGATCGATCTCAAAAAATACAAACGCCAGCGGATAACGCCCCTTCGTCAACGACTCGTGGTAGCTCTCGATGAGCGCGTAGTTCAGCGCACGGCTGTCCACCGGACGCTGGTTGATGAAGGTGATCATCTCGTGCCGCGTCGCTCTGCCCGTTCCCGGTCGTCCGATCAGCCCGCTTACCCGCATGCCGTTCTCGGATGCTTCGATAGGCACCAACCCCTCCGCGAGCTGCTTCCCGAAAATTTCCGCCACGCGCTCGACCAGCCCCGTGCACTCCGGCGAACGGAAAATGATTCTTCCGTCCTCGATGAGCGTGAACGCCACCCGTGGAAACGCCAGCGCGTAGAGCCGCACGCCCGCGATGATGTGGGCCGCCTCGGTCTGGTCTGTCTTGAGAAACTTGCGCCGTGCCGGCACGGAGTTGAAAAGCTGCGCCACCTCGATGCGCGTGCCCACCGGTCGCCCGCAGTCGCGCACGTGGCCCATCCGTCCGCCGTTGACGAGAATCTCCGTGCCCCCATCGGACGCCGCTTCGCGGGTCTGCATCGTGAAACGCGACACGCTCGCGATGGATGGCAACGCCTCGCCACGAAAGCCGAAGCTGGCGAGACGGTTGAGGTCGTCAGCCTCGGAAATCTTGCTGGTCGCGTGGCGCTCGAGCGCGAGCAGCGCGTC
>FJVV01000545.1_pt1 | contig 21172 bp, 19 predicted proteins | sample 1011911 | NCBI WGS metagenome assembly FJVV01 (sample SAMEA3912450, study PRJEB9761) | metagenome | biome: forest; material: soil | place: USA | collected 2011-06-22 | depth 0.1 m
GCAGGTGGTGGGCGAGGCGGTCGGGACCGCGCACCAGTGTGGCGGGAGTGCGCAGGCAGCGGTCGATCACGGCCTGCACCGGCTTCAACGGCAGACGGTGGTAGGTGACAAGGTAATTGGGCCCGAGAAACAGATCGAGTTCCGTCGTGGTGAAGCGGGTGTCGGGCGCGTAGTTGATGGCGTGGGCGACGAGATAGAGATAGTCGTCGTAGTTTTCCAGCTTGGGAAAGGGGCTGTCGTTGACGCAGTCCTCGATGGTCAGCGGATGGAAGCCGAAAAGTTTTTCCAGGATGGTGGCGACTTCCTCGGACGTAGGTTCGCCGAGATCAATCCAGAGCATGACACCGGTCTCCTGCCGCAGGGCCGCGAGCGACTCCACGGGCGGATTATGGCCGGCGAGCTTGTGATCGCGATAGACGAGCGTGGTTATCATCGGGCGACGTAGGCGCGTCAGATCCAGCGGCGCTGCTTGCACCACAGCCAGGTGAACGCGGTCAGGACGAGGGTGACGGCGATGGCGATGGGGTAGCCGAGCGGCGACTTGAGCTCGGGCATGTGCTCGAAGTTCATGCCATACCAGGTGCTGATGAGCGTGGCGGGCAACGTGAGGACGGTGAGGGCGGTTAGGGTCTTGATGCCTTGGTTGGCCTCGTAGTCGGACTTGCTCAGGTACAGGTCGAAAGAGATGAGGAGTTGGTCGGCGAACCCGGCGGTCATCTCGTCGATGCGGATGAGGTCGTCACGCAGATCGCGGAAATAGGGGAGCATCAGCGCGCGGATGATTTTGCTTTCGCCGTGGGCGAGGCGGGAGACGAGGTCGCGCTGCGGGCGGATGATCTGGCGCAGGTGGGCGATGTCGGTCCGCACGTGCAGCAGGTCGGGGATGAGGTGCTTGGCGTCGCGGGACAGGACGGTTTCCTCGATTTCCTCCAGCTCGGCGCGGAGCTCGTCGGTGACGGGTTTGAAGTTTTCAACCATGGCATCGAGGACCATGTGGGCGATGCGGTCGGGGCCGCGGGCGACCACGCCGGTGGTCTTTACGCAGCGGTCCATGACGGCGGGGATGGATTTAAGCGGCGTGCTGTGGAAGGTGACGAGGTAGTCCTTGCCGAGAAAGAGATCGAGCTCGGTGGTGTTAAACTTGTCGGTGCGGGTGAAGTCCACCGCGTGCATGACGAGGAAGAGGTAGTCCTCGTAGTCGTCGATTTTCGGCAGGGGGCTCGGTGTGACGCAGTCTTCGATGGCGAGCGGGTGAAACTGGAAAATGTCGGTAAGAACCGCCTTGATCTCCTCGGCGGTGGGGCTTTCGAGATCAACCCAGAGGACGAGGCCCTTGTCGCCGCGCACGAGGCGCAGCGCCTCGATCTCAAGGTCGCGGCCGACGAGTTTGCCGTCGCTGAAGATGAACGAGTGAATCATGCGCTGGGGCAGCGTGCGTGGCGCAGCTGCGTTTGCCAAGACCAGGCTGCGCGAAAGGCGGGCCGGCCCGTTCAGGCCGGGGCGAGCAGTTTCTCTTCGGCGGACACGATGGTCTGCACGAAGATTTCCGGCGTGGCGGCGTTCATGAGCGCTTCGCGGTTGGCGGGATCCTTGAAAATTTTGCAGAGCGCGCTCACGACCTGGAGGTAGTCGCCCGGATTGGATTTCGGGGTGCCGAGGACGAACATGAGGCGCACGTTCTGGTTGCTGTTTTCGAAGTGGATGCCGGCGGTGCTGCGGCCCACGGCCATGACGATTTTTCTGACGTGCTCCGTGCGTGCGTGGGGCAGGGCGATCTCGTTGCCGAGACAAGTCGTGTCGAGGCGTTCGCGGGCGAGCAGCTCGTTGTAGAAGCCCTGGAAGTTCGTCACATCGGGATGTCCGTCGAGGAGGCGGGCGACTTCGTTGAGGGCGACCGTCCGCTTGGTGCTTTGCACGTTCAGCGCGATGCGGGAAGGATCAAGGAGTTGGGAGAGGCGGCCGGCCATGCGTGCGAGGGATGCGGGTTTACGAGGAGGGAATGAAACCTGACGACTTGAAAAAATGATTGGCAAGCGTCGATTGGCAACCGGCCGGAAAATTTTAAGGCCGCCGGGGTGATGAATCCGCCTCGCGTAAAAACACCGTGACTTTGCGGTGTCGTGAATAGAGATATGCCCTTCAGGGACCATGACTCGGATGCCGGGGCGGGAGACCAGCCTTTTGAGTGACAACAGTTATGCTACTACGATGAAGGTTTTCTGAATCTCATGTGGATTTCATGGGTCTGAAGGGGCATAATATTCGAAGAACCCCCAGGCGTTTTTTGAAAGATTCATACTCGCGTGGCCGTCCGTTGGTCTGCCCCAACCGACAGCCGCTTTTGTCACCCCGCAAGTGTTCGCATCCCCAATATTCCATGCATACCCGCCATGACCAATTCACCCTTCATTCAATCCCTCGCCGCAGATGCGGCCCCGGGCCTCGAGGTCACCCACGAGGCCATCACTTTGCGCGCCCGCGAGCTTTGGGAGGAGCTGGGCTGTCCTGAAAACTGTGATGAATCCATCTGGTTGGAAGCCGAGGCCGAGATCAGGGCGATTCAGCAGGGACGCTACCGGCATCCCAACCTGCAGATCAAGAACCTGGCCCGCTCACAGCCCCCGAAAGAGTTGCATTGCGTCTGACCAAGCCCGCAGGACTGACGAATGCCAGATTCTCGCCGCCATGCGCGCCGGCGGACACGGTTTTCCCTGCCCTAAAAAGCGCATGAATTGCTTCCGCCCCGATTGGTCCTCGTGTTGGGGCTGGGGACGGTTATGAAAACAAAACCATGTCCCACGACCCCCACGCCCAGATTGATCAGACTGTCCTTGAAATGATTGAGCACAGTCCGGTGGGAGCGGTGCCGCACACGCCGTCGTATCAGGATGCTTTGAAGCGTCTGCGCGCTTCCCATCAGGTCTACGTGTCGGCGGATTTCAAGGGCGGCCATGTGACCGTGCGATCCCTCGCGGCCCTGCCTTTGTTTCACGCCCAGAATCTGGAATCGTTCCTGAGCGGGAAGGTGGATGCGGGCGCCTTGGAGACCGACGCGAGCATCTTCAGCCGCTACGTTCAGTCCCTGCCGGAAGCGCTGAGCGCCAAGGCGGAAGCCGCCCGCGCGCTGGTGGTTGCCCGCCAGGCCCATCATCGGACCAAGCATGGCGCCGAGGCGGTGCAGGAGCCGGTGCATTCCCTGTTTTTAGTTCCGGGCGGCGGCCCGCATCCCGGTCTGCCGGGCAACTATCTGTATGGCTCGATTGTTCAGGCCTCGATCAACGCCGGTGCCGCGTGGGCGGTGCATGTGCATGACAGCCTGGATGGCGCGGCGGTGTGCGATGTGGCGACCCAAAGCGAGGCTTTGGAGAAGCTGCAGGAAGTGCTGTCGAGCGCGCCTTTCTTGCTCAGCGAGCTCGATGCGCTGGGCTTCCGCGCCAATTAAACGGCGCCGGTCCCCGCCTCATTCCGCCTTAACTTCCGCCGCTGGAGCGGGACTGGCGGCGGGCTTGAAGATGCGGATGTGGCGGATTTTGAAGGTGGAGTTCGGATCATCCGGCGAAAAGGTGTCGGTGCCGTCTTTCGAGTCGGTGATGATGGGGCCCGGCCAGTCGATTTTGTCCGACCCGGTGGACAGCATGACGATGATGTTGGGCTCGCCGACCGGCCACGGGATGTTGCGCCGCACGGTCCGCTTGCCATCCACATACATGTCCACGTCGCCATTCTCGAACCACTGGCAGGAGTAATAGTGGTAGTCCTTGGACAAATCGACGCCGGCATCGTAGCGGCCGTGTTTATCCATCAGGAAATTCTGTACGGTGGTGTATTTGCCGTGGGAATTTTGGTAAACATGGTTGCGGTTGTCGCGCTGGCCGACGGGCGCGTTGAACTGGGATTCCAGGATGTCGATCTCGTCCGCCGTGTGCTTCACGGAATGGTAATCATACAGCCAGATGGAAGGCCAGTGAGCCCGGCCTTTCGGCAGCTTGGCCAGTACCTCGACGATCACGGGATACTTCACCGTCGCGTTGGTCACGATGGAGCCGGACTCGATGTTGCCGTAGGTGAATTTGCCGCCGAGATGGTTGGAATTTAAGATCAGGGCATCCGCCTCGAACTGATGCGTGCGTTTGGCCGCCTCGGGTTCGGGCGGGACGCTTTTGCTTCCCCACGGGACGGGCAGGAAGTTGGTGAAATGCTGGAGCTCGCCATTGATGCGTCCCCACGGGGCGTCAGGGGTGAAATTGGCCTGCAGGTCGGAGATGGACCGGATATTTTTCCCCGGCGCCGTGCCGAACCGATACTCGGACTGGAGAACGTAGCCGGCGACTCCGATGGCGGGTTTTATCTGGGAGGAGGGAGGGAGGGATTGGGGTGCGGCGGGTTCATTGGCTGCGCGCGCCAAGGGAACGGACGCCGCCGCCGTGATCAGGAACAACGCGGTGATTACTTTGAGGGGATTCATGATATTCTTTCGGGGTGCGTCAGCGCACGGACTGGATCAGCCAGGTGAAGGGGTGGACGTAGGCCTGAAGGTAGACGAGGATGCCCATGAGCACGACCAGCGCGATGCTATGGAGGAAGACGCGCCGGATGATTTCGCTCTCGTGGCCATACCAATTGGTGGCGGAGCTCGCCACGACGATGCTCTGGGCGGCGACCATCTTGCCCATGACGCCGCCCGAGGTGTTGGCGGCGCACATCAGCGCCGGATCGATGCCGATCTGGTGGGCGGTGATCTTTTGCAGGCTGCCGAAGAGAACGTTCGACGAGGTGTCGGAGCCGGTCACCGCCACGCCTATCCAGCCCAGCAGGGTTCCGAAAAAAGGATACATGCTCCCCGTATGCGCCAGCGCCAGGCCCAGCGTGGCGTCGCTTCCGCAGAATTTCGTCACATGTCCCAGCGCCAGCATGGTGGCGATCGTCAGCAGTGACAGCCGGAGTTTCCACGCGGTCTGGCCGTAGACCGCGAGCATGTCGCGAAAGGAGATGCGCATGCACGCGCCGGCCAGCAGGGCCGCGAGCAGGATGCCGGTGCCGCTGGCGGACAGGATGTTGAGCTTGAATTTCGCCACTTCCGGCACGGCGTCCACCACGGCGACGGGCGGCATGCGCCGCACGAGGCCGTCCAGGTGAGGCACGGAGATTTTGACCGTGTAAAGGCTGTCGAAGAACCTGCCGCATTGGGGTGTGCCCCAGACGAAGATGAAAACCGTCAGGATGATCCATGGCAGCCACGCCTGGAAAACTTCGCGCCGGCTACGCACCGGGGCGGCGATTGGGGGAGTGGAGGCGGCGGTCCCTTCCATGGTCTCGCGCCCCGAGACGGACCAGCGCGTCTTGGGTTTCCAGAAGCGGATGAAGACAATCGTGGCGATCAGGGACGATATGCCGGCGATGATGTCGACCAGCCACGGGCCGTGAAAGTTGGAAACCAGAAATTGAGGAACGGCGAACGCCACGCCGGCCACCAACGCCACGGGCCAGATGCCGCGCAGCCCTCGCCAGCCGGCAAAGGCGGCCACCAGCCAGAAGGGCAGGATGAGGGAAAAGAAGGGCAGTTGCCGTCCCACGATGGCCGAGATGCGCAGCCCGTCGATGCCGGTCACCTGCTCCATCGTGGTGATGGGGATGCCGAGCGAGCCGAACGCTACCGGCGCGGTGTTGCCGATCAACGCGAGCGAAGCCGCCTGCAAGGGACTGAAGCCGAACTGCAGCAACAGCGCCGCTGTGATCGCGATGGGCGCACCGAATCCCGCCATGCCTTCGAGGAAGGCGCCGAACGCAAAGGCCACGAGGATGACCTGGATGCGCGGATCGGGCGCGATGGAGAAAAGGCTTTCGCGCAGGATCTCGAAATGGCCGCGCTTAACCGTCAGTTGGTAGAGGAAGACGACGTTCAGGATAATCCAGCCGATGGGGAACAGGCCGAAGGCCACTCCATAAAAACCGCTGGCGACGGCGGCATCGGCCGGCATCCGGTAAACGAAAATCGCGACGATCCAGGCCAGCGCCAAACCGATCGCGGCGGAGAGATGCACGCGAATGCGAAATACGCCGATGCAGACCAGCAGCGCGGCGGCAGGCAGCGCCGCGACCAAGGTCGATAGGATTGTATTGCCAAGAGGGTCGTAGGCCTGGGTCCAGAGGGGCATGCGGAAAGACGGCGGGATGGGGGTGACTTAAGAACGCTGGGGAGAGGCTGCGCGGGAGATGGTCGGACGTCGCTAACTTTGCAGACTGGCTCGATGAGTTCGAGCGAGGCGATACGTTCATCGCTTAACAGTTCACTAGTGAGGGATTATCCCGAAACCCCCAGGAAGGAGTCAGGGTTCGTGGAAACGAAGGATTCATCCGTTGACTCGCATATCCCTCCGGAAAATGAGGGCTGAGAGTCTTTAAGGGGGAGCGGGCAGGACGCGGAGATCCGTGATCCACATGACTTCGCACGCACCGCCGCCGGTGTCGGCGCGAGTGAGTGAGGACTTCCAGCGGTAGCCATCGGGGCCGGTCACTTCGACGAGATAACCTTCCAATAAGACGAGGTCGTGGCGTTTCACGTTGAGCAGGCGGCGGCGCACCTCGGGCGTGGCGGGCAGGCAGTGGGTGTTGGCCGAATGGGAGGCGATCAGTCCGGGATCAAGCGGGGGTTCGCCGGGATAGGAGTATTCATACCAGCGGCCGGACTGGCTGATCTTAAGGTCGTTGATGACGCCGGCGACCGACATCGGTCCCCAGCCAAGCGCGAGGTCCACGGGCGCGAGTGGGGCGCCGCGATCATTGCGGTAGCGTTCGCGGCTCAGCACGACGGCGGTGAGCCGGTAGCGGGCGAGCGGGGTGATCAGATAGTCGTCGTCGGCGAAAGCAGACGGCAGGTCGTTCGCGGTTTGCTCGGGGTCTTTGCCTGCCGGCATGCCGCGCCACGCGGCGGGCGACTCGTGAAAATAAAACCATCCGCAGGCCGCGATCAGGACGAAGACGAGGAGTTTTTTCATGCAGGCGAATGGGTAGCTCAACAAGACCAAGTGCGCTTCCGGCGGACAGTGATTATGATTCCGGCGGCGTGGCCGGCCTTTTTTTTAATTCGTCGAAAAACCGGGCCTTGAGTTCGTTGTAGCGCGTGCGGCTGTCGGGGGCCTGTTGGGCGGAGAGCTCCTTCACCTCGGCATACTTTGCGCGAAGCAGGGCGTCGGCTCGGAGCGCGTTCCGAAATTCGACCGGGATGCGCCAGTAGGAGCTGTTGATCTCGACCACGTGAAGCAGATGCGTGCGTTGGCTCGAGTCGCATCCGCGCCCGAAGATGTGGTGTCCGGGCACTCCGGCGTGCGGCACGAAATCATAACCGAGTGTTTCGAGCGCGGGCTGATACTGCGTGAAATCATCGAGGCGGGGAATGCCCACCATGATGTCGAGGATGGGCTTGGCCCGCATTCCCGGGACCGAGGTGGAGCCGATGTGCTCGATCACATGAGGCAGTTGCCCGAAGGCGACGGCAAGCGCCTGTGTTTCTATGATGAAAAACCGCGGCCATTCGTCGGAGTAAGCGACGAGGAAGTTTTTATTGTTGGGCAGGCCGAGCATGTTTCCGCGAAGTTTCAGGAAGACGTCACGGCCATGGTTGAAGATGTGCGGCTGGATCAGCGCACCGGAATGGTTTCATGGCATTCGTTGGTTTCGCAGCGGGTTTGTCGGGCGATAACATTCCTAACCAATGCCCACGGCGTGATTAACGGGACATGTTCGCCTTATTGCGGCAAGGCATAACGGGCCGCAGGAAAAGAAACCAGGGGCACGCCGTCTCCTTGAAACGTGAGGCCGTTACGGAAAGCCCCGGGCCGGGTGCGCACAAGGCGCTCCCCTTGGGATCACGGCGCGGCGTCTTCGGCCAACGACCAGTTGTTTTCTTTCGTTCCCCAGATCGGCTGAACGGCCAGGACATTCGTCGGACCGGCATTCACATAAAGGATGTTGTCCACGCCTTGTTCCGCGGGCGTCTTGCCCGAAACCCCCGGCTTTCCGTAGAGGTAACGGAGCTTCAAGGCTCCCGCCGGCAACGATGCCGGGGTGATCCTGAAGGTCGTGCCGTTCACCAGCACCGCCGAGGTGAGGAGGATCGTCGTGGCGAAGTTGTCGGCCGACAGGGTCAGGCCGCTGATGTTCGCTGACGGATTCTTCAGGCTCAGTGCGGTCCCGGCGTAGAGTTTGACCTGAACGATCAGGCTCCCGGACGAGCGGCGGAAGCTCACGATTTCCCCGGCGCGCGGATCGGCGTAGGTTTTTTGGTCGCGAAGATAGCCCGCCGCATTTCCCCAGCGCGGGCCCATGATGTTCCAGGCGGCATCGTTGGGGTGCACGCCGTCGTAGGTCATATGATCAAGGGCCACGCCCGCGAACAATGCGACCTGCGGATTGTCCCGCACCCAGCGCCGGCAGGCGTCCCTGAGCGTGTGGAAGGCCGGTCCGCTCCCGCCGCTGCCGTCATACACGACCGTCATCGGCTCGAGGATCAACTGCCAGGTCCCCGCCCCGAAATCGCGATCGAGCACTTTTTTGAACAGATCGAGATCGCCATAAAAATCATCGCCATAGTTCGCGCTCGCCAGGTTTCCAACCCAGGTGATGACGTTCGGCTTGTTGAGCCCGCCGTTGGCCAGGCAATAAGCCTTTGACGTGTCATACGGGCCCGAACCGAGTCGGCCGTTCCAATAGGCGAGGCGGGTCGCGCCGGCCCAGCTCACGGTGATGCCGACGCAGCATTTCGAAGCCGCCGACAAATTGTTGGCGATCTCGTTCTCCCCTTGCACGCCTCCGCCCATGCCTTCTCCGCGGAGGAGGTTCCACATTCCGCCGGTAAGCGGGTTTTTGTCGCCCTTGAGGCCGTTGGGATAATTGGACGGATACTTCGCGATAAACCCGTTCGGGGTGACGAGGCCGGTCTTGGAGGAGCCTTGCACCTGACCCTGAATACTGTCGCCCCAGACCACCACGACCTCACCCACCGCCCACCGGCACCAAGTGCGATTCGGGCGACTGCTGTTGCCGGTTCCGCCCGCAGAATTAACGCGCCGCACCTCGATGGTTTTCCAATACCCCTTGGGCACCGAGATGGTCGCTTGAATGGCCGCGCCGCCGCCGGCCGAACCGGTCACCAAGGTTTGCCATGGCGTGGACGTTGCATGCTCCACATCGGGAAAACGAATTTCGATGTCGGCCGCGCCCGTGCCATAATCGAATCCGGTGAACTGGACGTTCGCCGAACCGTTCAGATGGCGGATGATCTGGAACGGCTGAAAACTGTTCAGGGCGACCACATTGGTCGGTTCGGTGATCTGCGCGGGAGTAGTGTTCTCCGCAATTGCGCCGCGCAGCATCGGTCCGTCCGCAAACTTGCCCGCCGGCCCGAGCCGCTTCAGCCCAACCGCGTGATCGCTGCCCTCGTTTGTCAGCAACAAGGGATTGGCCGAATTCGCGAGCGAAGCGGTTTCCAGCGGGAAATAGACGGGGAGATTTCCGGTCAAGCTCGGCACATCGGTCGGCTTATATCCGGCCGCCATGAGCGCGATGTCGCGGTCGCTGACCGCCGCCGTGGCAAAAAACAGGCCCTCCAGATCACCGTCGTATAAAGCGGCCCAGTCGCCGGCGCAGCCGAAATACCAGCCTTTGCCCGGTGCGGCTCCGAACGTGCGTTCCTCACTGCTCACGAGCACGGGTGCGTGCCCTGCCTCGGCCACCAGATATTCGCTGTGCCCGGCGCGGCGGCGGATGATGTGCAACCGCGGTGTGAACTTGCCGGTGATCCGTCCGGGGTAGCCGCTCTTTAACGCGCCCGCAACCTCGCCGACTTTGCCTCCTCCGCCGAAGGGATTCCCCTCGCCGTCCATTCCGCCGACGATGAACCGGCCGCCTGTTTTGTCGTAGTATAGATTGAGCGTATCCTTGGCGGCATTGAGGGAACCGTGTCCGTTGATGAGCGCGCCGCCGTCGCCTTGGAAATTATTGTCCCAGATCCCGAGGGTCCAGTCTCCGGCGGGAAGATCCCAGCCCGGAGACGCCTGGTATCGGACGCGGGTTTCAAACGCATTGAAGCCGGACGAAAGACGCACGGATGCCTGTAGAGCCGGTGCAAATACGCCCGTGGAGATGAGGAAAAGAGCCAAAAAAGACGGGGCGAGTTTTGATCCCATGACAACCGGCCGGAGCGCGGTCGTCGGCATGCGTGCGGTCGATCCTCGGGAGGAGACAGACAATGAGGGAAAGGTATTCATGGTGGGGTTTCCGGCGATCTTATCGAGGCGGGGCGGACTTCGTTCTTATGCGTGCCAGCTCGTTGCTGGCACGCGGGGTCCTGAGACCGGGTGCCTCGGGATTCGAGGCACACCCTGCCGCGATTTCCTCTGCTCACGCAATTGTCCAGCGGGCAAAATATGCTCATCAGTTAACCGTGCGTTGACGTCGACGACGGCGTAACGAACGCACAGCGAAGCCGTCCGGTTGGGCCGGATGCTAACGTGTTGCCCGGCCACTTTTGGCCGGCTGGCGAACCCATCCCGTCCGTTACTTCCTTTTGCGGCGGACGAGAACTGCGGCGAACAACGATGCGGTGCCGAAGAGCATCGCGTAGGTGGACGGCTCGGGAACGGCGGTGACGGTGGCGATGTAGCTTTGCGTCGCTCCACCCGAGATGAAGATGCCGAGCACGTTATTGTCCACAATCGTGTTGCCCGTGGTGATGGTGGGGGTGCTGCCGCTGGGATAGTCGATCAGGGTCCACTGGGGATTCGCTCCGAAGCTGCCGTCCGGATTGACGGTGATGGAGGTGAAGAAGCCGGAGACGGTGTCGTTGATCGTGACAAAGCCGGTGAGATTGAAGCCGGTGGCCGTGCCGGTGATGCCGTCGAAGTGGGCGAGGGGAGCCAGGCCGCCGAGGTTGTTGAAATCGAAGGTGGTGTAGTTGGTAAAGAGTCCGGACAACGAATCGTAGTTCACGAGATAGCTTTGGTCGATGCCGCCGGAGTTCACGGCGCTGACACCGCCGGCGATGGTGTAGGAGGTGCTCGAGCTGCCGCCGTTTTGCCAGATGCCATAGGCGGTGACGCTGACGGTGCCGCCGGGATTCAGGTTCGTCCAGCTATCGCTCGCCATGTTGTAGATGAAGGCCTTTCCGGTCGTGAGGTTGGTGTCGTAATTGCCGACGGCGAGATTGCCCATCGTGCTGTGGGCGATGGTGTTTTTGAGGGACTCGCCGGGGCCGGTGACGAGGCTGTTGGGGTCGATCTGCTTCCAGGTGCCGGTGCCGCTGCTGTTGACGGGGCCTTGGTAGAGCATGCCGTGGTCGGCATTCGGTAAGGCAGCCTCGGAGTATTTGTAGCTGCCGACGGCGGTGATGGTGCCGGCGTCGAGGTTTGAGTCGTAGTAAGCGGTGTTCGGTCCGTAGAAGGTGGCGCTGGTGACGGTTTGCGTGGGGCCTGTCGGCAAGAGTGGGTTGATCAGGATGCTGGGGGTGAGCGCATACCAAGTGGCGCCCGAGGTGGTCGCGTTGGCTAGTGAGCCTTGGTAAAGTCCGGCTTTGAGGACGCCGCCGCTGGTGTAGTTGGCCGTGAGCACGACGGTATTGGCGCTGTCGGCCCGCACGCCCGTGACGATGGCATGGGTATCGGCGATGGTGGCATAGGTCACGTCCGCGTAGGAAGTGGCGGCGGAGCAAAGGAAAAGAGCCGAGAGGATGCGGGACAAAGTGGAACGCATGGGCAGACTAACGCCGCCGGTTCGCTTGTTGGCAATGGCAACCTACGTGAAAATTCGGTGTCAGTTTTCGCGACGGAATGCTCCGTGTCTGTCCGCGTATCGAATTCAGTCCGGCTACCCAATTTAGACCCGTAGCCCTTGGTTTCCTCGCTTACTTCTTGGGTGCTCAGTCGGTCAAAAACTGCAGCACTTTTTGAGGGCTGTGCGCGCCGTTTTCTTCAAAGGTGTTGGTGTCCTTGGTCGTGAGCAGAGTGCCGTCGGCATCCAAAATGACGATGACGGGCAGGCCGTTGCGGGTGGGATTCCCATACTTGGCGTTGGTCGCCTGGTTGTGGTCTTTGTTCACATCGATCAAAACGACCACGTAGCCGGCTTTGAGCTTGGCGGCGATGGATGAGTTTTTCTTGAAGAGATCGTGGAGCCGGTGGCACCAGCCGCACCAGTTCGCGCCGAACTGCACGAGGATGCGCTTGTTCTCCTTTTTGGCGACGACCATGGATGAGGCGCGGGGATTTGAGGTCGTCAGTGAGTTTCATGGTTTGGGGACCGAATTTTTAACGCGGAGGGCGCAAAGGGCGCGGAGTGGGTTAGTTTACTTATCGATAGCGATTTAGTGTAATGAACTGACTCCAGTGGCTCGATCTTTTTACAGCTTCTTGGCGTGGCGGGCGACGTCTAAGGTATAGGCTTTCATCAGGAGGAAGATGAGCTGGATTTCGAAGGTCTGGGCGCTCGGGTTGAGGATGCACAGCCAACGCATCTCTCCGTAGACGGGGTGGGGCATGAGGGTGCCGAAGGTAGTGTGGGTAAGGCTTTAATTGTTCGGCGGCGAACCGTTGATCGTTGTCAGTGTCCGCAGGATTTAACGGAGGCATTATGTTGGACCCGCCAGAAGCATCTGTCCGGACGGAGGAGCACGAGGAGTTCTCGCTGCCGATCTTTGTCGTCACGATTCTGGCCACGTTGGTCGCGTTGCTGGCGGCGTTGCGGCTCTTTGCGCCGGGCGCGTGGAGCGCCCAGTTTCTCGCGCCGCTGTGGAAAGGGGCGGTGGCGTTTTTGGTCATCAGCGTGGTCAATTGCTTCATGGAATATTTTTTCCATCGTTATGTGCTGCACACGCCGGCGGTGCCGTTCCTGCGGAGGCTTTACCGGCAGCACACTTTGCACCACGCGTTGACGCGCATCGCGCGCAAGCAGGCCCGCGACGGGCGCGGAATTCTCTTCATCGAAAACCAGTTTCCGATCGTGGAGCCGGAGCAGGGCGAGGCGTCGTTCTTCCCTTGGTATTCGCTGGCGGTGTTCGCCGTCGTGCTGTCGCCCCTGCTCGTGCTGCTGCAGTGGCTGTTCCCGGCGTTTCCCTGGTTTTTGGCGGGCTTCGCCGCGCTGGCGGTATCGCTGACGCTCTACGAGATCCTGCACGCAATCAACCACTGGCCTTTCGAGAAATGGGAGCCGTTGATCAGCCATCCGCGCTGGGGAAAATTCTGGCAGCCGGTCTATGGATTTCACCTGCGGCATCACGCGGTCACCGATTGCAATGAGTCCATCTCCGGCTTCTTCGGCTTGCCGCTCGCCGACTGGGCGTTTCGCACCTGCGTGATTCCGCAGACCATCTACGCCCAGGGCGAGGAATGGTCGCAGGAGAAGTTCCGCAGTCCGAATCCATGCGCGTTCATCCGCTGGCTCGATGCACGGGCTGACCGGGTGGTGCAACGCCGGCGCGCCGAGGCCGCGGCGAAGGGCCGGCCGGTCGCGGAGGTAGATCCGGCGGTTGCGCCTGTCGTGGTGGCACCGCTCGGATGGCGCGGCTTCACGCGCGGCGAGGAGATCGCCAATTGGGTGACGCATGGGCTCGGGCTGGTGTTGAGCATTGCCGGGCTCACGCTGCTGATTGTTTTTTCCAGCCTGCGCGGAGATGTCTGGCACGTGGTGAGTTTCACGGTCTTCGGTCTGACCTTGCTGATGCTCTATACCGCCTCGACGGTTTACCACGCCCGCCGCAGCGGGCGTGCCAAGGCGCTTTTCCTGAAACTGGACCACGCGGCGATCTTCCTCCTGATCGCCGGCACCTACACGCCCTTCCTGCTGACAAGCCTGCGCGGACCGTGGGGCTGGACGCTGTTCGGGGTGATCTGGGGGTTGTGCGGAGCGGGGGCGATTTTTCAGTTGTTCTTCGGGGCGCGCTACCGGCTGACCTCGACGATCGCCTATCTCTTTGCCGGCTGGCTGATCGTCGTCGCACTCAAGCCGCTGATCGCCAGCGTGCCGCCCGGCGGGCTCTGGCTGCTGCTGGCCGGCGGACTGTGTTACACGGTCGGCGTGGTGTTTTTCCTGTGGCAACGCCTGCGCTATCACCACGCGGTGTGGCATACGTTTGTCCTAGGCGGAAGCACCTGTCACTTTCTGGCCGTGCTGCTGTTTTTGCTGCCGAGGGCGCCGGTGTGACGCGTTAAACGCTATCGCACCTCTTGGACTCGGCTTCGGTGGACACGGTTCATGAAAAGACAAAGACAGAGCGTTAAAATTAATACACCTCAATCAGGCGGGCACCACTGTTGAGCTGGCGCATGACCTCGGGCCATACTCGTTCCAAGGTGGATATCAGGACGCTTGTCCGGCAATTACCGATACGCAGCCAGACAACGCCCACAGGTTCCGCGCGCAGGATGGTCAGTTGGGCGAAGTCTTCGTCCTTGGTTACAATCACCGATCCCGTGGCTGCGGCTCGCTGCCAGATGAGAGTATCCGAGGACTGACCCAAGGAGAGATCGAGAACGTGATCGGCGTCGTGACCTTGAGCGCGAAGCCAATGGGCCAAGGTGACCGGCAATTGGTTATCGACGAGGAAACGTGTCACGATGCATGCAGCAAAACGTGGTCGTTCTGGGCGGCAGCGAACTCAAGGCATGCGCGCAGGTCGTCGGTCTCGAGAAACGGATAATCCTTCAAGATTTCATCCCAACTTGCGCCGTGTGCGAGCAGCTCCAAAACGTCTTTAACCCGAAGCCGGTAACCGCGAATGCAAGGCCGGCCGCCGCACTTATCTGGCTCCACTGTGATGCGTGAGAGTAGCGTGCTCATGTTCAAAAACAGTGTGGTCGGACGGTGGGTTGGCAAGCGCGGACGGGGAAGCCGAAAGCTACAGGCACCAATTTCAGAGATTTTACAGAAGGAAACGAAGAGGACGAAGGTCGGCCCTTGGTTTTAACCTCGTTATCTTTTGTGAACAATGAGGCCGACAGGAGTGATCGGGGTTCAGGTGAGGTCTGTTTGGAGAAGGCCGTATTCGATGACATCGTGGAAGGTGCCGGCTTTTTGAGTGTGCTTTCGCAGACAGCCTTCGCGCTGCATGCCGAGTTTTTCCATGACACGGCCGGAGGCGGGATTGTAGGCGAAATGGCGGGCGGTGATTTTGTGAAGTTTCAGGTCGCCAAAGCCGAAATCGATGCACGCACGCGCGGCCTCGGTAATGAAGCCTTGGTTCCAGTGAGCCACGCCGAGCCAGTAGGCGAGTTCGCCGTGTTGATCGGGGTGGGAGACGGCGAGGGCCACGCACCCGATGAGGGCGTGGTCTTTGGTGCGGACAGCTAACGTGATGCCGGCCCCATTGGCGCAGGCGGGGGCGTGCGTGGCGATCCAAGCCAGGGCGGCTCCGGGCGGATAGGGATGGGGCACGTTGGCCGTGCCGAGGGCAATGGCTTCATGGCCGGCCAGGGTTTCGACGGCGTCCGCATCTGCGTTTGTGAACGGGCTCAGAATGAGGCGTTCGGTGTTGAGGGTGGGGATCATCGAACGAAGTTTAGTCGTGGGAGTGGCTTACTTTTAACGTCGCGAAGGGGAACATGCGGGCGGGGTCGTAGAAAAAGAAGGCATTGCCCTCCGAGTCGACGACCGAAACGCCCGGAAACGTCTCGGTGATGGTGCGGGTGATCTCGGCTTCGGTCTTCGGTTTGATTGGAAAAACTAGCAAATAACGGCTCGACCCCGGAGTGTTTCATGGGACTAATTGAGGTAGCCGGCGTGCATACCAAGCGTGGATCATTCCGGCTTGGAAGAAAAGGACCGGGGAGCCAAAGCCCCCAAGCGCGATAATATCACGGGTATCCCGCAGAGGCAGGACTGCCACATCACGAGTGTAGGCTTCGCGCATTTTATCGATCCCTTCCGGTGGCGGAAGAGTGCCACTGTCCCGCATCACCTGAAACCAAAGGTCGAGAAGGCCCGGGGACTCCGTCGTTCTGGGCAAGTCTCCAGCCAGGTCGGCGCTGATGAGCATACCCTCCGGGCGAAGACGCTCGGCAATGCTTTGGAAGAATTTCGACCGGATAGTTCGCTCCTGGATAAACTGGGAGACCAGAAAGGCCATGGCGGCATCGAATGGTTCACCGAGGGGGAGGGAGTCGAGATAGCCGGAGTGGAAGGCGCATTGTGACGAAATTCCGTGTTCTTCCGCCCGACGTCGAAAAACCTCCAACATCGCAGTGGACGGTTCTACCGCTGTGAAGTGCCACCCGGGAAATTTCTTGGCCAGAAAGAGGATTTCGATGCCGGTGCCTGCCCCAACGCAAAGAATACGAGCCGACGGGGGAAGCTCCGCAAGCACCGCACTCGTGAGCAAATACAGGGCGTCGCTGATGGGAGCCAATTTGCTCCATTTCTGATCATACGACGATGCCTGCTGATCGAAGATTGCGGTGACTTGTTCTTTTTCCATGAAGTGACGCGTGACGCTCGGACGGATGCTCGGCTTGAGAGGTCGTGGGCATTTAGACCACTCAGAACATGCGGGCGGGGTCGTAGAAAAAGAAGGCATTGCCCTACGAGTCGACGACCGAAACGCCGAAAATGTCTCGGTGATGGTGCGGGCCGATCGCGGCTTCGGTCATGGTTTTGGCTGGGTAAAACTAGCATCTAGCGGCCTTGTATCTTGAGCAATGAAGGACGGGTTGCGGCTTCTGAGAATGGGCAATTAGCTCGTCGGAGGAAGCCGCAAGCCCTCCGGGTGAGCAGCTAACTTTCCCGAGTCAGACCGACTCGGCCTAGAGACGTAAAAGCGATCTCGCGGGTCAGCAGGGTCGATTTGGGGATCTTCATCAAAACTCGAACCGTTGGAAGAGCGCGGCGATAGCCGCAGCTCGAATCGCAAGACAGAGCCGTATGAAAACCAAAGAACAAAGAAGTCCGGCGTATGCCGGAGTGGACATCAGTAAGGACCGGTTGGACGTGTCGCTGGCAGGGCAAGGCCCGGGCCACTACGCGAACAGCGCGTCAGGTATAGGTCAGTTGATCAAGGTGCTCGAAACGTTGCCGGAGCCGGTGCGCGTGATCTGCGAACCGAGCGGAGGCTACGAGCGGGCGCTTTTGGAAGGGTTATGGGAAGCGAAGATCGCGGTGAGCCTGGTGAACGCGGCGAGAGTCCGTGCGTTTGCACGGGCGCAGGGCCTGCTGGCCAAGACTGATCAGATCGACGCGACGGTGTTGCGTGAGTTTGGAGAACTCCTGCAGCCCGAGGCTCTGGAAGCTCCATCACCACAACGGCAGAGACTGGCTGCATTGGTGCAGCGACGAGAGCAGTTGGTGACGATCCTCCTCATGGAAGAACAGAGGCTGACGCAGACTCGTGACAAGGTGGTCCGGAAGCTCGGTGAGACGTTGATCAAGGAGCTGGAAAAGCAGGTGAAGCAGGTCGAGAAGTTGATCGAAGAACAGATCGACGATGACGACACGCTCAAGGGCCAGAGCGAGAGACTGCAGCAGGTCAAAGGCATCGGAAAAGTGACGGCCTCAACGCTGCTCGCAGAGATGCCGGAGCTCGGAACGCTCACGAGAAACGAGGCTGGCGCACTGGCCGGAGTGGCGCCTTACAACCGAGATAGCGGCATGCACCGAGGCCGACGAACAATCCGCGGCGGACGGATCAAAGTCCGCCGGGTGCTCTACATGGCCGCCACAGTGGCGGCCCGGTTTAATCCTATACTCAAGGCGTTTTACCAACGCCTCGTCGCCGCCGGAAAACCCAAGAAGGTCGCGCTCACCGCCGTCATGCGGAAGCTCGTCGTCCTCCTAAACCAACTCCTCGAAAAACCTGAATTTACGCTCGCCTGAAAGACCGTTGCTGACCCCATTGGCTCGACGACCCCATTGGCTCGACGCCATTGGCTCGACGACCCCGTAGACTCGACAGGACCCCGTTGGCTCGCGGGCTCGGATGTTGGCTCGACGCTATCATAGCTAGCAGTAGGGGCATTATGCTATGCGATCGATTAATCTGTATACGACTTGTGTTGTTGTTTTGTCCTTCCAGTCGGGGTCTGCTGCATCGAATGGGAAATAAATGCTGACTATGTCGTTTGGTATTCCGGCGAATATTGAGTTGTCTAATCTTATTGGTATAACTGATTCGTTTTTTATTCTAGGGATAAAACAATCGCGTTCAAAGGTGGGCCAGATTTTGTCTAGGTGATGTTTATCTAATAAAACAACGATGAATCTTGAGGCTTCGCTGAATATGCGTTTAAATTCTTTGCCCCAAGCTTTTCCTAGATAATTATTTTCAAAGTATTCGTCGAAAAATATATTTACATCTAGGTCGTTGAGGCTTTCGGCGATGTATCTGGCAAGCTCTCTGTTTTCTCCAGCGAATGATATTGCTACATCGTATTCGTATTCATCGGCGCCTGCTCGAAATCCGCATTCCGCTCTAAATGAGTCCCAGTTTAAATGCTTTAAATAGTAAAATAGGGCTGGGTCTTCAATTGCGAAAATTGATGTTTTTTCGTTGAAATAGAAATATTTGGCGACGTCGGGCTTTGCATCCAAGAGAATGCGTAGACGGCCATCCTTGATACTGATTATACTTGCTCGAATATCGGGTGCAGAATTTGCAAGCATTGTTAAGTCGATGGTCGCGGAATGCCCCTCTGCTACTTTTTTCAATAGCTTAAAATACGGGTCGTTGGACGGCCTAAATCTTCTGCCTCTACAAAACTCTTTTGCGGGGGTTGAGTAACTGGCGTGGAGTCTATTTATTATGCGTGTTCGTATGTATTGGAGGTCAGAAACTATCGTTTTTTCGGTCGAGCAAGTTTCTGTTACGCCTGCGCTGATACATATTGTTTGGCAGAGCAATTGCGTGAGCCAGTAATCGCCTTGGGCTTCTATATATATTGATATTGGGTCTTGGATCTTAATGTTAAGATCGGTTTCGCCAGCCTGTATAAGCGCCAGTGTTCCATGCTGATCTGCAGGGGCAACGCGATGGATTCCGAATCGTTTCGCTAGGTCTGGAACTAGTTGAATAAGACCGCTTCCTACTTGATTAATTCCGATTAAAACTAATTTTGGTAATCGAGCTTCTTCTCCTTCTTCAGCGCTGATTTTAGCTAAATTTGCAATTTTTTCCTGCAGGTCGGCGGTTATCCGATGAAAATCATCGATAACAAAAACACCGATTTCGGGTGAATTTGCGATTTTCTCTATTTCTATAAGATGTGAGGTAATTCGAGCGGAGAGATACTTTGCTCTATTGAGTTCGGTTTCACGTTCCAATATTTTTTTTACGACGGTTGTCTTTCCGGTTCCTGATTGTCCTTCTATGATTACTGGCTTGTGCGGGTTTCTTATGTCTACAAGTAGCTCTGCGTAATTTGGGGGTTCGATAAACGTTTTTGTGGGGACACCTTCTGTTCTGTAGACGTTTTCTATTCTCATGTGAGGATTATTTGGTGATTTTAAATGGCCGTAAATGGGCTCAGGCGAAACCTGTTAGCCTTATGCGTCGGCACCTGTGTCAGTGCATAAATAGACATTGCTACGAAAGCACTGCGGCCTGCGTAAGTCCTCCACTGCGTGGGATAAGGGAATCCTCATGCTGGGGTGAGCAGGACAGGTTCATGAGAGGACAGCAAGCTGCAAGTGGACGGCAGGTTATGGAAGTAGTGAGTAGCAAGTAGGTGTGGCGGCTATTCATGGGCATGAAAAAGGCGCGTCTTTGAGGGACGCGCCTTGAGGAGATTTAGGAGCGGCGGGCCCAGCGGTCCCGCCCTACCTCGGATCAGGCTTCGGGAGGAGGAGGCGTTTCGACGGGGGTTCCGGCGGCGGCGGCGGCTTGCTCTTCGTCGGTCTCTACGACTCGGGCGATGCTGAGGAGTTTGTCGCCTTCGGCGAGGGTGAGGAGTTTGACGCCTTTGCCGCCGCGGTTGACTTCGCGGATGGTGTTCACCGGGCAGCGCACGCTCTGGCCCTTGGCGGTGAGGAGCATGATTTCGTCGGTGTCCTTCACGCTGAGGGCGCCCGCTATATTAATAGAGCCGTCTTCGGGGAGGTCGATCGCCCAGACGCCGCTGCCGCCGCGGTTGATGAGGCGGTAATCTTCGAAGCGGGTGCGGACGCCCAAGCCTGCCTGGCTGGCGACGAGGAACTTGCTGGTGTGGTCCACGACTTCGAGGACTTCCAGGTAATCGCTGTCCAACTTGAAGCGCATGCCGGTGACGCCGCCCGTGGCGCGACCCGTGTCGCGGAAGAGGACTTCGCCGTTTTCGTCTTTTTCGCGGAAGCGGACGGCGAGGCCTTGGTGCGAAACCAGGATGAGTTCGTCGTTGCCGGTGGTGAGCACGCACCCGATGACGTTGTCACCTTCGGCGAGATTGATGCCGATGAGGCCGGATTCGCGGGTGGCGTTGGTGTAATCGGTGAGGGCGGTCTTCTTGATAACACCCTTCTTGGTCGCCATGACGAGGTAGCGGTCGGGGACGAAGTCGGCCATGGTGAGCATGGCGGCGATCTTTTCGCCTTCGTCGAGGGCGAGGAAGCTCTTGACGGATTTGCCTTTGGTGGTGCGGGCGCCCTCGGGGACGTCGTAGACCTTCTTCGCCATGCACTGGCCGTGGCTGGTGATGAAGAGGATGTAGTCGTGGGTGGAGGCGGTGAAGAGGTTTTCCACGAAATCCTCCTCGTAGGTCTCGGCGCCGATGACGCCCTTGCCGCCGCGTTTCTGGGAGCGGTATTCGGCGACGGCGGTGCGCTTGATGAAGCCGAGGTGGGAGACGGTGATGACGCAGCCTTCGTTGGGGATGACGTCTTCCATGCGGAAGTCGCCGGTCGCGTCGATGATCTGGGTTTTACGCTGGTCGCCGTATTTCTCCTTCATGGCGAGGAGCTCGGTCTTGATGATTTCCATCAGGCGGGCGTCGGACTCGAGGATTTCGCGGAGGTAGGCGATGAGGGTCTGGAGTTCGAGGTATTCGGCCTCGATCTTGCCGCGCTCCAGGCCGGTGAGTTGGTAGAGGCGGAGTTCGAGGATGGCGTCGGTCTGGCGCTCGGAGAGCGGATACTTCGCCATCAGCTTCGTCTTGGCGTCGTCGCGGTTGGAGGAGGCGCGGATGATTTTGACGAAGTCGTCGAGGTTATCGAGGGCGATGATGTAGCC